>Ga0181520_10007625_pt1 | contig 15837 bp, 18 predicted proteins | sample PEATcosm2014_Bin_29_FD_132451 | JGI IMG/M metagenome (GOLD analysis project Ga0181520, IMG submission 132451) | Peatland microbial communities from MTU Mesocosm Facility, Houghton, MI, USA - PEATcosm2014_Bin02_30_metaG | ecosystem: Environmental > Terrestrial > Soil > Wetlands > Peat | place...
CCCCAGGTTATTCCCCACTCGAGGGTAGGTTAGTCACGTGTTACTCACCCGTGCGCCTCTTTACTCATGGATTGCTCCACTTTCTCGATCGACTTGCATGTGTTAGGCACGCCGCCAGCGTTGATTCTGAGCCAGGATCAAACTCTCGTTTGAAACCTGATGATTCCCATCCGTCGACGGAGGTCTCCGGAAGGGAATCCAGCTTCGCCTGCGCTCGAAAACGCGAGCGAAGCACTACATTGTGAGAATGATCAAACCTGATCTTTCCGTATTCTCACGACTGGCATGTTCATCCTGATTGTCAAAGATCCTTAACGGTTGACCGCCTGAGCGGACCGCTTTGGATCGAAGACGAGCAGCTGGTTTTTACGCCTGCTGCATGTCCTCGAACTTGTTGCGCCCTGTTTTTGCGCGAACTTTTCGAGACTATCCAATCTCGATGGCTTCTGTCAAGGTGAAGCGATTAACTTGCTCGATACCCGACGTGCCGTTCGCGTGTTACCGTGTCCCTCCTGTATCGAAGGAAACCCGGGGAGCGCCAAAATTTGAAAGACCGTTCCGCGAACATGATTCGCGTGGGCGGCTGACCGCCCAGAGGGAATTTCTTCAGGACGAAAGTTCGACCCGATTCCCGTAGTGCAATGGATTATTCTGTCTGGCTTACCGTGCGCCTGAGGCGCGACGACTGTCGAACAGACCCGCTTCGCTCATCACTGCTGGGGCAAAAACACCCTCCAGCGAAGCCCGTGCCACTGCTATCAATCTTCTCTACTCTACCATGCCTTGCTGCTTGCTGCAAATCCCAGAGCAGAAAAGCGACTTGCTGATCGTACCGGAGTGGGCAGAAGGGTGCAAGTTGAGGAAAACGAGCTAAAACCGTGGAAAAGCCCCCGGGGCTGAAGCCGAAACAACCGCGGGACTTGGTTCCACGGCCTGAAGGCCGTGGCTTTTACCGTCGCCTCGCTTCGCGAGGCCTAATGCAGAGGATTCAGTGACGACAGGTCATGCGGAGGAGGCCGCGGTTTTTACCTTCGCGTCGCTTCACGAGGCTTGACGCACAGCGCATCAATGGCGCTGGATGAGGCCGAGGTCCGTTAATCCGTTGACGAAAAACTGCATGGCGAGGGCGACCAGCAGCAGGCCCATGATGCGGACGAGGATGCGGATGCCGGTTTCCCCGAGGAAGATGCGGATCCGGTCGGCGCCGCTCAGGACCAGGTAGCTGATGACGGCCGTGAGGGCGATCGAGACGAGGATGGCCATCATTTGCCAGTGATTCGGCGCCTGGCCTACGAGAACCATGACGCTCGAGATGGCGCCGGGACCGGCAAGCATCGGGATGCCGAGGGGGACAATGCCGGCGTCTTCCTTGGCGGCGGCTTCCTGCGTTTCGTCGCTCGATTCCTGGGTGGGGGAGCGGCGGGCCTCCATCATGTCGATGCCGATGAGGAGCAGGATGAGGCCGCCGGCGATCTCAAAAGCCGGGAGCTTGATGCCGAAGAGGGAGAAGATGAACTGGCCCGCGAGGGCAAAGGAAATGAGGACGATGAAGCAGGTGAGGGCGGCCTTCCAGGCCATGCGGCGGCGGCGGGCCGGCTCGACGCCTGCGGTGATGGCGATGAAGGAGGGGATAGCGGCAAAGGGATCGACGAGGAAGAAGATGGAACTCAGAGCGAGCAGGGAGAATTTGACGTAGGTGGAGTTGAAGGCCTCCTCGGCTGCGGTTGCCGGCGAGACGAGGGCTGCAAGGTGCTGAATCAATTGGGGCTGAACAGGCACTTTTTGAGGTTATCCCAGTATTCGATGCTGGGGAGGGCTGCGGGGGTCCGGAGACGCATCAATCGGGCAAATTTGGCGAGTTTTCCGGGTAAGGAACTCCGATCGGAAATGGTTGTATCGAGCCCAATTTTCCACAATCCATGACCCCTGAGGGCTTTACCCGTGGGGGTCGGCGTTTGGAAGGCGTCGTGCTTTTTCCCTATCCCGCACGCAACGCGGAACTCGATGGATGAATTCCGCACGCGGTTCGGAGATTGCCTCGCAGCGATTAACTCCGGGTGCTGATGGGAAGCGCCCGGGCCGCGAGGGCGGGTCAGCCGCGAAGACAGACAACGGAAGTGGTCCATCAACGAGAGAGGAGTAAGCATGCCCGTTATGATGACCCCATCGAAGAAAGATTCTGGTGAGCCGTTCGCGAAGAAAGATTCTGATGAGCCGCTCGCGGAGACGAAGATCCTGCTCGCGAGCGATTCGGAACGGCATGGAAGTTCGATCCATCGCGCTCTTGAAGAACATGGGTTTGCGGTTGAGTTTGCCGGAGATTACGAGCACGTGGATTCCCTGCTCCGGGCGCGAGGCTATGACCTTGTGCTGCTGGAAGTGACGGGAGAGCATGCCGTTGAGCCGGCTGTAGCGGCGGCGCTGCGCGTGAAGCGGAGCAATGCCGGGCAATTCGTCGGTTATCTGGCCGATGCAAGCCTTGGGACGAGCGGGCTGGCCGGCGACGCGGTGTTTCCGCGCAGCGTGGCGAGACTGCGGGATGCGCTGCGTCGGGCGATCGCCGAGAGCGCGGAATAATCCGCTGTGGTTCATTCTGCTGTGGTTCATTCTCAGGTTATTCACGAAACCGGCCTTCGGCGCCCGGTTTTCTTCAGCCAAAATTCAGGAATCGAGAGTAGTCTGGCGGGGCTTCGTTCGTCACAGGAGGGCGAGCCTGCCATGAAAATGTCTTCTCATGTTCCTGCGTGGGTCGGTGTCGTGATTTCCAGCGCTGTTGTGGCCGGCGGGCTCGCGTGGGGCCAGCCTGCGGCCACTGGCCCCTTCCACGTTCAACAGGAATGGAAAATTGGCGGCGACGGCGGGTGGGACTACATGGCCGTCGATCCGCAGTCGAAGCTGCTGTATGTGACGCGCGGCAATCATGTAATCGTGATTGATACAAATGCCGGGAAGCAGGTGGCGGACATCACGGGCCTGCACGGGACACACGGGGTGGTGTTCTCGTCGGATGGAGTGCATGGGTATATCACCGACGGCGGCGCGAATCAGGTGGCGGAGTTCAATCGGCAGACGAACACCATCGAGAAGACGATTCCTGCGGGTACGGGGCCGGACGGCGCGGTGTTCGATCCGTTGACGAAGACAGTGTGGGCCTTTAACGGGCGCAGCCACGATGCAACTGTAATCGACACTGCTACAAATACAGTAGTGGCGACGGTGGCGCTGCCGGGCAAGCCGGAGTTTCCTGTTTCCGACGGTTCTGGGTTTGTCTACGACAATATCGAGGACAAGAGCCTCATTGTGAAACTGGACGCGAAAGCGCACACGGTGGCGGCGACGTGGCCGGTGGCTCCGTGCGAGAGCCCCTCGGGGCTGGCGATCGATCGCGAGCATCACCGGCTGTTCGCGGTGTGCGACGGCGGGAAGATGGCGGTGGTCGATACGGAGAGCGGCAAGGTCGTGGCGACGCCGGCGATTGGCGATGGACCGGATGCAGCCGGATTCTCGCCGAGCGACCAGTTTGCGTTCAGCTCGAATGGCCAGAGCGGCACGCTGACCGTGGTGCATGAGGATGGCCCGGACCACTACAGTGTGGTGCAGGATGTGGCGACGAAGCGTGGGGCGCGGACGATGGCGCTCGATCCGGACGGCAGTCACGTGTATCTCGTAACTGCGGAATTCGGACCGAGACCGGCAGCGACGGTGGACAATCCTCGCCCGCGGCCGCCAGTTCTGCCTGGCAGTTTCGAGGTGATTGTTGTGGGAAAGTAGGTCCTGTCCGCGTAAGATACATAGCCGATTCGTCCGATTCAGAAAAGCCCGCGCCATGCGGGCTTTTTTCTTTGGATTCTGCGTCTCTGGGACGGATAATGCGTCCCTAAGCTAAATCCGATGAGCGCAGCGATTGAATTCCGGAATGTGGGCTTTTGGACGGCCCAGCGGCGACGACGCCTGCTGGACGGGATTTCCTTTGCCGTGGAAGAAGGCACGACTACTGTTGTGCTGGGGCGGAGTGGCTCGGGAAAGACGACGCTGCTGCGAACGGTCAACCGGGTGGTGCAGGCGACCAGCGGCGATGTGTTGCTGCACGGCAAGAACGTGCGCGATGCCGATTTGATTCGGCTCCGGCGAGGCATCGGGTATGTGATCCAGGAGACAGGGCTGTTTCCGCACATGACAGCCGAGCGGGATGTGGGGCTGGTTCTGGAAGCGGAGGGGACGCCGCAGAAGGAGCGGTTGCTGCGGAGCCGTGAGCTGCTGAATGCGGTGGGGCTGGAGGCGCGGGTGTTTGGGTCGCGGTATCCGCATCAACTTTCCGGAGGGCAGAAGCAGCGAGTAGGGCTGGCGCGGGCGCTGGCCGCGGAGCCACGGGTCTTGCTGATGGATGAGCCCTTCGGTGCGCTGGATCCGCTGACGCGGGCGGAGATGCAGGACATGCTCCGCGATTTGCTGGCGCGCCTGAGGAAGACGGTGCTGCTGGTCACGCACGACCTCGATGAGGCGTTGTTCCTCGGCGATCGGATTGTGCTGCTGAGTGAGGGGAAGCTGGTGGCCCATCTGCTGCCGCAGGAATTCATGCACTCGCGGCAGCCGGAAATCGAGGCGTACATACGGGCGTTTCATCGAGGGGAGCTGAGTGTGGCCGAGGTCAAGCGGGCGTGAACGGGTTCCTGGTGTCCGGAGACGAGATAGCGCAGCTCACGCTGGAGCATCTTTGGCTGACGGGGGCGGCGATGCTGGCGGCGACAGTGATCGCGGTGCCGGTGGGCGTGGCTCTCACGCGAAGGCCGGGCTGGGCGAAGCCGGTGATTGGAGCGGCGAACATACTGCAGACGATTCCGTCGCTGGCGATGTTTGGATTTCTGCTGCCGGTGCCCTGGCTGGGGGAGCGCGCCGCGCGCGTGGCGATTATTGCGCTGACGGCCTACGCGCTGTTGCCTATTCTGCGGAATACCTATGCGGGGATTCGGGGCATCGATCCGACGCTGATCGAAGTGGCGCGGGCGCTGGGGCTGACGAATACGCAGCGGTTTTTCAAGGTGGAGCTGCCCCTGGCGGCGTCGTTCATTCTGGCTGGACTGAGGACGGCCACGGTGACCTGCGTGGGCATCGCCACGATTGCCGCTGCGGTGGGCGCCGGCGGCCTGGGAGAGCTCATCTTCCGGGGAGTGGCTTCGGTGGATAACAGGCTGGTGCTGGCGGGGGCAATCCCGGCGGCGCTGCTGGCGCTGGTGTGCGATGGCGCGCTGGGGCTGGTGGAACGGTGGGTGCGGGTCCCGGGTCCGGGCCGGGCGGCATGAGACGGCGTTCTGCCGCGGCTCCTTTGATCCTGTGCGTGCTGCTGGCGGGGTGCTCGCCGCCGCGGCCGGATTACCCGGTGATTGGGGCGAAGAACTTCACAGAACAAGTGGTGCTGGGCGAGCTGCTCGCTCAGGAGATCGAGGCGAAGAACCCGGCTCTCGATGTGCAGCGGCGGTTTTATCTGGCCGGCAGTTACCTCTGCCAGCAGGCAATGGTGGCGGGGCGGATCGATGCCTATGTGGAATACACAGGAACGGCGCTGACGGCGATCCTGAAGCAGCCGGTGGATCGGGATCCCGAGCGGGTGCTGGCGACGGTGCGGAATCTGTATCAGTCACGGTATCAAATTACGGCGGAGCCGCCGCTGGGGTTCGAGAATACGTTTGCGATGGTGATTCGCGGGGACGATGCGCGACGGCTGCAGTTGACGCAGTTGAGCCAGGCGGTGCCATACACTCCGCAATGGCGCCTGGGAGTGGGCTATGAATTTGAGCAGCGGCCGGATGGGCTTCCCGGGCTGAGCGCGGCGTACGGGCTGAAGTTTGCCGGGCCGCCGCGGACGATGGATCTCGGGCTGCTGTATCGGGCGCTCGAGGCCCATCAGGTGGACATGATCGCGGCGAATTCTACCGACGGGCCGATCGAGGCGCTGGGACTGACGGCGCTGGAAGACGATAAGCATTATTTTCCGCCGTATCAGGCGGTGCCGCTGGTGCGCGACGAGGCTCTCGAGCGGTGGCCGGAGATAGGCAAGGCCATCGACGCTTTGGCTGGAAAGGTGAGCGCGGAAGAAATGCGGGCGATGAATGAAGCCGTGGATGGACAACATCGCGATCCGGCGGATGTGGTGCGGGATTTTCGCAGACGCAAAGGACTGTGACACGCTGGGCCTCTTTGCGACGTTCGGCAAGGGTGGAACGGCCTGTATTTGGCGGCGCGAATGGCCGACGCGCTTTTTCAACCGAGCGAAGCGACGGCATCCCGATCGCCTGCACCAAGGCGGTGACTCTGCTCATGCACAACACATTTGGCCCGGCTCCCGGTAACCAGGCCCGTATCTCCCGGCCTACTGCTCCTGCTCCGCAGCCTTAGCGTCCGCCGGCGCCTTGAAGTGCTTGGGCGCAGCCGGTGCTGCAGGCGGAGCCGGCGGCTTCGGTGCAGTCAACGACAGCGTACCGTTGTCGCCCTTTCGCAGCTCCAGGTTCCCGTGTTCAGTCTCGAGCTCCAGCTTCACTCCGCCGTGCCCCACCGAACCATCCAGCGTCTGCCGCCCGCCGTCGGTCGACATTTTCAGCGGAAAATCGGTCCGCACCGCTTCATCCGCGCTCGTGCTCCCCGACACGCTGAAGTTCGCATTCTCCGGCATGGTCACAACCACGTTCCCCGTGTGATCCGTGATCTGCACGTTGCCCAGCGGATTCGTCGCCACGATATTCACGTCGCCGTTCGAATCCTCAACGTGCGCGTCGCCGGCAATCTGCGTCAGGTCGATGTCCTTCGACTTCGCAATCACCCGCAGCGGCCCCATCGCCTGCCCGATGCTCAGATCGCTCTTGTCCAGCGTCAGCGCGCCCATCAGCCGCGGGATGTCCAGCGTCGTCTGGCTGGAGTGGTAGTGAATGTCCGACCCGATCTGCTCCAGATGAATATCCCCGAAGAAATCCCCGTTGATCGTCACCTGTCCCGTAATCTCCGACAGCGTCACATCGTCGCCGTGCCCGTCCACCAGCACGCGCCCCGTCACGTTATGTGCGGAGAAGTCCCCGTGATCGATGTGCCCCTGCGCGTCCCCGTGAATATCTTCGAGCTTCACCTCGCCATGCGTCGCGTTCACCTGCACGCCGCCGTTCAGCCCGTCCGCAGTCACATCGCCGTGCCCCGCCGTCACCGTCGCGAAGGCCGCCGCCGGCAGCTCCAGCGTAAGGTCCACACGTGCCCCCTGCTTTTCCGGCACCGTGATCACCGCACCGCCGCCGCTCGCGTCCACCTTCGGTTTCAACTGATTGAAAATTTTCTGCGCCTCGGAATCCGAATCCCGATGCACCATCTCGTGCGCCCGCACATGCATCGTGTTGTCCGCCGACGCGGTAATCGTCACATCGCCCGCCGGATCGTCGATCGTCACCGCGGGCTTCGCCGCCGTCAGCACCTGATCGATCTGCACATCGTTGTCGTGCTCGGCCCCCATCCAGCTCCAGAAGTTGTCGCCATCATCGCCCGACATATCCCACGAGAACGGCCCCATCAGATGCCCGTTCCGCGAAACCCATCCGAGGCAAATCATCAGGATCACCAGCCACACGATCCCGCCCATCGACCGGCGCCCGCCCCACGGGCGGTTCCAGTCCAGAAAATGCTCCGCCAGCAGCAGCCCGCCCATCACAATCAGCAGCATCGGCCACCAACGCGCATACCAACCCCAGAACTCCACCGCGTCCAGCCTGCTTGTTGAAATCAGCAGCGCAATCACACCAAACGTCAGCAGGATCAGCGGCCCGACAAACGTCGGCCTGTGCCATCCCCGCCAGTAGGTCCGGTAATAGTCCCTCTGCGCCCGCGCCTGCGCCTTCCATGCATCTCTCTGCGCCCGCGCCGCCTGTTTTGCCTGCCACCGCGCTTCCCGCGATGTCCAGGATGGAGGTGTTGTCCCCATCTCTCTACCTCCTCTCCTCATCCGGCATCGGTGTCTCCTCCGCCGGCACAATCGCTGTCGTACTCGTCGAATTCCCCGGCACCGCGCCCGTGTACGTCGCTGCTCCCGGCTCCCAGCGCCCGGCTCCCGGCTGCCCGCTCGGATAGCCCGAATTGCCCATACCCGGAAAACCCATCCCCGGCGCCGGCGGATTCTGCGCCAATATCGCGTTCTCCGCCAGCTTCAGCAATCCCCAAACAATGACGTACAGCGGCCAGCTGTGCGCATACGAAATCCCCGCGTACTCATCCAGAATCGCCGTGATCCCGAACGTCAGCAGCATGATCGGCCCGCGCATCCGCCGCAAAAACAGGTACTGGTTCATCGCCCGCCTCCCGCCTGCGGTTCCTGCGGATTCCCGCTCCCCGTCGCCGGCGCTGGTGGCGGTGGTGGAGTCCCCGTCCCGCCACCCGGCGGAGGGACCCGCACCGTAAATCCAAAGCGCCCCACGCCGTTCCGCATCAGCAGCCACACCGCGATGCCCACAATGATCAGCGGCCACCCGTGACTCACCCAACCGAAGTTAAAAAATCCCAGCGTGTTGAACAAAAACAGCATGCCCAGCAGGATCAGAACAATCGCCCCAATCGGCTCCCGGCGCGCCCGCTCCAGCTCAATCGGCGGAGGCGCCCATCCCGGCGGCGCATTCGGCGGCGGCACATATCCTGGAGGAGGAACCCCACCCGCTGCAAATCCCGGAGGAAATCCCGCTGGAGGAACAAATCCCGGCGGAGGAACATATCCGGGCGGAGGCGCCCCAAATCCCGGAGGAGGCGGCGGCGTTCCCCACGTCCCCGGCCCACCCGGATTGAACGGCTGCCCATGCGCCTCCGCCACAATCCGCTGCCGCAGCTGCTCGCCCCACTCCGCGCTCTGCTGCCCAAACTGATGCGCCTGCTGCCGCACCTGCTCGGCCCAATCCGCATACGGCTGTCCCGCGGCAGGGCCCGCGCCCGGCGCAAATCCTGCCGGCGCTCCAGGCCCCATTCCAGGCCCAGTTCCCGGAGGAGGCGGCGTCCCCGGCGCTACGCCAGCCGGAGGAACCGGAGGCACATAAGGCCGGCTCACGTGCCCGCCGAACGCATTCCCCAGCTCGTTCAGTCCAAAAGGATCCGGCAGCGGCAGTCCATCCCGTCGCGCCTTCGCTGTCTGGTGCGCGTCGAACACCTGATACAGCACCCAGGCCGCCACAAAAATCCCAAACAACCCATAGTGTTCGCTGATCGAGATCAGCACCACAAACACCAGCACGTGCACGATGGCCTTGATGTACTGGCCGTTGTACATCGCGCCCACGCCCGGAATAAATCCAAGTATCGTCGCCGTCCCAGGATTCGGCACGCCCATCGGCGGCGCAGGATATGAACCTCCCGGATACGAACCCGGATAAGCTCCAGGCCCACCCGGAACACCCGCCGCAGGCACACCCGTCACGCGCGCCGCAAGACAAGGCTCACAGAACACGTTGCCCTGCACCTCACGCGTGCACTGCGCGCACAACCCTTTCCCACAATGCTGACAAAATGCGGTTACCCCCGCCTCGGGATGATTTACGCAGTTCATACCAGGCTCCCTTCCACTTCCTCTTCCTGCAGCCCGGTTCCTGATTGACCCAGGGAAATCGACGTGCCAGTTTCCACCGACTCCAACACCACCGCTGCTTCTTCGTACTTATTCATGCTCAACTCCAGCTGGAAGCTGGAAGCTCGAAGCTGGAAGGTTACCCGTTCGCCTATCGCCGAACGCTGTTCTGTACCCTGTACCCCGCAGGCCGCTCCCAGCTCCAGGCTCCCAGCTCCCAGCCCGCTTCCAGCTTCCCGCCCGCTTCCAGCTTCCGGCTTCCCGCTTCCCGCTCTGAGCTCTGCGCCCTGCTCCCGGTGCCCGGTGCCCTGCTTTTCCGCGCTCCCATTCCCAGGCTTTGACGGCTGCTGCTTCTGCTGCTGTTGCTGGTTCTGGGGCTGCTGCTGCTGAGGCTGCGTCTCAATATCTCTCCGCAGCTCCCGCGTCCGCGACTCCAGCTCGTACACAAACCGCAGATGATCGTAGTACCGCACCATCGACCCCCAGCCCGTGTAGAACTGCCGAGAAATCGTGTTCCCAATCTGCGAAGGCTTGAGATCCGCCAGCCGCATATTCCCAGGCTTCACGCCCATCAGATCCAGCGTCATCGCGATCGAGAAGAACGCCATCGCCACCGTCATCAGCAGCCGGGTTTCGTGGAAGCTCCGCCGCCACGGCGTCGCCATCGCCACCGCACCACCGCCAACTCCCGCTCCCGCGCCGGCAACAACCAGCGGCATCGGCACTCCGCCCGCGCCCACCGTCTTCTCCAGAATCCGCCCCACCAGGTCCCACGGAATCTCCGGCTCCTCCTGCAGATACCCCAGCCACTCCTGCCCCTGCTTCACATGCGCCAGCAGATCGCTGCAGTTCGCGCACGTCTCCCCATGCGCGTGGAACGCCGCCTCCTGCGACGCTGGCAGCAGTCCGTCCAGCGCATCCGTCAGCTGAGCTTCCCACTCCTCGCAGCGCATCGCGCCGCCAGAACCCGAGCCCCCCTGTAACCCGAATTTGCTCTCGTCCGCCACCTAAACCACCTGTCCTTTACTACGCTCCAGTAAACGAGCCAGTTCCGCCCGTCCACGGCTGATCCGCGACTTCACGGTACCTTCGGGTATCCGCAAAACCTGCGCGATTTCCTTGTAATCCATGTCCTGCAGATCGCGCAGAATCACCGCCTCCCGCAACTCAGGAGAGATGCGCGTCAGCGCCTCCTGCACCATCTTTTCGATTTCCTTCTGTACCGCACGATCGTGCTGCGTCGGCCCTTTATCCGCGAGCCTCTGGAGCAGCGGCATCTCCTCATCGCCGTCCCAGCCCGCGTCCATCGAATCCGTTACCCGCTGCGCCCGCGACCGCCGGAAATGATCCACCAGCAGGTTCCGCGTCATCGTCGTCAGCCACGTCTGAAACGTCCCGCGCGCCAGATCGAATGCCGCCAGGTTCCCGTACACCTTGAGAAAGACTTCCTGGGTCAAATCCTCGGCATCGGTCGACGACCCCGTAAACCGGAAACACAAACCATACACCCGCCGGTGGTGCGCTTTCACGAGTTCTGTCCAGGCAAAGCTGTCGCCCTTCAGGCACCGCTCTACCAGGACCTGCCATTCGGCTTCCAACGGCTTCTCCCCAATGCGTTCCCCGGCTCGCGTCCCCGGCTGATCCCGCCGTTGCCAACGCTCCGACGGCTTCCGCTCATCCGCCCCAGGCGTCCGGTACCGGCCCCGGCCCGGACCGTCCTGGCCCGGCGCGACGACCTCGGTCCGTGACTCGGCCCTTGCCGGGAAACCCAGCATTCCCAGCTTCCAGGAAGGCCCCCACGTGATGGTTCCGGCGCTCATGGGCAATGATACGCATCTGCAAGCGGCGCAGTTCCGAAAAACCACTCTCATCCGGTCACTTTGCGAAACCCGGCAATCACCGCAGCGAACATCGAGCCTCCGCGGGGATGCAGGGTTCCGAACTGAGGTATGCTCAGCAAAGAAGCATGGCCACGCCCGGCTCCTTTCCTGAGGGCAGCGGTCCGGAAACTACGGGGTACTCATGCCTCCGCTCGATCTCACGATGGTCTTGAAAGATGCACCCGCCGGTGAATGGATAGCATTGTCCAAAGACGCGGAGAAAATCGTCGCCACGGCCAAAAATCTTGAGGATGCAATCGCCGCCGCAAAGGCAAAGGGCGAGAACGATCCCGTCATGATGAAGGTCCCTCCGGTCAGCGCGCTGGTCCTTTAGGCATGGACTTTCCATACTTCGTCATTCCAGCTAAACCCGATGGCGCCTTCCCCGACCGGAAATCGATAAGACGCCCGATTGTTTCGATTTCCCTGGAGAAAAACAGCAGGAAAATCTCCACATGGGCCCTGGTCGATTCCGGCGCCGACTTTTGCATCTTCCCTGCATCGATTGCCGGCGCTCTCGGAATTAATACCCCGAATCAGAATGCAAGTCCGTTCTCCGGCACCTCCGATTCGCCCCAAATCGCTTATTTCGAAACCGTCCGGGCGTCCATCTGGAATGGCAATCAAAATGAACCGGCGATTGCATTCGACTTATATGCGGGTTTTTGCGAGACCTTAGAGCACGTGGGACTCGGACTTCTCGGACAAGAAGGATTCTTCTCGAGGTTCAGCCTGTCTTTTGATTTCCGCAACAACCTGCTGAAGGTGACGTAGCAGTTCAATCCCTTCCGAAAACCCAGCCACTCGCCCGACGCGCGAGTTCACCCCTCCCCATAGATAGCCCGCAGCAAATCCGCAGCCAGACGATGCATCGGCCGCATCAACGGCAGTCCCGCCACCCGCAGCGCCAGCACAATCATCCTCACCGTCCCGTCGAACAGCAGCTCCGTCCGCTTCTGACCCGCCGACGAGTCATAGACCCAGAACAAAATGATCCCCATCTGATAAAGCCACAGCAGCCGCGGCAAATACGGCAGAAGATCCTTCGGCAGCCGGATCTTCGACTCCTCCACAGCCCGCGCAAAAAATCGCGTGTCCTCCTCGCGCACCGGCCGCGTCTCCTCGCTGAACGGCGACAGCGGATGCGCCGGATCCGTGTGCGCGCTCAGTGCGCCTAACAATTTCCTGTTCGGCGAAAAATAATCCAGCTTCACCTGGACAAGACCCCGCAGCCGATCCTCGAAATCGCGGCGCTCCTCCAGCACCTGCTCCAGCATTGGCCGCATCTGAACCTGCGCCCGCTCGTAGAACGCCATCACAATCGCGTCCTTCGAGTCGAAGTAGTAGTACGCCGCCCCCGTTGCTACTCGGCCCCGCGTCGCAATCTCCCGCATCGTCGCGCTCTCAAAACCGCGTTCCCGAAAAATTTCCAGCGCTGCTCCAAGGATGCGGCCCCGCGTCTCCTCCGATTTCGCCGTCCCCTTGTGCTTCGGCGCCTCTCCTCGCGTCATCGCCCTCACGATACGGCCGCCGTCCCCGAACGCCCCCGGAATATCGCCAGGATCAGCACATTGAAAACATGCAGAAATCCCAGCAACAGCAAAAAGCAACCCAGCTTCGTCGCCATCACCCACGCCACATCGCCAACCGTGTCGTACTGCACCCAGCTATGGAACGTCACCGCGACATAGCCTGCGCTCACCAGATAGAAACCGATATCCAGCAGCCGCTCCACCGCCCGCGCCAGCTCCGGCCTCTCCCGGAACGATTCGTTGAGAAACACATCGCCTGCCCAGTGCAGGATCATCGCCAGTCCTGCAATCAGAACCCCGCAAGCGATCGAGTACAGCACGTAGTAGTGCGTCTGATACATCGAATAGGGAACTCTGCCCATCGTCTCCTCCTCTGCCCGTCGTCTTAGCCCCGACTCCAGTTCGAAGTCGCTTCCGGCTTCCGCTTCCAGCTTCCCGCAGCTTCCGACTTCCCGCTTCCATCTCACTGCGCGGCATAGCCCGGCGCAACACTCCCCACCGACCGCCGCCGCATCCTCGCCAGCACAAACATGTTGAAGAAGTGCATGCCTCCCAAAATCAGCAGCACAACCCCCAGCTTCGTGCTCTCCAGTTCGATCACCTGCCGGAAATCCGTCAGCGGCTCACTGGTCTTCAGAGCCAGCGCGATATACCCCACATTGATCAGATAGAAACCCACCACCAGCAGCCGGTTCACCGAGTCCGCCAGCTCCGCGTTCCCGTGAAATGCATCCACCAGAAAAATCCGTCCGCTTGCGTGCGGCGTCCGCGCCACCCAAATGGTCACCACAATGCTGATAGCCAAATAGCTCAAGTAGCACCCAGCGATCCACATAATCCCCTCCTCCAGTACAGATTTGAACACGTTCAAGAAAACAATACCTCCGCTGCGCCAGAATTGCAAGACATTTTTGAACGGGTTCAATATTTCTGCAACGAAATCCTTACACTCCCTTAAAGCAATGATTATGCAATTGTTATTACTGTTGTACATCAGGTACGCAATTTCATGTACATCCTGTGCTAAACTTCCAACATGGAAGTCCCCATCTCCCAGTTCCGCCGTGACCTCTTCCAGCTCATCGAGAAGTCCGCCCAGGGAGAGCCCCTCACCATCACCCATCGCGGCCGCCGCTTTCGCATCGTCCCCGAGTCCCCCGCGGCCACTGGCCTCGACGCCCTCACCCCGCTCCAGATCGTCAACCCCACCGCCCCTGACCTCGACGATCCCGCCTGGAAGGAAGGAATGATTCGCGAGTGGGAGCGCGACTGGGCCGATCTGTGATCACCTATCTCGATACCAGCGTCGCCGTCTGGCTCGCCCAAAAATCCCTCAACCGCATCAGCCCCGCGGCGCTCGACCACCTCACGCGCTCCTCCGATCGCCGCCTCTCGCCCACCGTCCTCCTCGAGCTGCAGTTCCTCTACGAGATCAAGCGCATCCTCATCCCCGCCGCCGACATCCGCCGCAAACTCGAATCCGAGCTCAGCATCACGGTCTGCGATTTTCCCTTTCCCGCCATCGCCGAAACCGCACTCACCGAGACCTGGACCCGAGACCCCTTCGACCGCCTCATCACCGCCCACGCCCGCGCCAACTCCCTCGCCTGGCTCCTCACCTCCGACCGCCGCATCCAGGATGCCTACCCACGCGCCCTCTGGTAGCCTTCATCCCGCCGTCGCGCCACTTCACAACAGATCCCTTGCACCTCCGCACGCCTGCTTCTACCGTCGTCCGCATGAGTCTCCCCACCAACCGGCTCCTCCGCGCCGCTCTCGCCGCAGCCGCTTTCCTGCTCGTCGTCACCGCCGTTGCCTTCGCTGAAGACCCGCCCGCCCCGCCACCCACCCAGACCTTCGCCCTCACCGACGCGAATGCCCTCCTCGAACAAGGCGCAAAAGCCACGACCGCCGAATACCAGGGCCGCAAAGCCATCCGCCTCACCACCGACCGCCCCGACAGCGCCGGATATGCAACCGTGAAAGGCACAAACTTCCGCGACGGCGCCATCGACGTCGACCTCGCCACCGTTCCCGTCCAGCGCCCTCAGGGAGCCAGCCCCGGCTTCGTCGGCATCGCCTTCCGCATCGACCCGGTTCCCTCCCACTACGAGTGCTTCTACATCCGCCCCGGCAATTCCGTCGCACCGGATCAGGCCCGCCGCAATCACTCCGTCCAGTATTCCTCCGAGCCGCACTACGGCTGGGAAAAGCTGCGCCGCAACTGGCCCTTCATTTACGAATCCTGGGCCGAGCTCACGCCCACGGCCTGGACCCACCTCCGCATCGAAGTCCACGGCCGAAAGGCCACCGTCTTCCTCAATGGATCCCCCAAGCCCAGCCTCATCGTCGATGGCCTCAAGGGCGAAGACCTGCAAGGTCCCGTCGCCCTCTGGACCTACTCCGACGAAGATTCATACTTCGCCAACCTGAAAATCGAAAACGCCGCGCCCGATCCCATCCAGAACGGCGGCGAAGTTGCAGGCACATGGGACTTTCAGTTCCTCACCGACGCCGGCGGCTTCCCTGGCACCTTCAGGCTCGTCCGCCAGGATTCCTCCGTCGGTGGCATCTACACCGGCCCGCTCGGCCCCAATCAGCCCGTCTACGGAACCTGGCGCGACGGCTACATCGAGCTCACTTTCAGCGGCATTTGGCCCGACCAGCCCGGCACCGTCACCGCCGCCCTCGCTGGTTGGGTCGACGGCGACACCGCCGCTGGCCGCGTCAGAGTCGAAGGGCGCGCCGACGGCCGCTTCACCGCAACCCGCCAAAAATGACTCCCATGACCCTGCCTCGGAGACCACACTCCATGAAGTCAGCACGAATCGCTGCGCTGCTCCCGCTGCTC
>Ga0181520_10007627_pt1 | contig 15825 bp, 14 predicted proteins | sample PEATcosm2014_Bin_29_FD_132451 | JGI IMG/M metagenome (GOLD analysis project Ga0181520, IMG submission 132451) | Peatland microbial communities from MTU Mesocosm Facility, Houghton, MI, USA - PEATcosm2014_Bin02_30_metaG | ecosystem: Environmental > Terrestrial > Soil > Wetlands > Peat | place...
AGACCAGAACCCGCCCGATCCCGCCTGCAACTGCATGGTCTGCCGCCGCTACTCCCGCGCCTACCTTCGCCACCTGATCCAGTCCGGCGAAGCGCTCTCGGGAATCCTCAACTCCATCCACAATTTGGCCTACTACCTGGGCATCATGGAACGCGTGCGGGGGCAGTTGCAGGTTGGCGGCGCGGCGGAAACGTCTGCAACGGCCGAGAAAACGTCCGCAGTTCCGCGTTATTGATCCGGCCCTTGAATAGTGTCGAGGGTTCCCATCCTTGCGCCAGGAAAAAAGCGCAAGGATGGGGCACGGGGCGTCAATATTTATGCGCCGAATCCATAACCCGCTCCAGTAGCCCGGCCCAGTCTCCCGGCTCACGCTGGCGGAACAGGCGGGCAGTCGGGTACCAGGGGGTGGTCTCCGCCTCCTGCATCCAGCGCCAGTCCGCAAGATGGGGCAGCAGAATCCACACCGGCTTGCCCATGGCTCCGGCCAAGTGAGCGATGCAGGTGTCTGTCGTCACCACCAGGTCGAGCGTGGCCATCAGCGCAGCCGTTTCGGCCAGGTCGCGGTCGCGGCTCGAGCCATCCCAAACAAACAGATTGTCGGGCAGCGCGGCCAACTGTTCCGCCGCAGCGCCTTTTTGCAGCGAGATCCAGGTTACGCCGGGCAAGCGCAACAGGGGCAGCAGCGTTTCCAATTGTATGGATCGCTGGCGGTCCGCCTTGTAGCGGGGATTGCCAGCCCAGGCCAGCCCCACGCGCGGGCCGGGTCCGGAAAACTTCTTTCGCTTCTCCCGCGCCAGCGCCGGATCGGCCCCCAGGTAAGCTCCCGGCCACGGAACCGTCTCCGGCGTGGTCCCGAAGACGGCTGGAAGGTTCATCAGCGGGCACTCCAGGTCGAACTCCGGCGGTTCCGCGCCCAGCCGGGCTGTCTCCGCCTCTCCGGCCTGCACCACAGCCAGCGAGCCCATCAGCCGCTCCACCGGCTGCTGCACTTGCAAAATGGCCGTGCCGCCGCGCGCCGCCACCAGCGTTGCGTAGCGGCAAAACTGGATGGTGTCGCCCAGTCCCTGCTCGGCGTGGAGCAGCACTCGCCGCCCCTCCAATGCTTCACCCTGCCACCGGGGCTGCTTGAATTCCCTGGGGTTTCGATGCACCTCGCGGAAGCGCCAGCGAGCCTCGTACTCCGGCCAGCCGCGCCCCCAATCGCCCAGCCGCAGCCGCGTCAACGCAAGGTTATAGAGTGCGCCGGGGGTCTGCGGGTCGCGCTCGACCGCTGCCTCGTGCGCTCTCAGCGCCTCATCCATGCGGCCCAGATCGAGCAGCGAGTTGCCGCGGTTCGAGGCCGCCGCCCGGCTGCCCAGCGCCTCGGCCCTCTCAAACGCCTCCACAGCCTCTCTGAAGCGCCCCTCGTTATGCAGCAGAATGCCTTGCATGTTCACGGCTTCATCGTGGTCTGGATTGCGCGCGAGAGCCCAGCGCAGCCACTCCCATGCGCCCGCCCCGTCCCCTTCCGCCGCGCGGAACTGGCACCACGCCACCTGCGTTTCCACCTGGCCGGGATTGAGCGCGAAAGCCTTGCGCAGGTACGCTTCCGCTTCGGCCGGCCGGCGGCGTTCACGCTCCAGAATGGCCAGTTCGATCCAGCCCGCGATCAGATCCGGACGCAACTGCACGGCGCGCAGCAAGGCCGCCTCGGCGTAGGCTTCGCGCCCCTGTTCGCGCAGCAGATGCCCCAGGTTCATCCAGACCGCGGCAAAGTCCGGCCGCAGCGCCAATGCCCGCCGGTAGCGGGATTCGGCTTCTTTGAGCCTTCCCAGCCGGGCCAGCGCAAATCCGGCGGCAAACTCGGCTTCGGGCAGCCGGGGCCGCAGCGCCAGCGCCTGCGCGTAGCGCTCCAGCGCTTCCTCGTTCCGCCCCATCACGGCCAGCGCATTGCCCAGGCCCAGGTGGGCGGCGGCCAGCGACGGCTGACGCGTGAGGGCCAGCGTAAACTCCCGCGCCGCTTCCTCCTTGCGGCCCGTGGCCAGCTTCAGTTCGCCCAGCCCCATGCGAGCCAATGGGTTCATTCCATCCAGACAGATGGCCCGCGCGTAAGCTCGCTCCGCCTCTTCGCCCCGGCCGGCTGCCTTGAGCGCCTGGCCCAGCGCCACCCATGCCGCGCCCATCTCCGGAGCGACGGCCACGGCAACTTCGGCCATCTTTACCGCGTCCTCCCATTGGCGGCTGGCCAGAGCCACCAGGCTCATGCCCACCAGAGCTTCCGGCTGGTGCGGATTCCGCTCGAGCTCCCGCTGGAAAGCGAGCGCAACTTCGGTCAATCGCCCGGTCAACTCCGCTGCGCGGTTCTTCTGTGCTGGCGGCATCGTGGGCGCTTCGGCAATCACGGGCTTTCCTCTTCAGGATGGTCTTGCGTTCAAGTCACACATCCTGAAAACTAGGCCCTCCCACACGGGTGCTCAACCGGAAAGCCCCTGGAATGCACGTTTCCCGCCTGGTGTATTCCCGATTCCTGGGCTAGTTCAAAATCGGAACAGCTATACAGGCTGCGGAAAAGGGTAAATGGTGAGCGAATAGCCAGAAAAGCGTCCCGTAGGGGCTAAACGAGTCAGGGCACGACCGGGTACCCTCTGGGTGCCGCGCCGCCAGCGCTGGTCAAAAAAGGAACCAGCCTTCAGGCCATGCGACGAGAGCCTGATTGTCGCAACATCTTCAGTTTCAACCAGATAGATTCCATCAGCGGGCTTTTCCCAAAAAGTGCCGAAAACGGCCTTCTTGCCCAAAAACTCTTCGTCTTGCCCAAAAAATTGCACTCTTGCCTTAAAAACACCAACTCGCCGAATCTTCACGGCTGTCATCCTGACGCGCAGCGGAAGGATCTGCAGTTGCATTCGCTCGCCACTGCCTGTCCAAGTGGAGGGGAGGGGCAGGATGCCGACCTGCACGAGGGTAGCTATTTCACGTACATCATGGCGAGCCGCAGCCGCACGTTGTACGCCGGTGTGACCGGGAACCTGGAGAACCTGCGTCTTCAAACACAAAGATTGGCACGACTGCGGGCCCGCCGATTACCGCAGAGCGCTGGATCGAAAGCAACTGCAGATCCTTCCGCTGCGCGTCAGGATGACAACGGTTGCGAAGGTGAGCCTTGCCCAATCAATCCGCCTATTTTGGCAAAGCCCCCTCAGGAGCTGAAGACCGCGTTGATTTGATTGCGCTTACGGCACGCGACCCAGAGGGTACCCCGGTCGTGCCCTGTAACAAAACGCATCACCGGGCAGTCGCAAAAAATGCGTCACAGGCCGTTTTTCGCAGCCTGTATAGCCGCTGCCTGTTTTGGAGTTCACAACAGGAGCGGGCAACTGCGCGGACTATCATCAGTCTGTGCAACCCCATTACAACCTGGGCGAGATTCTCGCCAATGCCATCACCCACGGCATCGGAGCCATTCTCGCCGTGGCTGGCGCGGTATACCTCATCGCAGCCTCAACCCGCGGAACGACATGGCACGTGGTCAGTTGCACGGTCTTCGCCATCACCATGGTGCTGGTCTACGTCTGCTCCACCCTCTACCACTCGCTGGTCAGGACGCGGGCGCGGCACGTCTTTCATGTGCTGGACCACGCCTCAATCTACCTGATGATCGCCGGAACCTACACGCCTTTTACGCTGATCTCGCTGCGCGGGCCGGTGGGCTGGTGGCTGTTTGGCGTGGTTTGGGGACTGGCCGTGGCCGGAGTCATTTTCAAGAGCTTTGCGGTGGGCCGGTTTCAAGTGCTGTCCGCCCTGGTTTATCTATTTCAGGGATGGGTGGTGGTGGTCGCGGCGCGTCCGCTGGTGGGAGCGATCGGCTGGCACGGCGTGGCCTGGCTGGGCGCGGGAGGATTGGCTTACACGCTGGGCATCATCTTCTTCGCCCTGGACCATCGGCGCTATTTTCATGCCGCCTGGCACGTCTTTGTTTTGGCCGGCAGCGTGGCCCACTACTTCGCCATTCTCTTCTACGTCATTCCGCCGCGTCCCTGAACGCGCTCCAGCGGAAAGACTCGCTGCCAGGGCGTATTCGATCTGAATGTATACGGTCCAGATGGGCATCTGAGGTTTCCCACCCTTTGTGCATTTTTTCCTCGAAAAGCCGCACAAAGGATGGGACACGGCGACGTCTTGTTAACACTTGAATCGAAAACGCTGCTAGATAATCCAGCCGCCGCCCACCACTTCGTCGCCGTCATAAAACACGGCGGACTGGCCCGGGGTTACGGCGCGCTGCGGTTCGTCGAATGTGGCAATGACTTCGCCGTTTTCGGCCGGCTCCAGCGTAGCCCAGGCGGGCTCGTGGCGATGGCGGATCTTGATGCGCACCCGCATGGGGGCGCTCAGCCCGGCAATGCTGATCCAGTTGAGATCGCGGGCGCGGAGGTTGCGGGTGGCCAGTTCGGCGTCGGCGCCCACAGTTACACGGTGGCTCGCCGGGTCAATCTGAAGCACGTAAAGCGGTGTAGGAGAAGCCACGCCCAGCCCCTTGCGCTGGCCCACGGTGAAGTTGAAGATGCCCTCGTGGTGGCCCAGAACCTGGCCGTTTGAGGCCACCAGTTCGCCCGCGGTCTCAGGAAGCCGTTCGCCCTGCTCCTCAAGATAAGCGGTCAAGAACTGCTTGTAATCGCCGCCGGGGATGAAGCAGATCTCCTGCGAGTCGGGCTTTTCGGCCAGTTTGAGTCCGTGGCTGCGCGCAATCTTCCGCACCTCCGGCTTGGTCAGCGCGCCCAGGGGAAAGAGCGTGTGCGCCAACTGCTCCTGGGTCAGGCCGAAAAGAAAGTAGGTCTGGTCCTTGGCCAGGTCCGCGGGCCGCTTCAGAATCCAGCGCTCGCGCCTGGCGTCGTACTCGTTCACCGCATAATGGCCGGTGGCGATGTGGCTGGCGCCGATGGAGCGGGCGGTCTGGAGCAACTGGTCGAACTTGAGGTGGTTGTTGCAGAGGGAGCAGGGAATCGGCGTGCGCCCGGCCAGGTATTCCCTGACAAACGGGCGCACCACATCCTGTTCAAAGCGCTCCTGCTGGTTGACGACGTAATAGGGAATTCCCAGGTGCTCGGCGACCCGGCGCGCATCGTACACATCGTCAAGGGAACAGCAGCGGCCGGCCTTCGGCGCGTCGGGGATGCCTTGTCTGCCGGCCAGCCGGGTCTGATCCCAAAGCTGAAGGGTGAGGCCCACGACCTTGTCGCCGCCGTGGGCAAGGATCGCCGCAACCGTAGAGGAGTCAACCCCTCCGGACATGGCTACGGCAATAGTTGTGCGTTCGGTCATGGGGTCCTCGGGAAAAGCGGTGCTAGCGTGGTTAGCGGAGTTATGGCACCTCTGCGTAAGCCGGTATCTTTGAACGGTGCGGGCTTCAACCCGTACATGTTGATTCGGCACAAAACGATTGCATAACTAAAGATCTGTCATCCTGAGCGACCGGAGCGTAGCGCAAGAAGTCGAAAGCCTGCCCTGAGCGAAGCCGAAGGGGATCTGCGGTTGTTTTTTCTTCGCTAATGAATTCGATCCGAGCTGAAATGATCTCTCCATCTGTACAACGGAGCCTGACGACCTGATCAATTCTCTGTCGCAGTTCTTCAAGAAGTCTTTGGGCCATACTCGAATCCTGCCACGGAACCTCAGTACAAAACAACTCGTAAAACTCATCCCTCAGGGGCTAAAGCCCACGCTCATTCCAGGGCATTTACGGCACGACTGAAGTCGTGCCCTGTTACAAAACCAAGCCTTCAGCGAGTTTTTCCGCAGCCTGTGAAGCCGTGCCCTTTCAAAGCCACGGCACGATCAACCGTAGTTCTCATCCTGCAGTTCCGGCTGCCACAGGCGAAAGCGCCCGCAAGCGTTCGACGGCCTCGGGCACTACTCGTAATACATGCTCAATGTCCGCTTCGGTCGCGGTCTTCAGCAGGCTGAAGCGCAGGCTGGCGAGGGCCTTGTTCCTGTCCAGTCCCATGGCCATCAGCACGTGGCTGGGCTCGGTGGCTCCGGAGTGGCAGGCCGACCCGCCGGAAACTGAAACGCCCTTCAAGTCGAGCGCGATGACCAGCGCCTCGCCCTCCAACCGGTCGAAGGAGATGTTGGTGGTGTTGGCCACGCGGGGAACAGGCTTGTCCAAGTCCCAGGCTCCATTGACGCAGGTGCCGGGAATCCGCAAAAGCTCCGTCTCCAGCCGGTCGCGCAGGGCCGCCACGCGGTCCATGGTTCCCTCTTCCAGGCTGTGCATGGCCAGTTCCGCGGCCTTGCTCATGCCCACAATGCCGGGCGCGTTCGATGTGCCTGCCCGTTGGCGGCGTTCATGGCTGCCGCCAAGGATGAGCGGCTCCAATGGAGTTCCGCGGCGCACAAACATGGCGCCCACGCCCTTGGGACCATGCATCTTGTGGGCGCTGATGGAGAGCAGGTGGCAGCCGAAGCGGCGCACGTCGAACTTGACCTTGCCCGCGCCCTGCACGGCATCAATATGGAAGAAGGCGCCTGCGCTGCGGGCGATTTCTGCTATTTCTTCAACGGGTTGCAGCACGCCGGTCTCGTTGTTGGCCAGCATCACGCTGATGAGGCGGGTTTCGGGACGGATGGCGCGCAGAATGTCGTCCGGGGCAATCAGGCCGCTGGGCTGGGGGTCGATAAAAGTGACTTCCACGCCGCGCTCAGCCATGCGCCGGGCCGGCTGTAGAACCGCCGAGTGCTCGATCGATGTGGTAATGAAGTGGTCGCCGGGGCGCAGCAGGCCGAAGATGGCCGTATTGTCGCCCTCGGTGCCGCCGGAGTTGAACACCACCTCGGCGTCATGGCAGTTGAAGAACCGCGCCATGGTCTCGCGGGCATGGTCGATGGCCGTGTGCGCCTGTTGCCCGTAGAGGTGGATCGAGGAGGCGTTGCCGAACTGCTCCATCCAATACGGGCGCATGGCCTCCATCACCTCCGGCAGCAAAGGGGTGGTGGCGTTTGCGTCCATATAGACTCTGGGCATCGCGTGGTTCTCCTTTGGATTGATTGTACGGTCCGTTGGGGTCTGGCGCGCACCGTTCGCTGTGCCGGGTTGATTCTGCTGGCTTTCCCGGATGCTCGCTGCCAGTCTAAAGCGTTGAAAAGAGGCAGATACCTGGGCTTTGATCGCAATGACTGTCCCGCGACAGCAACGCCGATCTCGATGTCGCAACTTCGCCCGATCTTTCTCAGGGGCGAACGCGTCATTGAGACGGGGTATTGCCGGGAAACTGACCTCGCCCTTATTGAGGCCGAGCGGCGAGACTGGCACGATCGAAGGAGGATTGGTGCGCTCTTCGGCACACAAGGTTCATACCCGCTGAACAGGTGCCCATCCGCGGATACTTTGCCCTGTCGCACAATCGAGGGACAAGCTACAATCAAAATAGTGATGCGTCATGCGCATCGGGCTCTGGAGCACGAGAGCAGCGATGCAAAAGCCTTGGCCACCGGAAGCACGCGGCTGGCGGCGGTCCGTTTCTTGACGCAAGGATGAGTGGCAGGTATTCTAGCTAAAATCCATGTAAAATAGATACTTACGTAGAATGCGCCGGGATGGTGGAACTGGCAGACGCAGCGGACTCAAAATCCGCCGAGGGCAACCTCATGGGGGTTCGACCCCCCCTCCCGGCACCATAATTAAAACATTTAAAATCAATTATTTATTCCATGCCGTAATCCTTTGTGCCCAAGATCGTGCCCAGAGTGTGCCCAAGTTTTCCCCTCATAGGCATCGGAGCGAGGAGTACCTGTGGCTTTGGCCTGAGAATCTTATTCTGATCAGGCCGCGGCTGGTATTCACAGTTCTCTATTCCCAAACTTTGCCGCTTCGGCCACCTGCCGGATATGCGCGGGCCGGGTCCGGCAGCAGCCGCCCACAATCTGCGCTCCGGCAGCAAACCACGCAGCGGCCATGGCTCCAAAACTGGCCGGATCGCCTGCGCCTGTCCAACAGCGCTTCGCGGCGTCCCACTCCTCGCCGGAGTTTGGATACACCACAACCGGCTTGTTCGAAGCGCGGCGCAGTTCGGCGATCAACTCCGGCATCAGCGCGGGCCGGGTACAGTTCACGCCAATGGCCACCGTCTGCTGAAAGCGCGCAACGGCCGCTGAAGTTCGGAACCGGGTACGTAAATGGACCATTGCGTCTTTCCTCCGGGAATCATGTGTGCGAATTTTCAGGGCAGCGACTGGGAATGACCTTCAGCGCGAGTTGCGTGTTGAAGGTTCCCCAAGGCGCGACTTCCGTAGCTGCTCAGCTTTTTTGTTTGAGGAGATTCAGGAAAGAAATACGTCCAACGAAAACTATTTTCAAAAAAGCAGCATCCGGCATTTTTCGCGCTATCCTGTCACCACAACCATGAATCGACGGATCATCTCTCCTGTCCTGGCTGTCTCGATCGCTGCCGCTCCTTTCGTTTCCTCCTTTTCCGCCGCGCAAGATCACGCGCAGAACGCGATTTCCTATCGCGATGAGCAGCCGGTGCGAGCACGGCACGGCATGGTGGTGAGCATCCACCATCTGGCCTCCGATGCCGGCCTTGAAGTGCTTCGGGCGCACGGAAACGCGGTGGATGCGGCGGTGGCTACAGGATTTGCGTTGGCCGTTGTGTATCCGGCCGCGGGCAATTTGGGCGGAGGAGGATTTCTGCTGCTGCGTACCAGCGCCGGCAAATCCACGTTCATCGACTTCCGCGAGAAGGCCCCTCTCGCTGCTTCTGAAACCATGTACCAGGACGCCAAAGGGCAAGTCATTGCTGGCGCCAGCGTGCTTGGCTACCGGTCGATTGCAACTCCGGGTTCCGTGGCCGGTCTGGTCTATGCCGAGCGCAAATACGGCAAGTTGGGCCTCAAGCGAGTGATCGCTTCGGCCATCAAGCTGGCTGCGAAAGGCTTTGTGCTGACCGGCGAGGAAGCCAGGATACTCGCCGCGCCGAGTCTCGCCGGCTTCCCCGATTCAAAGCGTATCTTCCAACGCAATGGCGATCTCTACCAGCAGGGAGAAACCTTCAAGCAGCCGGAACTGGCACGCACTCTCGAACGCATCGCAGCCGATCCGGAAGGCTTTTATCACGGCAAGATGGCGCATGAGCTTGTGGATGATCTGAAGAAGGGCGGCGCGCTCCTCACACTCGATGATCTGGCCCAATATAACGTCGTCGAACGGAAGCCGCTCATCGGCAGCTTCCATGACTACACCATCATCAGCGCACCGCCTCCTTCCTCGGGCGGGGCCGGGCTGTTGAGTGCGCTCAACATTCTGGAAGGTTACGACCTGGCCCGGCTTGGCGACCGCACGGCCGCCTCGATGCACCTGATAACTGAGGCGTATCGCCGCGCTTACATGGACCGGTCGGACTATCTCGGCGACTCCGACTATAACCTTATTCCCGTGGCTGAGCTGACGGGCAAAAAATATGCGGAGGCATGGCGCGCCAGCATCAACGCCGATTCCGCCACTCCCAGTGCTGCTCTGCAACGGCCGGAAGGCTATCTTCCGCCGGCGCCCAAAACCGCTAGCCAGCGCTTGGAGTCGCAGGACACAACGCATTACTCGGTGGTGGATAGCGAGGGCAACGCCGTCTCCGTCACGACCACGCTCAATGGCGTATTCGGCTCGAATGTAACTGCCGGATCACTGGGATTTCTGCTGAACGACGAGATGGACGACTTTGCCGCCAAGGTGGGTGCACCCAATATGTTTGGCCTGATCCAGGGACCAGCCAACGCGATTGCTCCGGGAAAGCGCCCTTTGAGTTCCATGACTCCGACCCTTGTGCTGAAGGATGGAAAGCTGCGTTATGTGCTGGGTTCTCCGGGAGGGCCGCGCATCACAACCACCGTGGCCAATATATTTCTGTCGGCAACCGAAGGCGGCCTGAATATTCAGCAGGCGGTGGACGCGCCACGCTTCCACCACCAGTATCTGCCCGACAAACTCGACCTGGAACCTGGCTTCTCGCCGGAGGTAGTTGCGGGCTTGCGCGCCATGGGCTACGAGGTGAATATCACGGATCGTCATTGGTCCAACGGCGAGTGCATCGCCGTCGACTCCAGGACTGGCGAACTCGAGGGCGGCCAGGATCATCGTAGTCACTTTGGCAAAGCTGCGGGATATTAGAGCTCAATGTTATTGAGCATTGTTATTGATCCAAAAAGTGTGCTCCCCGGCAAGATTCTCCAAAAGAAAACAGCGCGAGAACCCAGCCATTGTCCGCCGTGAATACCACCGCCTCGATCGAATGCGGCTTGACATGCCTCGGCTTTGCACTTAATCTACCAACAATTGATAAGTCGCCGCTGAGTGGCGCTCGATCGGCAAAGGATTCGATGGCCCATTTCTTCACTCCCGCGATGTGTATGTGCTGCTGTCATGGCTGTGCTGCGCGGGCGTGTACGCGGGGCTAGATTCCGAAGCAGGAATCTCGGACCCCGACGACCCACCCGCCAGAAGGCGCGGTGGGTTTTTCATTTTCAGTGCTCAATGGACAGTTGCAAGTCTTTCCTGAACACTGTTCCATATTCCAAAAGCGCCGGTGGCGAAGCGGTCAACGCGCAGCTCTGCAAAACCTGTATTCGCGGGTTCAATTCCCGCCCGGCGCTCCAGACTTAGATAAGCAACCAATGCTTCGCAACCGCGTGCTGCGGTGCTGCGAACTGCCAACCGATCTTGACGCGGGCGTCTGGATTTGACGCATCAACTTCTTCCGAGAGGAGCTTTCCGTGTCGAACACGCTTGCTCAGCCATCCCATACTTGCAAGTCCCGGCCTGCTACTTCCTCGTCGCTTGCTCTCAGCCATCTCGCTCCCGGCGTTCTGCAGTCGGAGATACGCGCCATGAGTGTCGAGTGCGACCGCAAAGGACCACGACCTTAATGAAGCTTGTGAGCGTCTTGCCACGTTGTAAAAGGGGCGCATTCTGTTCTGAATCATGGCGCCCTCTTCGCTGCCCTGCACGGACACATTACAGGCGAAAAAACGCCGTCCCTCACGGACTCCGGCGCTGTCATGTTGGTGGGATGCCTACCCCACGCTGAAGCGCGGGGCTAACCAACAATGCGCCTCCGGCGCGGGGCTTCAGGCGTGTGCGGCGGCCATCACTGCGCTCAGCCGATCCTTCGCCGCTTTGGGCTGGAGAGAGCACGGTTCGCGCAACGCTGGCCTTGTACAACACTGGCGAGGAGATCGATGCGCTCTTCGCTGCCTTGTGGAATCTCAGACAAGGACGCAATTCAGGACTCATCTAACAGTAAGTCAAAAGCAACAGAGAAACGGCCAGTCTCCCTGAAGAGACTGGCCATTTTGGCTCCTCGGCGTCGTTACTGGAATGCGAGTGGATCACAATGGCCTGATTTTCCCGCGCCGAAGGCCGCTGGCCCCACCGCGTGTGGTCAATACTTCGGCAGCGATGTATCGATTCTGTCTGCCCACGCCAGAATGCCACCGGTCAGGTTGGTGACGCGCTTGAAGCCCGACTGGCGCAGGAAGTCCACAGCCTTGGCACTGCGCGCGCCGCTCTTGCAATGCACCACAATCTCCAGGCTTGAATCGAGTTCATGCACGCGCTTGCGCAGATCGCCTAGCGGAATCAGATGACCGTGGATATTGCAGATCTGATACTCATGCGGTTCGCGAACGTCGAGAACGTAGATGTCTTCCCCGGCGTCCAAACGGCGCTTAAATTCCTCCACCTTGATTTCTGGAATCTTTGTGCTGGCTGCTGCTTCGCTCTCTTCACCGCGCACACCGCAGAACTGGTTGTAGTCAATCAGTTCCGTTACCGTGGGATGCGCGCCGCAGACCGGGCACTCGGGATTCTTGCGTATGCGCATCTCGCGGAAGCGCATGGCCAGCGCATCTACCAGCACCAGGCGGCCAATCAACGGTTCGCCGACACCGAGTATCAGCTTGATGACCTCCGTGGCCTGCATGACGCCGAGCAGTCCCGGAAGCACGCCCAATACGCCGCCCTCCGCGCAGGATGGAACCAACCCTGGCGGTGGCGGCTCAGGATAGAGGCAGCGATAGCACGGGCCGTCTTCAGCGCCGAAGATGCTGGCCTGCCCTTCAAAGCGGAAGATGGAGGCATAGACATTGGGCTTGCCGCTGAGCACGCAGGCATCGTTGACCAGATAGCGCGTGGCGAAGTTATCCGTGCCGTCAGCCACGATGTCGAAGTTCTTGATGATCTGCAGAGCATTCTGACTGTTGAGGTAGGTGTCGAAGCGCTTGATCTCTACGAAGGGATTGATGGCCTTGAGCTTGTCGATGGCCGAGCCCAGCTTGAGGCGGCCCACATCCGCGGTGGAATGAAGCACCTGTCGCTGCAGGTTCGTATAATCCACCACGTCGAAGTCCACCAGGCCGAGGGTCCCCACGCCCGCCGCGGCCAGATACAAGGCCAGCGGCGAACCAAGTCCGCCCGTGCCGATGCACAGCACGCGCGCGGCCTTCAGTTTCTTCTGGCCCTCCATCGTCACCTCGGGCATGATGAGGTGGCGCGAGTAACGCAGTATCTCTTCGTTGCTCAGCGTTGTTTGACTGCTATCGATTGTTACTGCCACTGATTGTCTCCAATACAACATTTCCTTGAAAGAACATCCATGACGCGCAACCGCCCTTTAACGGCCGCCGGCTACCGAAGGCACAATCGAAATTGTGTCCGTCTCCTTGACCGGAGTCGCGTCCTTGCTCAGATAACGAATATCCTCATCGTTGAGATAGACATTCACAAAAGAGCACAGTTTTCCTTCCTCAGAGAAGAGGTGCCTGCGTAAATCGGGATGCTGGGCGACGAGAGTGTTCAAGGCTTCGCCAACGGTGAGCGCGCTGACTTCAATGACAGACTGCTTGCCTGCATAGGGACGGAGCGCCGTGGGAATCAGGACTTTAATCGGCATGTTTCATCCTTCCTTTTTGCTTCCTTGTTGGGTTCATTCCGCGGTCACTGTGATGGCTTCATCCTGAAAGTGTTTGGCCTCATCGACATCGAGCAGCACAAATGAGTTTGAAACTGCGGCTCGTCCGTCTTCGACGCTGGTGATCAGATACGAGCAGCCGGTCCAATGCGCCTCGGCAAGGTCGGTGGCCGACCACCTGGCGGGATGGTCGGGATGCGAATGATAAAAGCCCACAATGTCGCTGCCGGCAAGCATCGCTTCACGCTGAATGCGCACCAGCTCCGATGGGCTGATGTGATAGCGATTCTGCGGCGAGTCCGTGCGCGTATTGCCGCAGCGGACGGCGGCTGTGACCGTTTTGCCGCCCTCTTCGTCGAAGCTGCCTACCAGCACGCCGCAACACTCGTGCGGATAGGTTTCTTCTCCGTGCCTGCGCAACTCTTCGAGCAGTGTGCGCGGAATGCTCAGTGTCATCGTGATTCGCTCCGCCGCGTTACGCGTTCTCTTCCCAAAAAATCTCGCTCAGATATTTGTCGCCCGCATCGGGGAGGATGGTGACCACCACCGACCCGGCTTCGGCCTCTCGCGCAATCTGCATGGCGCCGACCACTGCGGCTGCCGAGGATACGCCGATGAGCAGGCCTTCCTCCCGCGCCAGTCTCCGGGCCATGCTGTAGGCCGCTTCTGTTTCGATGCCCAGCTCCCCATCCGCGATGCGGGGATCGTAGATTTTGGGGACGATCGAGGTCTCCATATGCTTGGCTCCCTCGATTCCGTGGAATGGCGAGTCGGGCTGAAGGGAAATGCAGCGAATCCCGGGGTTCAGTTCTTTCAATCTGCGAGAGGTTCCCACGAAGGTTCCGCTGGTTCCCAGCATGGCCGCAAAATGAGTCACGCGGCCCGCGGTCTGCTGCCAGATTTCATCGGCTGTTCCATGGGTGTAATGGGCGCGCCAATTGGCGTCGTTGGAGTACTGATCGGCGTAGTAGTACTTTTCCGGCTCCTCGGCGATCATGGCGCGAGCTTTGCGGATGGCGCCGTCGGAACCTTCGCCCGGATCGGTATAGACGATGTTGGCGCCGTAAGAGGCCAGAATGCGCTTGCGCTCGGCGGAAATATTCGAGGGGATACACAGCGTGATGGGGATTCCGAATGCCGCGCCCAACATCGCGTAGGCAATGCCGGTATTGCCGCTGGTGGAGTCGAGCAGAATTTTGCCCCCGTCCAGCAACCCGGAGCGCAGAGCCTCCTCAATAATTCTCGAGGCTGCACGGTCTTTCACCGAGCCTCCGGGATTGGCCCACTCGGCCTTGCCCAACACCTGCATATCGTTCAGTCCGCGGGTAATAGACTCAAAGCGCAGCAAGGGCGTGTTGCCGATGCGCTGCCATAGATTGACCCCCAATGCAGTAGTCATGCGATCTCGAATGCTCTTGAAATCATTTTGCAGCCAATGGCATTCCTGGTATTGCCGATGCCGCTTGCCTCGATTTGCCACTGGCAGTGGCCGTGCATGCACGGCGCTCCCAGAATCAATCAGGATCGGAAGCTTCAATGCAGCAGCCGCGGCTTGGCCCATCCATACACCCATGTTCCTGCAAGCGCGCTCCCCACTGCAACAACCATGACAGATACTCCATTGCCGATGAGCGCGAAGAGCGGTCCCGGACAGGCACCGGTGAGCGCCCAGCCAAGACCAAGTGGGTTCCGGCTATTTCAGTCGGCGGCATCGTCCGCACCAATGACAGCAATGTTGGCGACGGCGCGAACGGACAAACCAAGACCAACGGCGACATTTATGCGGTGGCGACCAAGGTCATTACGCAAATTGACAAGAAGGTTCCGGTGCTCATCAACGCCGGCGTGCGCGGCACCAATTCTTCGCTGTGGGGCCTGGGCGGCAACGCTCCCGACTTTTCCGCGCGGGCCTTTGGCGCGCTGGCCTTTGTCTTCACGGGACCGGGCAAGAGCGCCATCATTCTAGCGTCCGAGGTGGCGCAACAGCCGCAGACGATCAAGCCCACGAGCGTCTCTGGCGCCACTTCGGCGAATTTTGACATACCCACTTCTGTCGATTATGCCGTGCGCGTCGTGCCCTCGCCCAAGCACAAGCTCAACATTGACTTCGGCATCCTGCAGGCCGCGGGCAGAATTACCCCGACTGTGGACCTGAAGGCCCGCGCACGTGCCGCCTTCGGCATCTCGTACGGGTTCTGAATCGACTGCTTCCACCTTCTAGCTTTCAGTTCCTGGGAATCATCTGCACAAGTGCAAATGATTGATCGGGCCCTTAACGATTCGACCAAGCGCCCATCTTTTCTGTGCTCTTTCTTTGCGGAGAAGGTGGGAAAGCTGGATCTCTTCCAATAGGGCCAGCTCGACAGCACCTAGGTCTTCCTGATCCTCGATAACCTCGGGGTGCATCACTGCGCACCGGTTAAGAAGTGGCTCGAAGAGCATACGCAGGTCATCGAGGTCTCTTGCCTGACCAGCTATTCGCCGGAGCTGAATCCCGATGAACGTCTCAATGACGACTTGAAACAACCCATCGAGACGCGCGTGCCATGCCGAATCAAAGGCAAACTGCGGCTGGCGGCAACCAACCACATGGCGGCAATCGAGAAGAATCCTGAAAGAATCAAAATTCCTTCAATGCCCCAATCGTTGCAAAGGATGGGAGAGCATGAACCACCACGCGGCTACTTCACAATGAGCTGTAGATTGGTGGAGTGCGACAGCGCCCCCGCGCTCACCGTCACAGTGAAGTTTTCGGTTTGAGGGGTCAGGACGAAGGAAGAGCACCCATTCAACCCGGCCGCCGCCACGGCAATTGCAATCAGCAGGAACAGCATGGAGGCCTTTCTGCCCATCCGCTTGCCGGCGCGGCGCAGCCTGCCTGAGAAGGGCA
>Ga0181520_10007628_pt1 | contig 15821 bp, 8 predicted proteins | sample PEATcosm2014_Bin_29_FD_132451 | JGI IMG/M metagenome (GOLD analysis project Ga0181520, IMG submission 132451) | Peatland microbial communities from MTU Mesocosm Facility, Houghton, MI, USA - PEATcosm2014_Bin02_30_metaG | ecosystem: Environmental > Terrestrial > Soil > Wetlands > Peat | place...
AACGACGGCGGAATTTCTCTCGGCCAGGCAGCCATAGCCTGCGAACAACTCCGCCAGCTAGGCTGACGCGGGGCGCCCTGCCACCGCCCCGCGCCGACGTTCCAGAAAGCCGATCAGGCGGCGCAGCGCATCGCGGGTGGAGGTTGCGACCGATGACCATCAGTGACAGCGGTGCGCAGGCCCGAGGTACAGCTGATACGACTGCTGTGTGTTTTCGCCAAATCGAGTGCCCCACGTTCCCATGAAGGTCAGCAAACTCGCGGTGTGGACCTTTAGCTCTGCGGGCCATGGCCTTGTGTAATTTCGCCCTCAACCGTGCCGATTATTCCAGTAACCGGATGCATTATTTGCACAATGACAAATAGGTTGCCCGAAATCCTCAGTTTTTGTGCAAATCCTCGTGAAAATCACTTTTTTTTGCAATCAGTCTGTGTACTATTCGCTTAACAACTGACTGAAACTTCCACCGGACTGTCGAGATCGCGGACACGATGGGGCAGATTCGTGCGGTGATCCGCATCCGGCAGCAATTGCCGGCAGAGCGGATTTCTGCCGAGATGGGCTCATAGGAGCCTCTCAAGCCAGTCTGCACGACAAAATCTATCGCCGGATCTTTTCGATGAATTTGCTCTATAAGCTCTCGATTGGCTTGTCCATGCTCGTCATTTTGGCCCGCCCCGCATTTGCAAGCGTAACTGTCAGCAGCCCCGGTAATGGGGCGGACGTCTCTTCACCCTTTACCCTCTCCGCCGATGCCGCAGCCTGTTCATCGCAGAACGTATCGGCCATGGGCTATTCCTTCGACAGCAGCAGCAGCACAACAATCGTCAACGGCACCTCGATCCAGACCTCCGTGTCGTCAAGCGCCGGATCCCACACTCTTCACGTCAAGGCATGGGGCAATCAGGGCGCATCCTGCGTCACCGACGTCGCCATCACGGTTGGAGCCATCCCCGTGAACTCTGCCCTGACCATTCCCAGCGACGCCGTCAGCGTCAGCAACGTTCAGGCCCTCGGCACCTGGTCTGCCACCAACGATTCCGGCGGAGTCGGCAGCTCGAACGGATCGACACAGATCGTCGGTTCCCCTTCACTCGCCGGGGGCACCCGCCAGTTCGTCAGCAATTACTCCAACGGCGGCGATGAGCGGTACAGCTACTCCTTCGCAGACGACACGACCTCCACCAACTTCGTCTACGACGGGTACGTGTACCTCACCAGCTCCTCCTCGAAAATCGCCAACGTGGAGATGGACCTTAATCAGACCATGGCCAATGGCCAGACGGTCATCTTTGGATTCCAGTGCGACGGCTATTCCAGCACCTGGGACTACACCGCCAACACCGGCTCGCCCACCAAGCCTGTCGACGTCTGGGTGCACTCGGGCGCATACTGCAATCCCCGCGGCTGGAGCATCAACACCTGGCATCACGTGCAGATCAGCTTTTCCCGCAATAGCTCCGGACAGGTCACCTATAATGCGGTCTACCTCGACGGCCTTGAAGAGCCAATCAACGCCACAGTGTCATCGGCCTTCGCACTCGGCTGGGCACCAACAATATTGACCAACTTCGAGATCGATGGCCTCGGCTCCGGTGGCTCGGCCACCGTCTATCTGGACAATCTGACCGTCTATCGCTGGTAGGTGCGCGGCCAAACGAGAAAAGAAAGGAGGGGCTCCAAGGGAGCGCCCTCCTCAGAATCAGCTTCAGGAAGGCCGTCAGAAGCTGAAACGCGCCTGAAGTTGCACGGTCCTGCTGCCTAATGCACCGCCGGCTACGCCGAAATCCCCATTGACGTTTGTAATCGCTCCCGTCGGCCCGACCGCACCGACGTTGGTATCGATCGTCCCTGTGTTGATGTTGGTCTTGTTGAATAGATTGAAGGAGTCGATCCGAACCTCAAAGTTAGCGTTCTCCCCAAGGATTTTGTTGCCTGGCAGACCAAAAGCCTTACTCAGGCTGGCATCCACGTCGTTATAGCCAGGCCCATTGAGGCTGTTCCGTTCGATTCCAGGCAGCGGACCCGGAGCTGTCATTGGAAAGGCCGGCCCTTGTGTATAAGTTGGGCCGGCAAAGTAGGTGGTCCCATTCCCGCCAAAATTCGGGTTTGTGTTCGCCTTAAACGTATCGTTGGAGGTACTGCTTCCCGCTCCTCCCAGATACTTCGAGGGGCGAACCGAGCCGTACCCGCTTCCTTGGAAATAGATCCCCGTGGTGTTGTACTGCGGATTCCACGGAAAGCCGCTGTCCAGGTTGAAAATCCCGCTCAGCGACCAGCCTCCCGCCACCTTCTCCAGCAACGAATTCCCATGGAAGAAGACCGGCTGCCACAGGCCGAACAGCTTAAAGGCATTGGTCACGTTATAGTCGGAGCGTGCGTAGGCCGCGTGCGTGTTATACGGGTACGGATCCTCCGAGTAAGGTCCGGAGTTCTCGTCCATCGCCTTGCCCCACGTATACTGAGCCGATGCCTGAAAGTGGTCCGCGAAATTATGGGCCAGCGTCGCCACCAGGGCGTTGTAATTGCCCGTCCCGGAATTCTCGTAGTAATCGAAATAGTTGACTATCGGATTCAGCGCTAACCCCTCCTGCGCCGCGATCGCGTTCCACTCGTTCTGGATCAGCAGGTGCCGCATTTCGCTCCCCTGATAACCCACGGTCGCTACGGAATTGAAAGGCAGCTGGTAATCCGCCTCCAGCGAATAGTGATAATTGGCAATAGTTTTCGCGTTGGCTGGAAATCCAGTCAACGACGTCGTACCGGTCAAGGGCAAGTTTGCGCTGCTGAATGATGTAATAGCGTTCGGGTTAGGCGCATACCCAAAAATCGAGTTAATGCTTGTGGCTGTCTCGTAAAGAATTCCGGTCCCTTTGCATGTTGGGTTGGTGGTGTAGGGATATGCGCATGTATAACTCGCGTTCACCGCGTTCGGAGGATTGCCGTTGCCATTCGCCGTGATCGCGATTTCATTCTGGTTATAGTTGATCCCGAAGCCGCCGCGCAGCACACCCTTACTACCGGTTAGTCTTGGCTGCCAGGCAAATCCGAGCTGGGGTCCCCAGTTATTTTTCTGCGGAGCATAAAGATTGCCCCCAACCCGAACATTCAACCCGGTCAGAGGATCGCTGCCGTTACCGAATTGCGCAACATCGAGGTTGTCTTCTTTCGAAGAGAACGACCCAAAGTACGAATAACGCAGTCCTAAGTTAATTGTCAGGTTCGGACGGATCTTATAGTCGTCCTGGACGAAGAAGCCCCATATGTCCGTGCGATCGTCCTGGCGGTTGGCGAATGGCACGCCGGTTGAGTGGTCAAACTGGCCGCTTTCGAAATAGGGCGCGTCGTTCGCGAAATCCCAGAGATTGTGAAAATTGAATCCCGGACGAGCCGCGTAGATCGGATTGTTCAGATAGTAGAGGCGCGTCAGTTCCCCGCCCGCCTTGATGCTCTGCTTTCCCAGAACCTTGGTCAGGACGTCATTGTAAGTGTAAGTCCATTGATTCAGGTTGCTGGGCCCTGGCGCACCGAAGAACTGGGGATTAGCGTCATCAATATTGTCGATGTTGTCCTGAGGGAGGCCAAACGGCTCCTGCGAATTGCTCGTAGCCTCGTTCCAGCGCCAGCCCGCTGCGTTCGCGCGCGCCTGGTTCAGCAACGATGCCGAGAAGGTATGGTTCCAGTCCAGCGTGAACGCGTCGTTCACCTGTGAGTGGTGCCATAGGTTCGCCGAACGAGTAGGTCCGTTATAGAAAGTCGAAGTTTCCGGCTGCCAATAGATCGCAAACGTCACGCGATCCTTGTTGGTTACATCCGCATCCAGGCGCCCATTGTACTGGGTCTGCGAAACTGTCGTCGGATCCGTAGTGTTGAAGAACGCCAGATCGGGTATGCCATCCAAACCGCCCCCTACCCCGGGCGTCCCGGAACTGCCGCCGTATGTCAGGTCTTGGCGCCCAAGTCCCGTCGTCAGCGGCGATCCCACATCGAGGCCCCCGCTTTCCGTATTGCAGTTCACGCCTTCCTTCAGACCGATGGAGGTACAGGTGCGGGCAACCATGGAGGTCGCGGAAACGCCCTCGCCCTTATACGAAAGATACTTTCCGGCGATGCTGCCCGAAGTTGCCGCCGACGAATCGAATTGCGATGTTTCGTACCAGCCCTGCGCCGTGGTGTTCGACGAGAGTGGGCTGGTTTCGAAGTTGAAGAAGGCAAAAATCCTGTTCCTCCACAGAGGGCCACCCAGACTGCCGCCGTAATTGTTGAAATCCTGGTTGTACCGGTTCACCCCGCGCGATGCCGCCCTCTCGGCTGAAGTGGTCCCGACTCCCGCTTTATTCGATCCCGGTCCATTCCATCGCTGGTAGGCGTTCAACCCTGGGCGCGAAGCCTTGAAAAATGCGCTGCCGTGCACGGTGTTGCTGCCGCTCTTGGAGGTAACTTCCATACGCGCGCCAGTGAAGCGGCCATCCTCCGCGTCGTAGCTGTTGGCCACCACGTGCAGGCTGTCAACGGAGTCTTCGCTCGGCGTGATCACCGACGTGCCGCCCCACACCGCGCTCACCGTGCTGATGCCGTCCACGCTGACGCTGTTCGTTTCATACTGCCCGCCGCGATCCTGGATCTGGGGACCGTTTTCCGTCTGGAAGATGCCCGCCGAACTTCCCCCGCTTCCGCCTGGTCCCTGGTTGCCCGGGTAGTTATAGGTACCACCGCCGCTTCCCTGCGCCCCATTGCCAAACACACCGGGCGTCAGCTGCGCCAGCTGAAAAACGTCTCGGTTGAACGATGGCATGTGCTGTACTTCGTTGCTGCTGATCGTGGCGCTCAGCGTCGCGGTATCCGTAGGCAGGCCTTCGGTGACACTCGAAACCGTCACTGTCTCCTGCGCCGCGCCCACCTGGAGCGTCACGTTCACCGTGTTCTCCTGCTCGGGAATAATCTCCACCTGGGTGAGCACATTTTTCTTGAAACCAGCGTGCTCCACGGTCAGCGAGAAATGCGCCGGCGGCAACGCGTTGAACGTATAAATCCCGTTAGCATCCGATGTCACCGTTACGCTGTCGTTCGTGTCGATGTTCAGCAACGTGACGGTAGCGTTGGACACCACCGCGCCCTGCGGATCCGAAACCACGCCGCGCAGGGATGCGTTGTACTGAGCATGCATTGCTGGCGTCAGCCAGCAGGTAAGCAGTGCTAGCAACACAACGGCGCGCAAACTGAAACAGCTGTTTCTCAATTCTGAGGGGTTGAAACCAAGGAATGCCCAGGACAGGCAAGGTTTACCTGACGTTCGGTATTGCATAACTGAACTCTCCCTTAAAAACCCAGGCTTGCCGTGCGGCACCCTGGTCCGTAAATCGATCGCATCCTGGAAGGCTTGGGACAGCGGGTACCTGCCTTCCCTTTGTGTGGTACAAACGATTGTGCCGCTTTGCGCAAACGTTTGTGCTGCGATCACGATTGGTAACACTCGACAGATGGAGATGTCAAGTGCCAGCATTCTAAAGTATTTAGTTCGGCTCTACCTTTCCGTCAGCCAGCGCATGCCGCCTGACTTTCGTCGCGCGTGGTTTGGAGGCACAAGATGAATTGCTCGGGGACACACCGGACCCTGGCGGTACTGGCGCTGGTCGCCTTTCTTGCATCGCCGTTGTGCGCGCGTGCTGATCAGAGTTTCTCCGCGCAAGTCTTTTTCGAGAACAGCCTCTCGCCAACCGATTACTTTTACTCCGCCGGTAAGGCCATATCCCCCAGCACGCTGCGCCTCGTCGACGGCAAGTTGCCGATCGAGACCACGGCCTTTATCAGCGCGCCGAACGCGCTTTCTCTTGAATGGCTGTCGGCTCCCGATGGAGGATGGTCCGCGGAACTGCGACTCTACGATTGGCGCAACCGCACCGTGGACTTCCCCGGCGCCAATCTTTGGCTCTGGCTTTTTGCGCCTGGCGGAATCCGCGCCCGGGATCTGCCCCACCTCGCCCTCCACGACGCCGAAGGGAATTTCACCTGGCCTCTCGAACTCAGCTCTTTCACCAGCGACCTTAGCCCAGGGAAATGGAAGCGCGTTCGCATCCCGCTTATTGCTTTCCGAAGCGCCTCTTTGCACCGGTTTGGACCGCACCACCTGAACAGATTGATCTTCGTCCAGGGCGAGCCCGACGCGGCTCCGCACACACTCTTGATCGATGACATTCGCATCGAAGATAATCCGCCGCCCCATCAGGCCGCGCCGACGGCGCCCCAGGGGGTCGAAGCCAAAGGGTTCGAACGTCACATCGACATCACCTGGAACCCTCTGCGCGATCCCACGCTCGCGCAATACGTTGTCTATCGCTCCCGCGCCGCTCAGCCGTTCCAGCCGATCGGAGTGCAGCGGCCGGGCGTCAATCGCTTCTGCGATTACACCGGCGACCCCCACATGACCGCCTCTTATCGCGTCACAGCGCGAACTTCCGCGCTGCGTGAATCTCCGCCGTCCGCGCCAGCAACCGCGTCGACCCATCCTATGTCCGACGACGCGTTGCTCACTATGGTGCAGGAGGCGTCCTTTCGCTATTACTGGGAAGCGGCGGGCCCTAACTCCGGAATGACCCGCGAAAGCACTCCGGGCAACGACGACATCCTTGCCCTTGGCGCGAGCGGTTTCGGCATCATGGCCATCGTTGTGGGGGTCGACCGTGGATTCATTTCTCATCAGCAGGCGATCGACAGGCTCCTGCGGATTACCGCTTTCCTGGCCGCTGCGGACCGCTTTCATGGCGTCTGGCCGCACTTCCTTAGTGACTCAACTGGTCATCGCTTACCCGTCTTTGACATATACGACGATGCCGCGGATCTGGTGGAAACGTCGTTCCTGATGGAGGGGCTTCTGACTGCGCGGCAATACTTCAAAGCAGACGGTCCATCCGGGAATGCGTTATACCGGCGCATCACCGGCTTATGGCAGGGAGTGGACTGGGACTGGTTCCGCGCAACTCCACGACGCGATGCGCTTTACTGGCATTGGTCGCCTGAGTATTCCTTCTACATCGCTAATCGGCTGACTGGGTGGAACGAGGTGATGATTACCTATCTTGAGGCGATAGCCTCTCCCACTCACCCCATTCCTGCGAGTAACTACTACAGCGGCTGGGTGGGTGAGGGCATAGACAATCATTACGCGAACGGCAAGAGCTACTACGGCATTACGCCGTCTGTTGGCGGCGGAACCGGTGGCCCGCTCTTCTTCACGGACTACTCCTTCATGGGCTTCGATCCGCGCGGGATCCACGATCGCTTCACCGACTATTTCGACAACAACCGTGCGCAGGCGCTGATTAACCGAGCGTACTGCATCCAGAATCCCCACGGTTGGACGGGCTATGGCGCCGATGCATGGGGTCTGACCGCCGTCGACGGGCCCGAAGGCTATGTTCCCTATGAGCCAACGTTCGATCTCGACGACGGAACGATCGCGCCCACGGGAGCTGTCAGCGCCATGGCTTACACACCGCAGGAATCCTTGACGGCTTTGCGTCACTTTTATCGCGACCTCGGCGCTCAGGTATGGAGCATCTACGGTTTTCGGGACGCCTTTAACCTGCAGCGAAACTGGTACTCCGGCATTACGATGGGGCTTAATCAAGCCCCTATGGCGGTGATGATCGAGAACCACCGCACCGGCCTCATCTGGAAAACGTTTATGGCGAATCCGGAGTTACAGTCTGCATTACAGCGGATTGGCTTCCATCCGGACAAACAGTAACCCCGCATGTGGCTATTACCATAGCGGCTGAAAGGAACGTGATCGGAAGATACAACAAAGAACGCGGCAATCATCTCGCGGACAGCAAAGCGCCCGGAGACCGCAGCGTGAGCCTCAAAGAGCTCGCTGCCCATCTCGACCTTTCTCTTACCACTGTCTCTCGCGTGATGAATCACTCGGCGGCCCAGTTCCGTATTGCTGCCGGCACGCAACAACGCGTGCTCGAGGCGGCGGCTGCGCTTAAATACGTGCCCAATGCATTTGCGCGCGGACTAAGGAAGAAGCGAAGCTTCACCGTCGGCGTCATGGTCCCGGAAATCAGCGAAGGATACGCTGCCGCGGTCCTTAGCGGCATTGGCGACGCCCTCCTTCAGGAGAAGTTCTTCTACTTTGTCGTAAGTCATCGTCACCGCGCGGAATTGCTGGAAGGCTACCCTCGTTTGCTCCTTTCCCGGGCGGTCGAAGGAATCATCGCAGTCGACACGCCCCTCCACGATTCGCTGCCCGTCCCCATCGTCGCGGTATCGGGTCGCCATAGAAGCGGCATCCTCACCATCGAGCTCGATCACCTCACCGCCGCCCGTTATGCGCTTTCCCATCTTGCTGAGTTGGGCCACCGCAGAATTGCCTTCATTAAGGGTCAGACCTTCAGTTCAGATACAAAGGTCCGCTGGGAAGCTATTCGTAAGGTGTGCGCATCCCTCAACATTCCGGTTGATACGGAGCTTGTGGTGCAGCTCGAAGGCATCGATCCCGGCAGCGAGCCCGGTTATGTCGCTACCAGAAAGCTGCTAAGTCGAAAGCAGCGCTTTTCCGCCATTTTCGCCTTCAATGACGCATCCGCCATCGGCGCCATCACCGCACTACACGAAGCGGGCCTTCACGTACCCAGGCAAATCTCGGTGATTGGCTTTGACGATATCCCCACTGCAGCCACCATCCGCCCCGCGCTGACTACGGTCCGTCAGCCGCTTTATGAAATGGGACGAATGGCGGCGATGAACCTCCTCCAACTTATTCCGATTGGCACCAGCAGCCCGCCCCCGCAGTCTATCCTTGTCTCCCCCACCCTCGTAAAACGCCAGTCAACGGAGAAGGCCGTATCCAATGGATGAGGCCGTCGCGTAACTTATAACTCGCAAACAGGCATTGTCCAAGTGGTCTCATATATGGCGCAACGGCTTCGGCAAGCTGCATTCACCCCGCTTCGATGTCGGGTCACACCTGCATTCCAGTGATGTGCGGTTTTACGAGATCAGTTAGTGTGCGGATTTTCATCTCCTGCCGTGTCTCTCCACGAAGGGCGGCCTGCGACGTTGGGTCAGCCCAGGATATCAAATGCCGATTCATGGCGAGCGCCTGTGACCATAAGGCTCTTAACGCGGTCCACCGTTTCGATCCCTCCTCTTGCGCCGATCGCCGTGCAGTTCAGCGCCGCAGCACCGCAGGCGAAATCGAGGGTCTGCTCCAGCACCCAGCCCTGCAACAGCCCATAGATGAATCCGGCATGGAATATATCGCCCGCTCCGGTTGTATCCACTGCCTCGACGCGAAACGCCGGCCGATAGCAGAAATTTCGTCCGCTATAAGCCAGCACTCCGTCTCGTCCCAGCGTCGCGGCAGCCAACCGGCAACCAAATTTTCTTTGAATTCCCATCAGCGACTCCCTGAGATCGGCGCTACCCGTGAGCTGCTCAGGAATATCTCGGCTCACGATCAGATAATCGACCTTCGCGATCAAACCTTCTACGTCCGGGTACAGCTCGTCGATATCCGCTACAACGGGTATTCCAGCTTCCCTCGCCCAGCTCGCGGCTGTGGTCGCCGCAGCTGTATCGTGACCATCGAGATGGATGGCGCGAGCGTCGGTGATCCATTCCTTCCTGATCTCCCCGGGGCTGAGCGACAAACGTCCATCGCGCTTCCACAAGACAGTTCTCTCGCCGGAGTCTTCTACCAGAATGAACGCCTGCTGGCTGGGGCAACCGTGCGCGGTAATAATATGGGCTTCGACCCCTGCAGCAGCAAACTCCGCGCGATGGAGTTCTGCAGCCCGGTCATCGCCCAGCTTGCCCACATAGCGCGACCGCAGACCCCATCGCTGGCACGCGACCATGGCGCTTGCGACTTGCCCTCCCGGTAACACCGAAGCCGACCGAATCTCAACTTTTGCCCCCGAGGCGGGATAGCGTAATAGAGGAATCAGTGTATCCGTGGCATTCAATCCAACGCCGACAATATCCATAAGTTGATCTCTATTTAAGTGATGCTCACGGTTATAGCTGGTAGGCAGTCCCAGGCACGCTCACGCAAAGCGAGTTTTCTTCCAGAGCATCCAGCCGCAACCGGCCAGCACCATCGCCAGGATGACGGCCAGGGCTATAGCCCAGGAAGTCCGCACAGCAACCTCGGGAATTCGAGCGTATCGGGCAAACCACAGGAACACCCCCGCCGCCGCTACCATGATGAGGTAGTCCCACCATCGGCGCGGCTGGTTTCCGGAATCTCTCTCGACGCCACTTTGCGCAAGCATCGAGCCCGCAAGATCGAGATTGTAACGGTCGCACTCTCGCCGGATCGCACGCTCGACCGACGTCGATTCGGCCGGCGAAACCGTAGCTCCGGCAATCAGCATCGCTCCCACAATCATCAGCCCCGATGCCGCCAGAGCCAGCACTCGCATTGACCCCTGCGCATGAGCCAGCTCGCCGAAGACAAGCACGCCCCACGCGAATCCCCATAACTGATTCGTGTTGGAGAGCGGAATGGCGCGGCTGATACCGACATATTTCGTTGCATACTGCTGGAGCAGGTCGCCAATCACCCAGCAGAATCCCCCCAGCAGCAACCACAAAATAGAAGCCCGCAGCCTATGCAGCTCAGGCCACAATGAGCCGAGACTTCCCGGCATGGCCGCGCCCAGGAACAGCATGGTTCCCACCTCTCCAAAGGTAAAGATCGTTACAAACGAGAGAGGGCTTATACCGGTGAGATAAGCTTTGCGATAGGGCACATACATCGTTCCCCAAAGCAAGCCCGCGCCCAGAGCGGCTTCCACCCCATGCAATGCACGTCCCGGCGATCCGGCCAGGAAATGAACGGAAAGCAGCGAAAGCAGGACTGAGCCAGCCACGATCGCTGCTGCTCCGCTCAGAACCTTCGCCCAGCTCCCCGCCGTTGCTCCCTTCAACTCATGAAAAAGCGCCCAACCCCACGCAATGCCGATCAGGGTATTGGTATTCCACAGCGGAAAGGCGATGGCCAGACCCACGTCACGGATGGCGAAAATCGTGAGCGTATTCGCGACCGCCCACAGAGCCCCCGCCAGAACCGCCCAAATAATCAGGTGCGGCCGCTGTCGCAGATCGCGCAGAACCGACTGGGTGCCCTTGATCATCACAGGCAGCGTCCAACGAGCAAGAAAAACCCCCAGCACCATGCAAAACGAGATAGCGAACGGAGAATATCCCGATGCCACCAGACGGGCCGGCGCCTCGGCTGCACCCAGCCATGCCCCGGCGCCAAAAGCGCATGCCGTGCCCAGCCAGTATCTTGCGTAGGGAGCAAGAACGGGCGCGTCGGAGATTTGCTTCGTTACGCGATTCGGAATCAATGTTGGCCGCGCCGTTTCTCCGGTGTTCCTTTTACATCAACCCGCTGAATCCATTACCGGTCGGTCCAATCTCGAACAACCTGGGCGACCACGTCAATAATACCGGCGCCGGTTTATTTGATAGGAGATGTCGTGCCGGCTGAATTCAAGACAGCGAGGATAGAATGCGCGCGCGAATCTCCATGACCCGATAGAGAGACCCGTAGCGCGGCAGCGAGGCTACCTTAGCCCGTTCAACAGCACGATGCCCAGCAGAAGCACAACCAGCGGTATCCAGAAGTGGCTGTCGGTTATTATGGCTCGCAGCATCGAACCTCCCAAAACCAGAAGTATAATCTCTCGCGTCAATCCAGCCCGCAGCGACAGCTAAATTGCGGTGCAATTTGGACGCCACCCATGCTCCTGAAACCGGAACCAGTGGTCGTCCGGGCTCGCAATGGACGATGTACAGAATATGCGCGTCGGGCCGCTTTCTGGCTTCCCGACGAGGAAGCCTCTTCGGACGGCTTACTTCGAGCTGCGGAAATCACTCTTAGAACTCAATTCTTCCCTGAAAGGCGATCATGCGCGGCGAACTGTCACCGCCGAGTCCCACACCCAGCAGACCGGTTGGCGGCGAAATTGTGCTGGTGATTGCACCGAATCCAGTTTGGGTTGCGGGCTCTCCCGGAATGCCGGCCTGATTTTCGGTCGGGAGCGCAAGATTTGGATGGTTGAAAACGTTAAAGAACTGCGTGTCGAGACGGAAGGTTACGCGTTCTGTGACAGCCACCTTCTTCGTCAGATAGACCTCTGAATAGGTGAAGTGTGGCCCCTGGTACTGATTGCGTCTGGAATTGCCAAACTGACAATTGACCGGTGAATCGCCGCCGGTGCAGGCGCCGGTATTGGGATCTACGACGGACGCGAAGGCATCCGGATTGAGCCATTGGCGAGCGCCGGTTTGCGTGACACCTGCCACTGCCGTGCTGCGATAGAGCGGAACACCTGGAACACGATTGGCATATTGGGGGCCGCTCCCCTGGAAGATGCCGTTGTTGTTCGCCGAATAAGGCGCGCTCAGAATGCTGAACGGAAGCCCGCTGTGCAGAATTGCGGTCTCGGCATACTGCCATCCACCCAGCACTCGATTCAGCGGCGAATGGTGCGAGTGGAAAGGAATCTCGTAGACGCCGAAAGCGGAAACGTTGTGGCGGACGTCGTAGTCGCAGTTTCCGTATTCACGGCGCAAGCTGCCAGGTAAAGGCGCAATGATACCCAGAGTCGAGAACGGAAGCAGTCCGCCGTTCGAGAGTTCATCCAGGCAATGACTGAAGGTGTAGTTGCCACGCAGCGTCAGACCTTTCCATTGCTTCGTCGCGCTGGTCTGAAGACCAGTGTAGTTGCTGCCCGCGTCGGTGCGGAACTCGTTGACGCCGCCAAATCGCGGATCGAGCGGCTGATTGTACGGAAATGGCGCAAAACAGCCTTGACACACGGTCTGGTAGCCATTCAACTCCACCTGGTACGGCTCGTGCACCGCGCGCGTACCGACGTAGTCGGCCCGCAGAGAGCCGCGATCGCCAAGCTGCCTCTCGACGCCAAGGCTCCATTCAAGGAAGTACGGGACCTTTAACGTGCCCGTCGGAAAAGTATTCAGGTTCACCGCCAGCGGGCAGATTGCGCTTCCGGCCGCAATCCCGGCGCAGGGCGGCCCGCCCGCTGCGAACTCAGTTTGAAAAGCCTGATTAGCCTGCGTTGTGGCGCCCACCGCGCTGCCAGAAATTCCGGGCGCGACCCCGACTCCGCCCACCTGCCCGTGAATGCCGCCGACAAACACCGGCGCATAAGGGGGATTGCCCGCTTCCAGATCCGCTATCTGTGCCGGGATGATGTCGTTGAAGACTCCTCCGCCGGCATGCAGAGCCAGTTTGTCAGAAGCTTTAAACGCTATCGAAGCACGCGGTTGCCAAACCACCAGCGGAGTGGCGGGAAACAGCCGATGAACGTTGGTCAGCAGATCCTGGTTCAACGGCTCATTCACATTGTGCGGCATGTCCAGGAAAGAACCAGATGGTCGCGCAAAGAGATTATGCTGGTTCACCGGATTTGTATTCCAGGTCGCGCGCAACCCTCCCATCAGCGCCCATCTCTGGCTGGCTTTGAACGTGTCCATGGTGTAGGCGTCGAGATTGCCAGCCGCGACAGGTTCCTTTTGTGTCACCGGGAATGCAGCTGTCGCGGTGGACGCCGCTCCGTAGGTGAATTGCGCAAGATCGGTATAAGTGACCAGGGGCACCACGCCCTCACCCAGGTCGTAATCGCTTACGTCGAGCCGCCGCGAATTTTCGCCGAACTTGAGCGTATGGCGCCCGCGCGTCCATGCCACGTTGTCGTTGGTCTGCCATTGGGTCACTTTGCGGCCCTGCGAATAGGTCTGATCGTTGCCGCCTACTGTGGTGAATGGTGCAGCCCCGCTGCCGGCAGCCAGAACAATCGGAAACGTCTGAAGCACCTGAGCATAGTCATGTGGCAAGAAGAGGCTCGAGTACCAACTCGCGCCGGGATTGAATTGGTTCACCAGATTCGGCGCAAACACGTGTGTGTATCCCGCCACCAACGTTCTCTGCGGCTGCGGAGAATAAGAGTTGAAGACAGGATTGATGGGGTCGGTATACGCGGCCTGTAGGCCGGTGTCTTGCTGAAACCGGTACCAGACGCTGTCGCGAGCATTGATGGTCTGGTCGGTCTTCACCACGATCAAATTTTCGCTGTCGCTGTTGTTCATCGATTGCGTGCGGATGTTCGCGCACCCAGCGCCATCCAACAGGGTGGTAGCGGACTGCGTTCCGGGGAGCAGGTTACCGTTCGGATCCAGCGGACACGAAAGGACCGGCGTCGGCGTTCCCGCCGTGCTGCGATAGAGCTGGAACATTTTTCGATAGAACTCCACCTCTCCCGCCTCTGCTGGCAGTTGAGTTCCATTGGTTGCATCAATCCCGCCCTGTGGCAACTGGCCCAGCACATATTGCTGATATGCCGGGGAAGGCACCGTCGTCCGAGCCACCAATGGCAGCGCAATGCGGATCCCCTCGTAGTGCACAAAGAAAAAGGATTTGTCTTTTCGAACTGGGCCCCCCACGCTTACACCAAACTCGTTCACAGTCGACCTCGGCTTCCGGGCCACGTTCCCGTTAGTGTCGTTCGCATGGAGGAAGTAGTCGGTAGCATTGAACAGCGAGCCATTCCAGATCTCGTACGCATCGCCGTGAAACTCATTCGACCCTGACTTGGTGAAATAGTTCACTTGAGAAGCCCCATACCGTCCCTGATCCACTGAATAAGAGTTCGTGTTGACCGTGGCGTCCTGCAGAGCGTCGAGTCCGATTACAAGGTTGGTCGACAGCCCGATATTTAATCCCAGAAAGGGGTCATTGGTGTCGTAGCCGTCCAGAATGTAGCCGTTCGAGGTTGCGGGCAGCCCGTTAAATTCGACGTTGCCGTAACCGCCCGCCGCTTTCGCGTCGTTCGAGGAGCCCGCGGTATTCATCAAAGCGCCCGGGGCGAACTGTGCAACGTAAGTGAGGTCCTGCCCCGGATTCGGCAGGTTCTCAATCGCTTTTGCTTCCAGCGTCGTCGACGTGTTTGGATTCTCAAGGCTCAGGAGCCCTGTCTGCGTCGTCACCTCGACGGTCTGAGAGGTGGCCGCAGGCGACAGGCTGAAGTTTATTGCTATGGTCTGTCCCACCGGAACCGTCGTGGGCGGAGACTCGGCCACCCCAAAGCTGCCTGCCTCAACCGCAACTCGATAGGTTCCGGGATTGATTTGGGCAAAGAGGTAGCGCCCGTCGGCATTGCTCTGTGCCGTGCGGACCGCTCCGGTGTTCACATCGGTGGCCTTCACCTGGGCGTTGGGAACAACCGCCCCCGTACCATCGACGATGGTTCCTGCAAGGGCGCTGCTCGTACCGCTCTGCGCCCATATAGAACAGAGGTTAACCATGATTAGCATCAGAAGAATTGCAGAGTCCTTTGCGGTTCGGATTTGCATTCAGGAAGACCTCCGAGTGATGGGAGCGATACTGGCGCGGGTTACGGGCCCGGTTCATACAAGCCGCTGGAGGTGATGGGATGGAGAATGTCAGGTCGCCAGTATTTAGGAGCACCTAAATCCTTAGGCTCACCTAAAATAAGCGAAGTGTCAAATCGCACGGGAGACGCAGCACCATGCCGCAGAGACGCCAGGGGAACGCAAACACTGAATCGGTAGACAACTACCTGAAGGCGATCCTCGCCCTCAGCGGGCTGGATAAGCACCGCGTTGCGAGCTCATCTCTCGCCACCCAGCTCGGCGTCGCTCCGGCTTCGGTCACCAATATGCTGCAGAAACTTGCGTCTTCCCCGTCTCCCTTTGTCGAGTATGAAAGACATCGCGGGGTCCTCCTGTCCCCTGCAGGCGAGCGCCGTGCGTTGGAGATCCTG
>Ga0181520_10007629_pt1 | contig 15819 bp, 1 predicted proteins | sample PEATcosm2014_Bin_29_FD_132451 | JGI IMG/M metagenome (GOLD analysis project Ga0181520, IMG submission 132451) | Peatland microbial communities from MTU Mesocosm Facility, Houghton, MI, USA - PEATcosm2014_Bin02_30_metaG | ecosystem: Environmental > Terrestrial > Soil > Wetlands > Peat | place...
GATGCCGGCGCACAGGTCAAGTTGCTTACGCTGGGCGTCAGTGTGCAGGTGACGTTGCCGACCGGCTCCGTCGTCGTGCCGTTATAGACCATGGAAAGCGCGGTCACGCTCGGGGTGACCGAGACTGCGGTGATGTTGGCGGTGGTAATAGCCGAGGTGGAGGACAACGCATAGTTGCTCGCTGCCGATCCGCTCAAGGCAATTCCCGTCGCCGTCACCGTAATTCCCGTGCCCACATTCGCCGAGGCAAACGCCGCCGCCGTTGGCGCACAGGTCAAGTTGCTCACGCTCGGTGTCAGCGTGCAGGCGACGTTGCCGACTGGCTCGGTGGTCATGCCGTTATACACCATGGAAAGGGCGGTCACGCTCGGGGTGACCGAGACTGCGGTGATGTTGGCGGTGGTTGTGGCCGAAGTGGAGGACAGCGCATAGTTGCTCGCTGCCGATCCGCTCAAGGCGATTCCGGTAGCCGTCACCGTGATGCCGCTTGCCACGTTCGCCGAGGCGAACGTCGCCGCCGTTGGCGCACAGGCCAAGTTGCTCACGCTCGGTGTTAGCGTGCAAGTCACGTTACCCACCGGTTCGGTGGTCGTGCCGTTATAGACCATTGAAAGCGCGCTCACGCTCGGAGTTACCGAAGCTGCGGTGATGTTGGCGGTAGTGGTTGCCGTGGTGGCCGATAGCGTGTAGTTGCCCGCCGCCGATCCGCTCAGGCTGATGCCCGTCACCGAGACGATGATGCCGGTACCCACGTTGGCCGAAGCAAACGTCGCCGCAGACGCTACACAGCCGAGATTGCTCTCGCTTGGGGTCAACGTGCAAGTGACATTGCCGACCGGCTCGGTAGTGGTGCCGTTGTATACCATGGAGAGCGCGGTTACGCTCGCCGTCACCGTGGTCTGTTGGTTGCCGGAGCCAACACCGCTGCCGTAGCCATCCAGCGGGAGTTCCGCACTTCCCACTGCCAGGCTGCCGGCTTGCGCGCCATTCGCCGTAGGCGCGTAGGTGATTGGAATCAACCAGTCGCTGCCGTTGTCGCCCACGCCCGAATAGGAACTGCAGCTGGTGGTACCTAAATCGAAGGGAGAGGTAGCCGCCAGGGCCGTTCCCGAGCAACTGCCGGGACCGTGAACCAGCGCCGTCTGCGTCACCGGCGCGTTGGCGGCAGTTACGGAATTGGGCGCTGTCCCCCCAAAGTCGGTCCCCGCCGCCGCTTTTATGATCTGGCCGCTAAAGTCCGCTATATACAGATTGCCATACCGATCCACCGACATGCGCCCGCCGCCCGACTCTCCCGAGAAGGTCGCATCCGGCGCCGGGCAACCCGTGTACGGCCAATTCGCCTGAGCGGTACAGCCAAGATTTCCGTCCCCGGCGGTCTTCAGGATCATGTGCGCCCATCCGCTCTGCGCGTCATAGAACCACATGCCATTGCTGGTCGAGATATACAGATCGTCGGTATCGGGCAGGAGGGTGTTGGCATCGCGACTGGCGGCGGCTACCGACCGCAGGTGTCCCATATAGGCCGGCGTTCCCTGGGTGTTGAACCAAGGCCCACCGTAGTTGCCATACGAGCCGTTTCCCACCAGTGTGCTATACGTGCCCGTGCCGTCGACCACGCCGGTGCTCGGATTCGGAGCCACCTTCTGCAGGTTATAGCAATACCGATCGACAAAGAACAGGTTGCCATCCTTATCGAAGGTCAAGCCGCTAACAACACCGCCTACCCCGGCGCTGCTCGCCGGAGTTACGGTCAAGCTCGCTCCTGCCGCGCATTGGTAGTTTGCATTCTGGCCCGCATTGACCACCGTCTGAATGGTGGGTGGTTTCGTCGATTCGTTGGCCATCAGGACTCCTGGCGCATAGCTGGAGCCGTGCCCCCAGAAAACATTGCCGTGCGCGTCCACCGCAATGCCGTAGGGGTTACCCGCCCCGCCGGCTACCAGTTCCCCCTCATTGGCATAGAGCTGTCCCGGGAGCGCACTGTTCGACAGCGGGATCCGGTGGATCTGGCTCTGATTTTCGTCGCCAACATAGAGGTAGTTGGTATCGATGGCAAGTCCGCGAATATCCCCGAAGGAAACATACCCCGCAGGACAGCCGTCGCCGAACTGATTGCCTCCACCATTTACGCCGAGATCCGGGGTCGGACAACTGGTGCCCTTCGATCCCCCGCCTACAAACACCGTACTAACCCCAGTGACCGCGTCGATCTTTAGCACCTGGCTGCCATTCGCCACATACATATTCCCGTTGTTATCCACCACCACGTCTTCCGGACCCGAGGAGGCCACCTGCTGGCTGGTCATGTAGGGAACGGCTACGGTAGCCGGGGTCCCGCTGGGAGCGATAATGCTGGCCGTGGTGGTTGCACTGGTGGTTGACAGTGCACAGTTGCTCGCCGCCGATCCGCTTAGGGTGATTCCCGTGGCCGTCACGGTAATGACCTTGCCCAGGTTGGCCTGAGCAAACGTCGCCGCAGCTACCGAACAACTCACGTTGCTCAAACTCGGTGTCAACGAGCAGGTCACGTTAGACAACGGTTCCGTAGTGGTGCCGTCGTATAACTTGGAAAGGGCCGTCACACTCGGCGTTACCGTCGCCGTGGTGATGTTGGCGCTCACTGTCGCCGTGGTGGACGACAGCGGTGCACAGTCGCTCGCCGCCGAACCGTACAGCATGATCCCCGTCACCGCCACCGGAATGCCCGTCCCCACGTTGGACTGCGCAAACGTTACCGTCGCCGCCGTGCAATACAGGTTGCCCAAGTTTGGCGTTGTTTGACAGGTGAAATTCGGTTCGCTGGTGGTGCCGTCGTACGTCTTCGAGAGCGCGGTAACCGTTGCCGTAACCGTTACCAGAGTGATGTTGGCGGTCGTGGTCGCCGTGGTGGAGGACAGCTTATAATTGGTCGCCGCCGAACCGGTCAGGGTGATCCCGCTGGCAGTCACCGTGATGCCCGTTCCCACGTTGGACTGAGCAAACCTCGCCGTCCCCACCGCACAACCCAGGTTGCTTACGCTCGGTGTCAATGTGCAGGTTACGTTAGCCGGCGACTCCGTATTGGTGCCGTCGTATACCTTGGAGAGCGCAGTCACCGTTGCCGTGACCGTTGCCTGAGTAATATTGGCCGTCGTGGTTGCCGTGGTCGAGGACAGCATATAACCGCCCGCCGCCGAACCGGTCAGGGTGATCCCGCTGGCGGTCACCACGATGCCCGTTCCCACGTTGACGGTAGCGAAGCTCGCCGCCCCCACCGCACAACCCAGATTGCTTGCGCTCGGCGTCAATGTGCAGGTGACGTTAGCCACCGGCTCCGTAGTGGTGCCGTCGTATACCTTGGAGAGCGCGGTCACGCTTGCCGTAACCGTTGCCACTTTGCCATAACCATCCAGCGGCATGTCCAAACTCCCCACCGCCAGGATGCCGGCTTGATTGCCATTGGTCGTAGGCGTGTAGGTAACCGGAATCACCCAGTCCGTACCGTCGTCACCCACACTATAGGAGGTGCAGGCGGCCGATCCCAGGGCGAAGGGAGAGGATGTTGCCAGCGCCGTTCCCGAGCACGGGTTCGTGCTGTGAATCAGCACGGACTGAGTCACGGGCGCGGTCTGCGAGGTCGTAACGGTGGGCGCGGTCCCCATGAAGTCCGTACCCGCGGCCACCTTGTAAATCATGCTACTGTCCCGGGCCGCAACATAGAGGTTGCCGTACTGGTCGATAGACATGCGCGCGCCGCCTGTCGAGCCACCAAACGCCGTTTGCGGAGCCGGACACCCCGTCGAACTCACACCACAACTCGGGACTGTGGCGGACTTCATGATCTGGTGCGCCCACCCGGTTTTCGCGTCATAGAACCAGATGCCATTGGTCGTCGAAACATAAAGATCTTTGGTATTGGAGATCAGGGTGTTGGGATCGCGACTGGCGGTAGCCAGCGACCGCACGTGTCCCATGTATGCCGGCGTTCCCAAGGTGTTGTACCAGGGACCGCCATAGGTTCCATACGTGCCGTTCCCCATCAGCAGGCTTAACGTCCCCGTACCATCGACCACGCCGGTGCTGGGATTCGGCGTCACCTTCTTCACGCTGGAACAGCCCTTGTCTATAAAGTACAGATTGCCGCCTTGGTCGAACGCCAAACCATAGACGATGTTGGTCGCCGGGGCGCTGCTTGCGGGTGTCACCGATCCGGTTGGGCATCCGTAATTTGCACTATTACCGGGAGCGGTGTAATTCACCACCGTGTGGACCGTCGGTGGGTTGGTCGAAACGTTGGCCATCATTACCGCCGGCGCATAGCTGTCGCCGTGCCCCCAGAAGACATTGCCGTATGCGTCCACGGCGAGGCCGTAAGGGTTGCCGGCGCCACTGGTTACCAGTTCCAGTTCGTGAACATAGCGCTGTCCCGGCAGGGCGCTGCTGGACAGCCCGACCCGGTGGATCTGGCTCTGATTCTCGTCCCCAATATAGAGATAGGTGGCATTGATGGCGAGTCCGCGAATACTGCCCATGAAGCCATAGGTAGCCGGACAGCCGTCCCCGAACCGGTTCCCTCCGCCATTGACCAGCAGGTCCGGATTGTTACAACTGTCGCCCTTGGTGCCTCCGCCGGCGAACACTGTACTGGCGCCGGTGACGGCATCGATTCTCAGCACCTGCCCACCGCTTGCCACATACATATTTCCGCTCTGGTCCACTACCACGTCTTCAGGGTTGTTGACGGACAACTGTTTAGTGGTCCAGTAGGGAATGACTACTCCAATCGGGTTCGTGTTGGCGGAGGCAATGTTGGCCGTCGTGGTTGCCGTGGTGGAGGTCAACGTGTAGTTCCCGGCGGCCGAGCCACTTAACGTGATGCCCGTCGCGGTAACCGTGATACCCGTGCCGGAGTTGGCGGTGGCGAAGTTTGCCGCCGCTGGCGCGCAGGTTACGTTGCCCTGGTCCGCCGGCGCCACGCCACTCAGCGTACAGCTCGTAATGGTAGCCGTCGTCGTACCGTCGTACCACTTATTTGCCGCCGTCACGGCCGCGGTCACCGCTTGTGAGGCCACCGTCAATTGCCCGGGATTGCAGGTAAATGGGCCAAACCCAACCGCCGCGATGTGGGCGCAGTTGGTTACCGTGATCGCATAGGGAGAGCCGGAAACGCCAATCTCTCCGGTTACCGCACAGACTGGGGAGGTGCTCCACGAGCCGATGGTGTAGTTGGAGCTGAAAGTAAAGGTCGGATCGAGAGCGCCGTACGTTTTGCTCTTATTGTTGCAGGTTATGGTCACCGGTTGAATATTCTTGCCGTAACCATCCAGTGGGATAGCCGAGCTTCCCAGCGTCAGCGTGGCGGTTTGATAACCATCCGCCGTAGAGGTATAGGTGACCGGAACCACCCAGTCCGTTCCGGCGTCGCCCACACTATAGGAACTGCAGGTCGCCGATCCCAGCGCGAAGGGAGAGGAAACGCTCAAGGCCGTTCCCGAGCAGGCATCCGTGCCGTGAATCAGGATGGTCTGGGTTGTGGGCGCATTCGGATTCGTGGAAATGGCGGGTGCGGTGCCGGTAAAGTCGGCGCCCACTCCCACCTTGACGATCTGGTGGTTGCTAAAGTCCGCAATGTAGAGATTGCCGTACTGATCCACCGACATGCGCGCGCCGCCTTCGGCGCCGGCGAATGTCATTTGCGGAGCCGGGCATCCCAGATAGGGCCAAGTCGAATTCGCCGCACAACCCAGCGCGGTGGCGGACTTCAGGATCTGGTGCGCCCACCCGCTCTGCGCGTCATAGAACCACACGCCATTCGTGGTCGAGACGTACAGATTGTCGGTATTGGGAAGCAGCGTGTTGGCATCGCGGCTGGCGACAGTCACCGACCGCACGCTACCCAAAAAGCCCGGCGTACTCAGGGTGTTGAACCACGGACCGCCATAGCTTCCCTTCTGGTTATTCCCAATCAGCGTGCTCGACATATTCGTGCCATCGACCACCCCGGTGCCCGGATTCGGCGCCAGTTTGAATACGCCGTACTCGGATTTGTTGACAAAGTAGAGATTGCCCTTCTGGTCGAAGGTCAATCCATTGATCACGCCGCCCACCCCCAGGGAACTCCCCAGGTTATTCACGGTGGGAGGATTCGTGCTGTAGTTGGCCATGCTGATTCCGGGACCGCCCCAGAAGACGTTCCCGTTTTTGTCCACGGCGAGGGCGCGCGGATTGTGGCCAATTACCGCGGGATCACCGGCCACCAACTCCGCCTCGTTCGCATAGAGCTGCCCCGGCAGGGGATTGCTTCCCAGTCCCACGCGGTGGATCTGGCTCTGATTTTCATCCGCGATATATAGGTACGTGGCATTAATGGCGAGGCCGCGAACATTGCCCAGGTAGGCATAGGTTGCCGCACAGCCATCTCCAAACCGATTGCCTCCGCCATTTACCTTGGTGTCCGGGGTCGGGCAGCCGGCGCCCTTCACTCCTCCACCGGCAAATACCGTATTGGCCCCGGTGACCGCGTCGATTCTCAGCACCTGTGCCCCGTTGGCCACATACATGTTTCCGTTGTTGTCCACCACCACGTCTTCCGGGTTACCGGAAACAGCTACCTGTTGGCTGGTCATATACGGGACGACGTGGCCCATCAGGCTAATGCTGGCGGTAGTGGTTGCCGTGTTGGTGGTCAACGCGTAGCTCGCTATCGCCGAGCCGCTCAAACTGATGCCGGTTGCCGTAACGGGAATGCCCGCCCCCGGCGCGGGGGAGGCGAAGTTTGCCGCGGCCACCGAGCAGCCCAGGTTGCCTTGGTCCGCCGGCAGTACCCCGCTAAGGGTGCAACCCGTCACTGTCGCCGTGGTCGTGCCGTCATAGGCCTTGTTGGCCACAGTCACGGTCGCCGTTACCGGCCTGGCGGAAATGGTCAGCGTCTGGCTGGTCACCCCGCCACGGTAGCTGGAATTGGCGCTGAGGAACGTCCCGATTACCGTATAACTCCCCACAGCCGTTTCACTCACCGGGTTCAAACTCCAGGTGCCGCTCACGGTCACTCCGCCCGCGGTCGTCGCCGAGGCGGTGCAGCCATGGGCATTGCCGTCATAGGTAATCGCGGGACACGTTTCCGTCAAAATTGGCACCGAGGTAGCCGCGCTGCCTTGACCAGGCATTACTCGAACAACGCTGTAATACGCGTCGGCAATATACAGGTCTCCCCCCGCATCCATCGCCAAGGCCATGGGCATACCCAGACCGGCCGTCGCCGTCGTGATCACTTGCGTCGTCGGATTTACTTCGCGGACGCGGTTATTTTCCGAATCCGCTATGTACAGGTTTCCGGCGGCATCCAGTAATACTGCCGCGGGCGAGATCAGCATCGAACTCGTGGCGGGAACGCCATCCTCAATATAACAAGGCAACGGATCCCCGAATTTATCGAGGCCGCAAGGATCGATGTTGTCGCCCGCTACTGTCGTGATCACTCCGGTAGTCAGGTTCACCTTGCGAACGCGATTATTTCCCATATCGGCGATATACATGTTCAGGCCGGCGGCATCGAATGCGACGTCATTCGGCCCGTCCAACATGGCACTGGTGGCTGGGCCATTGTCTCCCCCGAAGTAAGCCGTTCCATTGCCCGCCACCGTCGTGATCATCCCGGTTCCCATCGTGATCTTGCGAATACGGCTATTGTTCGAATCCGCAATAAATAAGTTCCCTGTGGAATCGAACGTAATCCCCGCGGGCCAAGCTATGTTGGCGAGGGTAGCTAGAATGTTGTCCCCGTTGTAGAGGGCGGTTCCGGTACCCGCCACCGTGGTGATCGTCCCACCGCTCACCTTCCGGATGCGATTGTTGTACGAATCCGCGATATACAAGTTCCCGGAGGCGTCCACGGCAACTCCCACCGGCTGATTCAACTCGGCGCTGGTGGCCGGAATGTTATCCCCGTTATAACCGGCGGTTCCGTTGCCCGCCACCGTCGTAATTTCCCCACCGCTTACCTTGCGGATGCGATTGTTGCGGGTGTCCGCGATATACAAATTACCGGAGGCATCCAAGGCCACTCCCTGGGGCCAGTTCAACTCGGCGCTGGTGGCCAAGCCGTTGTCGCCGCTGTAACCCGCGGTCTCATCGCCGGCCACGCTGGCAATCCCCGATACCAGTTCAACCGTGAACGTCAAGCCACTGGAAACTCCGCCGCCCGGGGCGGGCGTGGTGACGGTAACGGTGGCAGTGCCCGGCATGGCGACATCGGCCGCCGTGATCGCCGCTTGCAGCTGCGTGCTGCTGACGAAGGTTGTAGTACGGCTGCTGCCGTTCCAGAGCACCGTAGAACTGCTGGCAAAGCTCGATCCATTCACCAATAAGGAGAAGGCGCCCGATCCGTTGGCCACGTTCGATGGCGACAACGAGGTCAACGCCGGAGCGGGAGCGTTGCCGGTAATCGTCTGACTCAGCACCGCCGAGGTATTTGTCAGGTTATTGGGATCTCCGCTGTAGGACGCCGATAACGAATGTATCCCCAGTGTCAGACTTGAAGTCGTGAAGGTCGCCACCTGAGAGCTATTGAGCCACGTGGCGCCCAGCGCAACGGTTCCGTCATAGAACGTCACCACGCCCACGGGCGCGTGGGATCCCGTCGTGGTCACTTTCGCCGTGAGGATCACGGAGGAGGCTGGCAGTGCGGGATTCGTGCTCGACGTCAGAGCGGTCGCGGTGATCGTCCGCGTGCCATTCGCCGCGCCAACCTCGCGAATACGTTGGTTGAGGGTATCGACGATGTACACGTTCCCCGCCGGATCCACCGCCACGCCGTAGGGGGTATTCAGCTCCGAGCTAGTGGCCGTACCGCCATCCCCGTTGTAGCCCGCGGTATAGTCGCCGGCCAAAGTGGTGATAGTCTGAGTGCCCGCACTCACTTCGCGGACCCGGCTGTTGCCCACGTCCGCGATATACAAATTGAAGGAAGAATCCACCGCCACTCCGATGGGGAAATTCAACTCGGCGTTTATCGCCGGGCCTCCATCGCCGCTAAAGCCGGCCAGTCCCGGTTGCTCGATACCGTCGCCGCCCACGATCGTCGTTATTACCCCTCCGCTGACCTCACGGACGACATTGTTCGCAGTATCGGCGATGTACAAGTTTCCGTTCGCATCCACCGCCACGCCTTCCGGATTATTCAGCATGGCGCTGGTGGCGGGCCCCCAATCGCCGCTGTAGCCTCCGGCATTCGTCTCGTCGTCCGTATATCCGTTGCCCGCCACGGTGGTAATCACCCCCGTTGCCGCGGTCACTTTCCGGATGCGGTTGTTGAAGTAATCGGCGATATAGAGGTTGCCGGCCAAATCCGCCGCCATCCCCGTGGCCCCATTGATACTCCCGTTGACGGCGGGACAGCCGTCACCGACGGGGTCGGTTTCAGCGGCGCACCCGCCTCCCAGCCCCGCCACGATGGTCATCATCCCGGTCGTGGGACTGACCTTAAGGATCAGGCTGCCGTAAAGATTCGCAATGTACAGGTTGCCCGCTCCGTCCACCGCCGTTCCCATGGGGTAGGGTAGTTCGGCGTTGACGGCTGGACCATTGTCCCCGTTGGCGGCGGCCGTGCCGTTGCCCGCTACTGTCGTGATCGCTCCAGTCGCCGCATTCACCTTACGGACGCGCAGGTTCATGTAGTCCGCGATATACAGGTTGCCCTGCGCGTCCTCCGCCACTCCGATGGGATCCGCCAGTTCGGCGCTGGTCGCCGGACCGTTGTCCCCGCTAAATCCGGGGGTCCCGTCGCCGGCTACGGTGATGATGTTCCCGGCAAGCTGAATCACCGTGGTGGCATTGCTGGCCGTGTTGTTGGTCAGGTTGACATCGCCTCCACCGGAAACCGCTGCCGTATTGGTAATCAAAGACGGGGCGTTGCCGGCCACGCCCACCGTAAGCGTAAGGACTGGATAGCTGGCGAGGGCGCTCAGAGCGTCCGTTCGCGTGCAAGTCACGGTGCTCAGCGTACAAGACCACCCCGTGCCGCCGATCGCCGCTGCCGTCAGTCCTGTGGGCAACGTATCGGTTACCGTCACCGTACCGCTACTGGACGAGCCGCCAATATTGCTGACGGTGATGGTGTACGCTCCCGTCTGTCCCTGGGTAAAGTTGCCGCTGTGACTCTTGGTGATGGTAAGATCCGGACCCGACAGCAGGACCGTCGCGCTATTGTTAGCGCTGTTGTTACCGGTATTAACGTCGCCCCCGCCGGCAACTGTGGCCGTGTCGGTCAGCGAAGCCGGAGCGTTACCAGCCACGTTCACCGTAAGCGTAATCGCCGGATAGCTGCTGCCCGCTGCCAAGGCGTCCGCGCGCGTGCAAGTAAGCGCGCTCAGCGTGCAACTCCAGCCCGTACCGCCGATGGCCGTCGCCGTCAGCCCTGTGGGCAACGTATCCGTTACCGTCACCGTACCGCTACTGGCCGAGCCACCGATATTACTGACGGTGATGGTGTACACCGCTCCCGTCTGCCCTTGCGTAAAGCTGCCGCTGCTGCTCGCGCTGATCGTGAGATCGGGTCCCACTTCATACAGCACAGTGACCGGAGCGGAAGAGGAAGGCGCGTCATTGGCGCCGTCCCCGCCGAAGCTGGCGATTATGCTATTCGACCCGGCAGTTAACCGGGAAGCTGGAAGCGTCAAGGCGGCGGTACCGGCGCAGGTCGTACTGCCGGCGGAGCCGCTGCAACCCGCACTCAGATTCACCGTGCCCAACAGCTTTCCGCTGGTGCTGCCGATAAAGAAGCTGACGGTCCCCACCGGCGCGACTTTTCCGCCTCTGCCTGTCGCCACTACCGTTGCCGTCAACGTCGTACTGCCAATCGCGGGTGTGACAATAACCGGATTGGCGGAGATCGTGGCCGTCGACGAGAAACTGCCACCGCTATTCCAGCCCATGACCAGGTTGTATACGTTGGCGCTGCCCAGACCGGTGGCCGCGTCATACCCCGGAGCGGTCTGATAGGCCAAGGTGGAACTTCGATCTCCTACGCTGCTCAGGCCCCAGGCCTCGCCATCGGGGGTATAACAGTTCGTGACATCCTCGGGAAGGCAAGGCTGCACAATGTCGCTGGTGATCGTCCCGCCCTGCAGGCTGGGAGTGTCATTGGCAATGTCGCGGAAGATACAAGAACCGCCAACCGCCGCGCCCTTACCGGAACCCGAACAAGCGGAGAGGCTGGCGCTATTGGGACTGTCCGTTGTGCCGTATTCATTGGCCGCCAGATTATAAAGCGTGTAGTTGGCAACGCTTTGACGCGCTCCCGTGTGCTGGTTGATCAGGGCCATCAGCCCGGCAATCTGCGGCGCTACAAACGAGGTCCCGCCCGCTCCCAGAGCCTGGGCGTCGGTGAGAACGGAGTAATTACACGCGTAGCCGGTATCGGACTGACAATACGGCAGAAAGTGTCCCCAAAAGCCGGCAGAGGCGAAAAACGAGAGATCGGGCTCGTTGCGGAAGCTGGTCGAGGTGGCTGTATTGCCGATCCCATACACTCCGCCCTGCCAAGCCGGCAGGGCATTGTAGAGACTAATGCCTCCGCCTCCACCGACGGGATTGGTGTCATTGACTCCCTTGGGACTGTTACAAATCGCCAACGGCGTGTAGGTGGTGCCGTAACTCGTGTTGCCGGTAGCTTCCAAGTAAGATGCGAGCAGCGGATTGGAGCAGAAGCCGCCCCACGTCACCTCGGGAATATAGGACAACGCCGAGCCGTATCCTGTGCCGTTAGCGTTGTTCCACCAAAGGTTGTAATCCGAGGTCTGGTAGTAATCGCTGAAGTCCGTGCCACCGGCGGAAATATTGTAGGGAGTACTGGACATCGCGTTGGTCGAGGGATTGGCTTCGCCGCAGCCCATGGACCCGGAATCGCCGGCGGAAACGACCGCCGTAATCCCTTCCGCCGCCAACTGCTGCCACAGGTTCCGGTAATAAAGCGCACCGGCGGATGCCGTGCCAAGTTCACACTCCCCGTAGCTCAGGCTGGTGGCCACCACGGTCGAAGACAAATAATTGGCGACATACGAGGCGGCCAAGTCCGTGCCGTAGGAACCAATCCCACTATTGGTGGATTTGCAGGCCACAAAATCAACAACCGCATTCGGAGCAATGGCGCCCGCCCATTCCACATCGAGCAGCGCTTCAGTTTCTTCCGACGTTGAGGTGGGTCGGGGCGGAGCGGCGCACCCGTTGCCGGGGCCGTAAACCCAATTAACGCCGCCTTGCGTGCTGTTGGGGAGCGCCGGGTAGGCCGGCAACCCGAACTGCGAGCGGAAGCTGGCGACATCTCCCTGATTGGCCACCTCGGTCTCTTCCAACACCGCGATGGTGGTTCCCGCTCCGGTGATCCCCGCCTGATACAACGGGCGGCTGTTATAAATCGTGTACCAGTCCTGTGGACCGACCGCATAATACTCGCCGGAGCCGACCGTAAGCTCAGGAGCCGAGGCTGAATCGGAGGCCTTCCGCCACACGCCTTTCTGGTTGTCGCGCTGGAATGCGCCGGCCGGTTGGTACAGCGGTTTGGCGTGCCAGTCGTTCAACTGACGGAAGCCGGCAATCACCGGCGCCAGTGCCGCCGGAATTTGCGGCTCACTCAATACGGCGACATGCTTTTCGCCGTTGACGTTCAAATTGTGGAGCTGGGTGTGGAGGGCCGTGCGCAGCTGCCCCGCCGTGCCGGAAATCACGATATGCGTGCGCCCCGGGGGCACATCTTCAATCGTGAAACCCTTGGCCCGCAGCCAATTCGTTACCTGTGCCAGATCGCTGTCGGCGGGGCCGAAATGCCGCCCAAAATCTTCCGGCGTCAACCACTGATGGAACTGCTCCGAGTTCTGGTTATGTAATTGATCGACCAGTAGCGCCGCTGCCGCGTCTTGTTCGGGACTTCGCTTGAGTTCCACGATCAAATGGTCGATCCGCACGCTATCCGCCACCGTGCCTTGATCGAACTCCGCCCGCGCCTGGGGATGCACATGACCGGCCAGGGTAACGAGTTTGCTTTCGTCTATGGCTTGCGTCACGCGCGCCTGCACTGCCGGATACGGAAAGCTCTGCGCCCCGGCGGGCAGCGATAGCAAACTCAGTGACACTGCGATAACCACGAATAAGCAAACCCTGGACGCTGTAGCTGGAATTCGGCGCATGACAAATCTCCTTGCCTGATCTCAGTGGGCAGATAGTTTTAATTAGTGGTAGGTTCTTGTTGAAAGCAACAGACAGCGAACAGCCCGCGCTCACAGACAATCTTGTGCACGTATTGGCGCTGAAGTAGCCGCGCCCTATGGGCCTAATTACTGGGGTACCCTAAAATCTGGCCGGAGTCCTTATTACTGTTCTTTGGGGCCGAAATACGAAGTACAACGTGCACCGAAGATGTGCCGTGGAACTGGACTATTGCACTCCACCGCCGGCACCCTGCGGAGACGATCACGAGCTAACTAATACTTGACGCCATCCCGTCACAACCTCGCCCATAAGCGGCCAAGTCGCTAACCCGTTTTGGTGAGACGCCCGAACTTTATCGTACCCGCTTGGGCGAAGTCAACGGCAAAGTTGTAGGGTGCAAAACGGATTATTTGAGAACAAGCAGTTAGGCGTAAGACCGTGGCGAGTAGGCGTTTCCGTTTGCCAGTTCATGGAGAGCGGAGAAATCGAGGCCCCTTGGCCGATGACAAAGGAAAGGAAAGGAAAGGAAAGGAAAGACCCTCGGGCCTAGCTCACGGGTTTTCCAAAATAGGGCGGATCAGGCCGCCCCCTTTCTAGACCCCTTCCTTTCTCGATCCGCCGTGTGCAATACCGGTCCCCTTTCCCCGTTTACCTTGCAGTGCTGCTTGCAGTCCGCATAAGCTTGAAGGATCCAAGGCTCCCATCAGGAATCCATATGACCCGCCTGCATAAATACTTGTTGGTTTTGGCCATTCTGGTGGTGCTGGTCTGCTTTCTGGCAGGTGCGCGGGCCGACGAACAAGGCGACCGACCCAGCAGTGCCGCTACTAACGGCGATTTGTCAGGTGTTAAGGCGCTGCCAGCCGCCAAGGCCAGTGTGGACGCTACGATGGAGAGAGCACGCGTTGCGCACTGGCAGGAAGACCTCGATGATTTCGCCCGGGAGTTTCCCGCCCGGCAAAAAGACTGCTTTTTGCTTGTTCCCCAGGACAGATTTAAGAGCGAAGTTATGGAGCTGAAGCGCCAGGTTCCGCAATTTTCGGATCGGCAAATTCTCTTTAACATCATGCGCATTGTAGCCAGCCTCGGTGTAGCGCACACCAGCGTCGCCCTCGGGTCCGCTTCGGGAACGATGGCACTCCATTCCTATCCGATACGAATGCAATGGTTCTCTGACGGACTGGCAGTTGTGGCCGCGGCGCCGGAATATCAAGAGGCGCTGGGTAGCCGCGTGCTGTGGATTGGCTCAAGAACCCCCGAACAAGTCGAAGCGGCGCTGGCTCCTTACATCCCCCACGAGAATGACGCTTATCTGCATTTCCAGAGTCCGCTCTACATGAAGCTGATCGAATTGATGCAGCAAGAGCAATTTGCCGACTCCACCGGCCGCTTGCATTTAATCTGTGCCAAAGCCGGGGGAAAAGAATTTGCCCTGGAAATTCCGCCGGAAAGTTCCATCCCATCCGGACGGACGTTAATGAAAGCCGCCGAAACCCTGCATATTCCCGCGGAGCTTTCCCGCAAATACCCCGGCGTTTTCTATTGGTACGAATACCTGCCGGAAACGAAGACCCTTTATATTCAATACAACCATTGCCGGAATGACCTGGGCAAACCCTTCGCGAGTTTTACTAAAGACCTGTTTGCGTTTGCCGATGCGCATCCGGTTCAGCGCGTCATCGTGGATCTGCGCTTCAATGGCGGCGGCGATTCAAGCGTTCTCCGGCCTCTCGTAGAAGGCTTGAAATCGCGCCCGAAGCTTGCGGCGAAGGGACATCTTTATACGCTCATCGGCAGCCAGACGTTCTCTTCGGCAATATTGGCGGCGATGGATTTCCGTGACAGACTGCACGCCATCCTGGTTGGTGAACCTACCGGCAATAAACCCAATCATTACGGGGATCAAAAGCGCTTTTTATTGCCAAACTCAAAGCTTATGGTGCAGTACTCGACAAAGCATTTCACCTTGATCCAAGATGCCGATCCGTCAACGCTCGCACCGGACATCTTGGTGCCGTATTCGGTGGATGATTTTCTGGCCGGCCGCGATCCCGTTTTGGAAGCCACGCTGCACCACCCGTTACCATGAAATTTGAAATTCGAAATTCGGGGACGATCCGCTCAATCGCTGATATTTCTCTACGGCGGGTGGCCCACCTTGCCCCTCCCTTTCGTTATCAACCATCAGCGTGCCCGGCCCTTTCGGTCGGCTCCTTGCCGACCGAAAGGGCCGGAAGTACAATCCTCGCGCACGCTATGCAAGCCCAATGGCGAGAATAGCCCTGTCGCAATAGGATACGACTTGTCCGAAGTCGATGCCCGAAAAGCAAACGGACTAAACCCCGAAGGCGCCAAAGGCGAATCCGCGATTCCTGTCGTCCGCCCCTTTGCCGCCGGACCTAACTAATCATCTATCGTCTCCCCCGCACCAGCAGCCGGCGCACAAGCGGGCACCCTTGTCCTCGGTTGATCATAAGGCGGAGAAACGCGAAGGGTGGGCCACGCGCCCGCGTAAATATCCCCCGGCAGAGCCGGGGGCTTTGTTAGGTTGTGAGCCGCTCAAAGCGGCTGGGCGGGGTCGCTAACGCGGCCCCGACGGTTTGGGCCACCTGCCGGTGGCCATCACTAACGCCA
>Ga0181520_10007630_pt1 | contig 15813 bp, 13 predicted proteins | sample PEATcosm2014_Bin_29_FD_132451 | JGI IMG/M metagenome (GOLD analysis project Ga0181520, IMG submission 132451) | Peatland microbial communities from MTU Mesocosm Facility, Houghton, MI, USA - PEATcosm2014_Bin02_30_metaG | ecosystem: Environmental > Terrestrial > Soil > Wetlands > Peat | place...
ATGTCCCACCAGACTGGCTATGAGCTTGGGGGTCAATGGTTGGTTGATGGAGCCATAAGCCACCGTGCTTTCCTGGTCCTCCGTGATTTGGCCGTTGGAATCTACACTGACCGTCTCTGTGGCATTCCGCGACTCCGTCATGCCGATCTGCGCGAAACTGCCGGAGGCATAAGTGTAAACGAGCGAAGCATCCCCGTAAGGCCCCAGCGAACTGGTGGAGCTTGGATCGTTGTAATAGGTGGTGTATTGCACGCCCGCCTTCATGCTCCCCTTGAGATTTTCCGAAAACTCATGCTGGACGCCGACGTATCCATAGTGCGACAGGTTGTCACGGCTGTTACTGTAATAAAGTTTGTAAGACCCGCTAACCGGGACAGGAAACGAACTGGCAATCGGCTCATTTCCAGTAAAATTGACCAAGCCAAGCTGATAGCCAATCAGGGCGGTCGTCGTCTGTGTGACATGCCACTGTAAATCCAGTGAAATATTCTGTTCAACCCGATTTAGGCTGCCAGCGTAGCTCGAGGTCACGGATGTGTTTCCGGCCCCAACCGTCGCCCCGCTTTGCTCGTAGTCATAGAACGTATTCGCATAACTCAATTCAGTGCTGAACTCCCGCGTCCAGTCCGTGTGCAGCGAAGCCTTCGCCGTGTTGGCAAGATTATTTCCCTCCACGCGCTGCGGCGTTGCCGTGGCGGCAGTCGTCAACGATGGATCCTGCGATACCGTCGCCGTGTCCTGAATCCTTGCCTCCCAGTTCGGCGTGAACGCATGGTCCAGCCACAAGTCAAACTGATGGGTCTGGTCAATCGGATTTTGGTTGTCTTGCTCCCGCTTCTGATAAAAATACAGCCCGTAAGTATACCTCATCCCGATTTCCGTCTGCTGCAACGGCAGATTCAGGCTGAAAGAGGGGTTGACCTCAAATCCCGCACTGCCCTGCTTGTGCGGTGTGGTGAGGTAATTGTCATCATAAAACCCGCGCAAGGTCGCTGCCATGCTCCATGATTTGGAAGCATCCCCGGCATCTGGCGCATAAGCAGCATGAAGACCGGCCGTTCCGGCTGCCGCCAGCCCCAAAGAGACAAATAATTTCTTCATAACGCAGTGTTCTTCCATAGACAATTCAAAGCACTTTTTTACTCAAAAAAAGCCAGAACTGACAACGGCTTTCAGAATAACAGAACAGCAAACTTCTTGTCAAAACAATTTATTTTAAGATATTCACCAAGCTGGGTTCATGGACACATTCCTGTTTCCTGTCCGTCACGTTTTTGTTTCAATTCCTTGAACAGCGGCTTCAGGGTCAGAGTGTTAACCACGTCCGTCCGTTCCAGCCAGCCTTTTCGCGCAACCTCAGCGCCCAATCGCAGAAAACCGGCGTGTTCGTTCCGATGAGCGTCCGGGTTGATGACGCATTTGACGCCCCGACTTTTCGCATAAGGCCACAGCCGCCAGTCCAAGTCAAACCGATGCGGATTGCAATTCAACTCAAGCCATGTGCCGGTCGCGGCGCATGCTTCAATCACCGCCTGCGCATTGACCGGATACGGCTCGCGCTCCAAAAGCAGCCGCCCGGTCATGTGCGCGATGATGTGGACGAATTTGTTTTCCGCCGCGCGAATCAACCGTTTTGTGTTCTCCACCTCGCTGTTGCTCGGAACGTGCAAACTCGCCACCACCACGTCCAGTTCCGCCAGCAACTCGTCCTCAAAATCCAGCCGCTCCTTCAAAATGTCCACCTCGCTGCCGGTCAACATCCGGAAATCACTGCCACTCTCCGCAAATTGCCCGTTGATTGTTTTGATTTCCTTGATTTGTGCGCGCAACCGCTTCGCGTCCAGCCCGTTCGCCTGAAACGACGACCTCGAATGATCAGTGACTGCCCAGTAATCGAGGCCGAGGCCGTCCATGAACTGCGCGATTTCCGCCAGCGTGTTGCGGCCGTCGCTCCACGTCGAATGGTTGTGCAGCGCGCCGCGCAAATCCGTCCACTCGATGAGTCTCGGCAAATCGTTCTTTTTCGTCGCGGAAAATTCGCCGTGGTCCTCGCGCAGTTCCGGTTCGATGTAGGGCAAATCCAGTTTTTCAAAAATTTCCTCCTCGGATTTGCACGGCACGAGCAACTTCGGGTTGTGTGTTTCCTCCTTGGATCTGAACAAGCCGTATTCGTTCAGCCGCAGCCCGCGCTGAATCGCGCGCTGTCGCATCACGATGTTGTGTTCCTTGCTGCCGGTGAAATACGCCAGCGCAAACGGAAATTCTTTGTCGCTGACGACCCGCAAATCGCACTGGATGCCGCCTTCCAAAATCACGCTCGCCTTCGTTTCGCCTTTCGCCGTAATCTTGATGATGCTGGGCTGCTGCGCAAAAAAATCAATGACCTCCGCAGACTTTGGCGACGACGCCAGCAAGTCAATGTCGCCGATGATTTCCTTGAACCGGCGCAAACTGCCCGCCGCGCTGCAACGGATGACGTCGGGATGCCCGCGCAAATTTTCCAGCAACGGTTCGGCGGCAAGCAGCGCGTCGCTCAACAAATATTTGCTCGCATAAGTCCGCCGGCGCTCGATGCCCTCCAGAATGTTCACCTGCGTCTTCTCGCCAAATCCGTCGAGTTCCGCCACCTTGCCCTTTTTGCAGGCCGCCTCGAGCTTTTCAATCGAATCAATTCCAAGTTTTTGGTTCAGCGCTTGGATTTTTTTGGGGCCGAGGCCTGAGATTTCCAGCATCTCGATCAAGCCCGGCGGAATTGAAGCCTTCAACTCGTCGTAGTATTTCAAATTTCCCGTCTCAACCAGTTCCGTGATTTTCTGCTCCAACGCCTCGCCGATACCCTTGGTTTCGCCCAGCCGTTTTTCGGCGACGAGTTTCCCCAGCGGCTCGTTCAGGCTTTCAACCATCCGCGCGGCATTTGCGTATGCGCGCGTCTTGAACGGATTTTCGCCCTTCAATTCCAGCAACGTTCCGATCTCGACCAGAATTTCCGCAACCTTGTCTTTGTCCATGAATCCATTTTACGCATTCGGGCCGGCGCACACAATTCACTATTCACAATTCACAATTCACGGTTTAATTACGTCATGTCGAAGCGGAAACAACTTCCCGTCGCGCTCACCATCGCCGGCTCGGACAGCGGCGGCGGCGCTGGCATCCAGGCGGATTTGAAAACGTTCGCCGCGCTTGGCATCCACGGCGCGAGCGCCGTCGCCTGCCTCACCGCGCAAAATCCACGGCGTGTCCTCGGCGTCGAGCCGTGCTCACCGAAAATGTTGCGACAGCAAATTCGAGCCGTGTTTGAAGAACTGAACCCGGCGGCGATAAAAACCGGGATGCTGTTCTCGGCGGAAAACGTCCGTATCGTCGCTGAATTTTTCAAAACACAAAACCACCCGCCGCTAGTTGTTGATCCGGTGCTGGTTTCCACCAGCGGCGCAAAATTGATCGAACCGGCGGCGGTGAAAATCCTGAAGGAACAACTTCTGCCGCTCGCAACGCTCGTCACTCCGAATTTGAATGAAACGGAAATCCTAACCGGCCACAAGGCGGCCACAGTCGAGGAAATGCGAAGCGCGGCGCGGAAAATTCATTCGCGCTTCGGCTGCGGCGCGCTTGTCAAAGGCGGCCATTTGACAGATTCGCGCGAAGCCGTGGATATTTTTTTTGATGGCCAGACGGAACTGCTCTTGTCCGTGCCATTCGTGAAAGGCATTCGCACGCACGGAACCGGCTGCACCTATTCCGCCGCGATTTGCGCCGCGCTCGCGCTGGGACATGATTTGCCGCGCGCGGCGGAAATCGGAAAATCATTTGTCTCGGCGGCAATCTCACGAAGCTGTCGAATCGGAAGACATTTTGCGCTCGGACACTTTTAAGGCCGCCACAAACGGAAAAACTGGTTCGCATTCGTTGCGCTCAATTGAACGACGTTTTGGTTGTTTGTCACGACCGGCGCAGGATTGTTCGTGTACCACGCCGCCGGCGGGGCGAGATTGGTCACCGCTTGAAGAATAAATCCATCCGGATAAACCGGCCACGAAATTGAAATATTAGGCCCGGATTTTGCCGCCTTCAATAATTCCGAGAAATATTCCCATGCCAATGCGTAAGTTTCCGAAGCGCTGACGATGTCAAGTCCGCCTGCCTTCCAGACCTGCAAATCGTAACGGCCCTGCGGCAATTTTGGCACGAAGATGTACTCGACGTTGTCCACAAGGCTCGTGCTGCACGCGACAAGATTGCTGTTTGCGCAGTTGTAGAGAAACAGGTTTAGGTCGTTGATGGACGTTTGGCCTTGCTGGCGGTTCCAAACGAGCGTCAGGGTGGCGGTGAAGGTCGAGTTGCTCACGCTGTTCGTTACATTGAAATAATAATGATTCACGGCGTCGAACTGCAACGGCAATTTGCCGCTGGTGTTTGTGTTGAAATCCCAGCCGCTCAAGACGCCGACCGTTCCCGCCGCGCCGGTCGGCGGATGCGCGCCGCCGGTGGAAACCGTCGTGGAAACGATGCAGCCGTGTTGGCCGCCAGCGAGTTGCTTGTATGAATTGAACACGTTCAATACGCCCGCGCCGTAACGCGGGTCGAGCGGCGACGGTGGGTTGTTCGTCCAATCGGCGGGCTTGACCGCGCCGTTGAGCAGTAGCGCCTTCACCGTGCGGATATCGGCGGCGGAATTAGTGTCGTCGCCACCGTCGCCGCGCAACCCGGCTTGCATCAACACCGCCGCCGCGCCCGAAACATATGGCGTGGAAAAACTGGTCAAGTCCGCTGGCGAGCCGCCCGCTGTGATGTCCGGCTTGGCGCGGCCATTATCCTCTGTCGGCCCAACACTCGATGCGCTCGTGCCGTAGGCGCCAACACCGATGCCGTTGTAACACGTCGCCGGCGGACACACCGAACCGCTGGCCGGCCCACTGTTGCCCGCGCCGGAAATAAAGAGGGTGTTGTATTTTGCCGCGTAATTGTCGTAGTCCGAATCAATTTGCTGTTGCTGGGCAATGGTCACCTGGCTGGGCACCGAACCGAAAATGAAACTCTGGTTCACCACCGGATCATTGATGTTCGGGGGCGGCGTGGCCGATATGATTGAATCGAAAAAATAATTCCCCTCGTAATTGTCCACGTGCGCCACATTCGTCGCTACGCCATTGGGAAGGCCGTAGAAATTATTACCCACGGCGTCCGCGTGAGATGACCAGTCGCCAACGGAATTGGGATAGCTGGTGCTGGCGCCCAGACCTGAAGTGTAAGCAAAAAGCACAACGGGTTGGGCGACGTTGTTGGGATTGACTTCCCAACTATTTGTGCTGCCATTATCGCCGTTGTTTGCCTCCGGCTGTGCCACGCGGATGCCTGCGCCATTCAGATTCGTCGTCGCCATCCGCAGCACCGTGACGCCGATAACGTCGAGGTTCTGCGCGCGAACCGTCACGCCAATAAATCCAGCAAATATGAAGGCGAGAATTCGTTTTGATGGATTTTTCATGGTTCCAGCTTATGGAAAAAATACCATTCCCCCCCAAAAAATCCAGCCGGTTCTCGCCAAGGCTTTACGCGCGGCCAACTTGTCCGCATTCCGTTTCAAATTGAATTTTACGAATTTTATGCCTTTTTGCGGCGGTTGAATTAAACTGAAATTCGTGTCCGACACGCTAGTCATCAACGAAATCTATTTGAGCCTGCAAGGCGAAAGCACCTTTGCCGGGCTGCCGTGTGTTTTCATCCGGCTCACCGCGTGCGACCTGCGCTGCTCCTATTGCGACACCGCCTACGCCTTCACCGAAGGCAAAAAAAAAACGCCCGCCGAAATTTTGGAAAAAGTCCGCGAACTGGCCGCGCCGTTTTCCAATTTCCAATCTCATATTTCCAATTTCAAATTGCCGCTCGTCGAATTGACCGGCGGCGAGCCGTTGCTCCAGAAAAATTCACTGCCGCTGATGAAGAAGCTTTGCAACGAGCGTTTCACCGTTCTGTTGGAAACCAGCGGCGCACATGATATTTCGCCGGTTGACCCGCGCGTCCATCGCATCATGGATTTGAAATGCCCAAGCAGCGGCGAGGTGGAACGCAACCGCTGGAAAAACCTCAAATACTTGAAAGTGACCGATGAAATCAAGTTCGTCATCGGCACAGTGGAGGATTACGAATGGGCAAAGCAACAGATCGCCACACACAAACTGGATTTGACATGCCCGCTGCTTTTTTCCTGGGTTCATCCCCTCGCGCCGGAACAGCAAAACAAGGCGCTGAAAAAGACTCCGGCGGGACAGACGCCAATTTCGCAGCGCGATCTGGTGGAAACAATCATCGCTGACGCGCTGCCCGTCCGCTTTCAAATCCAGCAGCACAAAATCATCTGGCCACCGGAACAACGCGGGGTTTAGGAATTTATGGCGGACACCAGGAAAATATTTCAACAGCTTCGCGAATTCGAGTCACGGAACGTCACCTTCATTGAAAGTGACGGTTCGTGGCCGATTATCTGGGAACACGCCAAAGGCGTTCATGTTTGGGACGCCGCCGGGAAAAAATATCTGGATTTGACCGGAGCGTTTGGCGTCGCCGCAGCTGGCCACACAAATTCAAAAGTTGTCAAGGCCGGCCAAAAGCAAATGGGACGGTTGTTGCATGCGATGGGTGACGTGCATCCGCATGCGCGCAAGGCCGAGCTGGCGCGTGAATTGAGCCGTATCACATTCGAGCGTTGGAGTGGCGGCCATAAATCCGGCAAGGTCATTTTCAGCAATTCCGGTTTCGAGGCTGTCGAGACCGCGCTCAAGACCGCGATTCTAGCCACCGGCAGGCACGGCGTGGTGACGTTCACCGGCGCATATCACGGACTCGGCTACGGCGCGCTCAACGCCACGCACCGCGCTTTTTTCCGCAAGCCGTTTCAGCCGCAACTCCGCGAATTCGGGCACTTCGTCCGTTTTCCGGCCAAATCCACCGATCTCGCCACTGTTGAATTCCAAATTCACCAACTGTTCCGCCGCGAATGGATTGGCGCGATTCTTGTCGAGCCGGTGCAAGCACGCGGCGGCATCAACGTCCCGCCGCCGGAATTTTTGTCACTGCTCCGGAAACTGTGCGACGAGTTCGGAGCACTGCTGATTGCCGATGAAATTTACACCGGTTTCGGCCGCACCGGGAAATGGTTCGCGTGTGAACACAGCAGCGTAGTCCCTGATTTGATTTGCCTCGGTAAGGCGCTCACCGGCGGCTTTCCGCTTTCCGCCTGTGTGGGCCACGCGGAATTGATGGACGCCGCGTGGCCGGCCTCGCGCGGCGAGGCAATTCACACCAGCACGTTCCTCGGCCACCCCGTTGGCTGCGCGATGGCACTGGCACAAATCGCGGAAATCGAAAAATTAAAACTGCCCGAACACAGCGCCGAACTCGGAAAGTTTTTGCTGGATGAATTATCCAAAGTCCAAAGTCCAAAGTCCAGGGTCGAGGCACGCGGTTTGGGACTGATGGCTGGCGTGGAATTGCGTTTGCCCGGCGGCGAACCTGCGACTGGTGCGGCAATGCAGGCCGTCAAATCAATGTTGCAACGCGGCTTCATCATGTTGCCCGAAGGCGAATACGGCAACGTCATCAGCTTCACGCCGCCGCTCACCATCACCCAAACCCAACTCGCCAAAGCCATTGGCGCACTCAAACAGATTTTAACCACGGATGGGCACGGATGAGTGCAGATTGAGTTTCAAGTTTCAAGTGTTCGGTTTTCAGAAAATGGTGGATTGTCCATGCTGAAAACTAGAAACTGAAAACTGAAGACTTTTTAATGAAGCTTTCTGAAATGCGGGAATTTTTGTCGGCGCGCGGGATTCAACTCACAAAATCCCTCGGGCAGAATTTTCTGCACGACGCGAACCAGTTGCACCGGATTGTCGAAGCGGCTGAACTCTCCAAAGAGGACAAAGTCCTGGAAATCGGGCCGGGACTTGGACCGCTGACGGAATTGCTGCTGAAAAAAGCTGACGAAGTTCTGGCGATTGAAAAAGATGTGCGGCTTGTGGAATTTTTGCACGAACGATTTGCTTCCGTGAAAAATTTGGAATTGCTTCACGCCGACGCGCTGGAATTTCTCAAGCGCGAAGTCCGCGATTGGAGCGATTGGAAGCTTGTGGCGAACCTGCCTTATTCCGTCGCCTCGCCGATTTTGGTGGAACTCGCCAGCGGCAATCGCGCGCCGAAGCACATCGTTGCCACACTCCAATTTGAAGTCGCGCGCAGGCTGATGGCGCGGGTGGACGACGATGATTACGGCGTTTTGACCTTGCTGGTGCAATTGGATTTCGAGCCGCAAAGCTCTTTCAAAATTCCGGCGGATTGTTTTTTCCCCGCGCCCGGTGTTGATTCGGCGTGCGTGGTGTTGGAGCAGCGCGAGAAGCCGCTGCTGCCGGAAAATCTGCGCGCGAGCTTTGTGAAAATTGTGAAGCGCGCATTTTCCCAACGGCGCAAGATGATGCTGAAGCTGCTGAAACAGGACTGGCCGAAGGAAAAGCTGGAGGCCGCATTTGCCGAATTGAAAATCTCACCGCAGGAACGCGCGGAGAATTTGAGTATGGAACAGTTTGTTTGGCTTGCCAAAAGAATGGCCGGTTAGACACTAATTTTATGAAAGGCAAATTCCTATCAAAAATAGATACGACGCTTCAACTGTGGGACGATGTTAAGAAACATCGGATTTATTGGATCAACATTTGAAGCAGATAAAAAACTGAGTCGGAATGAATCTCTTGCGGAGCAGTTAAGAAATTGCATTGGGAAACTTTGTGAATTTCTTTTCAGAGTTCGATTCCATTTTTTCAAAACAGAGGAATAGAAATGCCCGAAGAAATTTTTGATGTCGTCAACGAGCGCGATAAGGTGATCGATGCCAAGCCACGTGGTGAGGTTCATGCGCGCGGATTGTTGCATCGCGCGGTTCACGTTCTGGTTTTCAATTCGCGCGGTGAGGTTTTCCTGCAAAAGCGTTCGATGAAAAAGGACCGCCAGCCGGGCGTCTGGGATTCGTCATGCTCCGGCCATGTGGATTCCGGCGAAAATTACGATGAAACGGCGTTTCGCGAATTGCGTGAGGAGCTTGGTTTGAAAGAAAGCGCGCCGCTGCAAAAGCTTTTCAAAATTGACGCCTGCGCGGAAACGGATGCGGAATTTGTCTGGATTTACTGCTGCGAAAGCGATGGGCGGTTCCGGTTGCATCCCGATGAAATTGAAACCGGCGGCTGGTTCGCGCCGGAAAAAGTTTCAAGCTGGATTGCCGGGCGTCCGCAGGATTTCGCGCCAGCATTCGTATTGATTTGGAAAATGTTTTTAACCGCCAAGACGCCAAGCACGCCAAGAGGCAGACAATTGTGAAAAACAAAGTCGGCCCGCGTGGACGCTCGCCCCACCAAATGAGTCACGGAACAGACAAAATCTCCGGAGGTAACTGGCCGATGAATTGATTGGGCAGCCGTTTGTCAAATGAGCCGGCCACGGGATTTTCCAGCGCTACATGGCCGTCAGCAAAGGTTACATTTGCTTTTTGCGAATGGCGGAAATGGCCATTCGGCTGGTTGTTGAAATTGGAGTAATTGGTTTCCAAATCAAAATAATACCATTCCTCGAACATCGGGTTGCCCGCCGACGCGGGCGCTTGAAACGTGTTGACCTGCGCAGTGTCGGCAAAAAGCGCGGTGTCCGCCGGTTGCAAGATGTTGCCGGCGCTGACGGGTTCCTGGTTTTGCGCGGCAAACAAATAGGAATTGCAGCCGTAGCTGAAGATGACGTTGGTGCCTTTCAACTTGAATTGCGGCGAGTCCCACACCGGCGACGGACAGAGCCGCACGTCGCTGCCGTGTAGATACGGAAACAAAACGCCGGTTGACAGGTCAAACGCGCGCTGGCCTTCCGCGCCGCTGGCCAGCCAGCCGAACCACCATTGCTGGCCGGCGATGGTTGGCGCGGCGCAACGGTTGAAAAAGAAACTCGCGTTGTCACCGAGATACATCTCCATGGCGAGGCCGAGTTGTCGGAGGTTGTTCTCGCATGCAGCGCGTTGCGCGGACATTTTCCCCCGGCCCAAAACCGGCAGCAGCATCGCCGCCAGAATAGCAATGATGGCAATGACGACGAGCAGTTCGACGAGCGTGAAACCATTTCCGATTTTCGATTGCCGATCTTTGATTGCAAACCGGTGCGCCAATGAATTTGCGAACTCAATCAGCAATCGACAACCGGCAACCGGCAAATTTTCTTTCATGGCAAATCAGCACGCACCCGATAAAAGGATGTGCCGGCGGACAAATTGGCAGCTTGAAGCACAAGGTTCGTTCCATTGCCAAATCCACCCGGCGCGGCGGGCGTCCACGTTTGGAAATCTGCGGACTCCTCCAGCGAGTAAAGCCAGTTGGTGTCGCTGGCGAATTGGACTTCGCCGGCGGCAAGATTTTGGATCCTGTCAACCGGCAGTGGCGACGCTACGGCGAGTTTGCCCACCGTGCCATGCGCAAGAATCGAATCGCCAAATCCGTCGTCAGCGTAACTACAGACGGAAAGCGTGTCGAGCTGGAAGGCGCCGGGAAAGCCGGAATATATATTCGGCATTGCACTCACGAGTTGCCCGTTGGTGAAAACCTTGCCGCTGATGGTTTCCGAGCCGGCTTGGTGAACGAGCAAAATTTGGTAAGTCACACCGGGGTTCAATGTCAGATTGTCGTAGGCGAAATAAAAATCCGAGGCGGCGTCAATCAATGTGGCATCCACGGAAGCCGGATAAGGCTGGCCCGCATAAACATAGGCTGGGAAATAATCAAACTCGCACAAGTCCGGCGAAACGCCGAACGCGCGCGAAAAATTGGGGTCGGTTGCCTCGGAAAAATTCAACAACCCGACGGCCAATTCCATGCCGGAGTTGTAAGCAACGGCATCGTTCAATTGCAACTCAAACAGGACGCAGAAACTGTCATTAGTCGTGAGCGTCCGAACCAGCGGGTGATAGAAATAGCTGTTTGGCTGCGTGGAATCCCAAGTGACGGCAAGATTTTGATTCGTGGAATCCCACTGGAACAGATTCGTGTCGCCGAAAACCTGCCAGCCGTCGAGGGCCGGGTCGGTGGTAAATCTTTCGACAATGGTGTTGGCGTTGACGGACGCAATGGACAGAACGAACAGGCTGGCAATGGTTAGCAAACGGATTTTTTTCATTTTTGTTGATCTTTCAATTTTGTTCCGCGAATGGAAATTCGCAGAACGGGTTTTGGTTGAGAGACCAGCGTGAAGCCTGAAAGCAAAAACGCCTCCAGACTCCGCAAAACGGGGAATGAAGGCATTCAACGAGTTCCGCCAGAAACAGTCTGGCGAACCGGCCTCATCCTTCTCTTTGCGGAGAAGTGCCCCAAAATGTGGGACCGACGAGCACAGCCAAACCGATATCCTGACTTCGGCCTCGAACCTCACTCCCGCCTTCCCGAACTTGCGTTCAGTGGCATTGGGAGTTTGTAGCCGTTACAGTGGCGCAACCGTCCCGGATTTTCACCGGGTTCCCAGATATTTGACTGCAAGATTGGCGGAAACTTTCCCGCCGGTTTCAAAGAACGACTTTATTCTACGCTGATTCAAAAAAATCCCAAGACAAATTTGCAGAAAGTTCCGTTCTTGCGCACAGTCGCCTCCGACAATTATAATTGCATCCTATATTGATTATGAGCAAAATACCTATTCGCGTGGCCATCACCGGTGCCGCCGGCCAGATTGGATATTCACTTCTCTTCCGCATCGCCTCCGGCGCCGCATTCGGGCCGGACCAACCGGTCATCCTGCACCTCATCGAAGTGCCAGATGAAAAAGCGATGGCGGCGTTGCAAGGCGTCTGCATGGAGCTGGACGATTGCGCATTCCCGCTGCTCAAAGGCCTCGTGCCGACCTCGAACCTCGACGAAGGTTTCAAGGGCGTGAACTGGGCGCTGCTCATCGGCGCCGTGCCGCGCAAGGCCGGCATGGAACGCAAGGACTTGCTCGGCATCAACGGCAAAATTTTCACCGGTCAGGGCCAGGCCATCGCCAAAAACGCCGCGAGCGACATCCATGTGCTCGTCGTCGGCAATCCATGCAACACGAATTCGCTCATCGCCGTGAACAATGCGCCCGACGTGCCGAAGAACCGTTTCTTCGCCATGACCACGCTCGACGAAAACCGCGCCAAGTCGCAGCTCGCCAAGAAGGCCAGCGTGGACATCACCGCCGTCACCAACCTCGCCATCTGGGGCAATCACAGCGCAACGATGTTCCCCGATTTCTTTAATGCGCAAATTTCCGGCCAGATGGTTCCGTCCGTGATCAAGGACGAAGCGTGGCTCAAGGGTGAATTTATTACGACCGTCCAGCAGCGCGGCGCGGCCATCATCAAGGCGCGCGGTTTGAGCAGCGCCGCCAGCGCCGCGAACGCCGCCTGCAACACCGTTTACAAGCTCACGCATCCGACGCCCGCCGGCGACTGGTTCAGCGTGGCAGTCCATTCCGACGGCAGCTACGGCATCGAGAAAGGTTTGATCTTCAGCTATCCGACCCGCAGCAACGGCAGGGATTTTGAAATCGTCCAAGGCGTGCCACTCAACGATTTCAGCAAGGCGAAGATTGCCGCGACGGAAAACGAGCTGAAGGAAGAAAAATCGCTCGTCATGGATTTGCTGCCGAAATAAATGCAGACTTTCTGCTAAAAAACAAAATTCCGGCTAACGCTAATCCTGCGAGCGCAAAACAGGAAGGTTCCGGAGCTGGCATAGCGTTGATCGAAACCAGAAACGGTGAATGACTGGTGTCAGGCGTCCAGTTAACGCCATCACTTGACAAGGCAAATGTGGGTTGGAGGCTCCAATTATCTTCGGAAGAATAATTGTTGTCACTCGCGTAGTTCCAATACAGTGAAGGAAACCCAGTGGTTTGGATGGGCGTGGAAGCTGTCGCGACAAACCAGTAGATCGTCGAAGGAGACAACGTAATTCCGATGCCGCCGAGACTATTCCCTGGTGTGCCGTTATTGTCGCTGTAGAAATATAATTCGGATGAAAATGCGCCAGAACCGCCGATACCGGTCGGCGCACTTAAAATATAGCCGTCGGATGCCGCTCCCGTTTCAAAGGATTGAGCTACCCATGCGTTGCTCCCGTAAAAAACAGCGCCACCGACGGGTTCGCCAAAATTTGACAGGTAAGGGCCGAGACCTTGAGCGCACAGAAGTTGTGGCGCCAAAACAAAAGATTGAAGAAATGAAACCAGAATAAAAAGCTTCCGATTCATGCAATGACTATGACTAAAAAAAATCTAAGGACAAGCAAGCTGAATTTGCGGTAGTGGGGTCATTTGGATTTTCCGCCAGTTCGGGGCTTTACAAGGCCGGTTTTGGCATGAAATTGCGGAATGCAGGTATAAAAATCAAGGCCGCGAAGGAATGATTTGGCTGTCATTCGTGAATCCATTTGTCGCATTTCCGCGCCAAGCCATGGTAGCAATTCCAAGATCAAACGGCTGGCCACCGGAATGTATCCACCAAGCAGAATTAGAGGAAAACACCGGCCATTCCCAAAAACCGTTTGTCGTGTATCTGACATCTGGAAATGAGTTCATTGATTGCCAAACCGAGATGACGGCAAAACTATTGGTCAGAATAGTGCCGCGAATCCAAAATGTTCTCGCTTCATTTGCTGGCAATTCGGGAATCACAAATACTCTATCCTGCGAATATCCAAGGATATCAAAATGTGCTTCAAACGGAATTTGCAGTTCTCCACCACCAGCACTTTCGCTTTGTTTTGGTTGTGAAAGCTCGATCACTGGAGAATTTATTGGAACCGTTCCGTTTTCGATTTCAACCGAGATGGTTATGGCATACAAATTAGAAGAACTCGGATTCGAGATTATTACTTCCTTGCCAAAGGTGTTTTTCCCGTCAGATAGCTGGACGCGGGATGGTGAAATTGACAGCGGAGTGTCAATGGGACGATATGCCACTGGCCTGTATTTCCAATTCCACCAAATCACGTTATTGGTGTCGAAACGCATTTTAGAAGCGGCTTCATCTGAAGGGACAGCCAATAATTTGAAACAATACACAACTGGAGCAACATTTTCGCTGCCTACCAAGACGGCAACCTTTAATCCGCTGAGCTTTTCCTGCATATTAAACGTGATACCGGGAGCCGAATCGCCAGTTCCGGCAGCCAAAGAATCGGGGAATTGGGAGCGTAGAACCTGTCCTGAAAATTTAACATCCTCGCCATTGGTCATGGTTCCGTTAGCAGTGACTTTTTCCCATTTGGGGTCTTCAGTCCAATTCAATGTTTCACCGGGGTCTGGGTCGGCAATCCAAACCATTATTTCTGGTTTAACGGCGTCAAACTTTGATGGTGAAAAACGCGGAGCGGAATCGTTAAAAATTCCAAAATTGAGGGTGAACTGCGGTTCGTGCTGGGCAACGTCAACCACCAAAAATGGAAGGTGTTCAGGAAATTTGAAGTTATCTTTGTTGATTTTAGCGAATAGAAAATTGTTCGTAAAATCGAGGCGTTCAGACGGCGAATCCGCTGTATGCACATACAAAGTGAGGTGTCGTTTTAGCTGCGGTTCAGGTCGCCAAATAAAAAAGGCGAAGCCGGCGGATATCGCACATCCCAAAAGATACCATGACCAAATTCGTTTAAGTTTTTCACAGATGTTTTTGGCGTGTGACATTTCATGCCAGACACCAAAAGGCCCCGCAATATAACAACAATAGGCAAGCCAATGAACGACAACAAGAATCCACCCATTAAAACCTCCGGCACTGTCAGAACAACACAGGCCAAGCCCCTCAAAACCGGCCAGGACAACACCAGAAATCATGAGGGTTTCGGCCTGACCTCTTACATTTCCGTTATGCGTGGCCATGTTGTTTTATTGGTCGTCGGCACATTTATTTCAGGATTATTTATAGGATGGTGTCTCGCGGCATCCGCTTTTCGATATTTTCGATTTCTAGGGGGGAATTAAAATCATCAGCCATTTGACATTTTCAAAATGCGTGCAAATTTCAATCGTTGGGTGCGTAAGTTAATTGGCAAACTTGGCGTTCCTTACAATCGCAGATTGCGAGTCCGAGGCTCGCCGCATCCACTCAATTATGACGCTGATTTATCATTCCCCGCAGCGGAAAGCAACGCTTTCCGTATCCAGCCGGATTTCGCCTGTTTTGCCCGTTGTATTGCACCGTTAAGGCGCTTCGCCTCAATGGGGCTGAACCGGGCGGTGAAGTATATGCTCTTGGCATTCTGCGTGCCAATCTTGGGTCTGCCAGCGTGTTTTTTCATAATAATTGTTGCACAAATATCTTGCATTGAATGTATATCTGTGCAACAATAATTGCAAGAAAGAAAACGATATGGCAAACATTCTTAAAACCGAAAAGAAAGTGGCGGCGATTTCCATGCTCTGCGAAGGCGCGAGCATCCGCGCCATTGAGCGCATCACCGGCATTCAAAAGAAAACGATTGGCCGTCTGGCCCTGCGCGTTGGCCAAGCCTGCAAAAAGATCATGGACGAAAGAATGCGCGGCCTGACGTGCAAACAAATCGAAGTGGACGAGATTTGGGGATTCATCGGCGCGAAGCGCAACAATGCCAAACGCGCCGGGGCATACGGCGATGTCTGGACGTTTATTGCGCTGGACGCCGACACGAAGCTGATTCCCTCGTTTATCGTTGGCAAACGCGACTTGTATCATGCCCGCGCTTTCATGGAGGATTTGGCAGGCCGTCTTTCGCGCCGTGTCCAGCTTTCCAGCGATGC
>Ga0181520_10007631_pt1 | contig 15812 bp, 7 predicted proteins | sample PEATcosm2014_Bin_29_FD_132451 | JGI IMG/M metagenome (GOLD analysis project Ga0181520, IMG submission 132451) | Peatland microbial communities from MTU Mesocosm Facility, Houghton, MI, USA - PEATcosm2014_Bin02_30_metaG | ecosystem: Environmental > Terrestrial > Soil > Wetlands > Peat | place...
TCTGCGAGTATTCTGAGCAACTCTCTGGAGAGTTTGCCGAAAGAGAAACGGCGGGCACCACCTCGGACACTCGCGGTCTTAAATGCTGCCTTTCTGAGCGAGACGACAAAGACAGGTTTAGGCAAGGTTTTGTGCACGTAGATGTAACGGGCTGCCAACTCCATCAAGTCGGGATGATTTGTCCAGATCAAAACCCCGTAAGGGCCATTGTCGTCATCGATAATCCTGCTAAATGTCTGAACAAGGGTCGACGCGATCGTCTCGTTGGATCCTGTAACGCCGAGGTTCATATCCAAAATGGCCAAACGAATCCCACGCAGTCTCTTTTTCTTTGTGGGTAGCTCGCTGATCCTTCCGTCGAAGAATGCGACCGACACGCCCATTTTAGACAACGCTCGGATCACGGGAAGAGCTTCTGTCGCCTCGTCATCCAGCAACACTACACGCGCTCCGCTCAGCCCATTCATGCTCGCTCCTTAAAGGAAAGCGCCACAACTGCCCCGTCAAACTCCCTAGGAAGGTCAATGTCTCCCTTTTCAGGGAAAACCAAATCGCCACCCTGAGCCTTCATTACTTCGCTTGCGATATGCAAACCCAGGCCCATGCCATCGGGCTTTCGGCTGAGGAATGGCTCTATAAGGAATTCAGGTGGGTCAATGAACCCAGGACCGTTGTCGGCAACGATAATTGCCCGATGTCCATCCAAGTCTTTCAGCTGTTCTATTAGAATCTTCTTCTTTCCTGTTTGGTCGCCCCATTTGTTGTCGAGCCACCAAATGGAGTTATCAACCAGGTTCATGATCGTCGAAATAATCAGCCGCCTGCTGCATTTCACATCGAAGTCGAGTTGCCTGGGGCGCTTCAATATCTCAATGTCATGAACTTTCATGCGCAATTCAACGTTAAACAACGCCTGCGAGATCAGCGATGTAGCGCGCTCGTTGCTCACCCCAGAGCGGCGGACCAAGGCACCATAACCCTCAATCAGCTCAGCCAAGTGTTTAGCGAGGGCACGAATTCTATTTGTAGCCTTATCACTATCCACCGCCAGGACCAATTCAGCGACCCCTTTTTCGACTTCGTGAATGACGACTGAAAGGCTTAGTCCTGCTGAAGCACCGGTCAACAGTCGATCCCTTATCGCGCGGAAATCTGATTCAATGCGGTCCAGATAAGGTCCAATCTCGCCCGTCATCCTTTTTCTTTCAACGATCTCTCTGAGCTCCGTAAGATCCTCTAGCACCGGCTCTCGAAGGATTCCACTGCTGTAAGCAGTTCTGATGCGCCGCTTGTCGATATTCCTTTCGAGCTCTATGGACTGAAGTGCATAAGCGACGGCGTCGCGAAACGCGTCGAAGTCAGGATTCTCGACAAAGCCCTCGCGATTGGTTTTCTCGATTAGGCCTCTGTTGAGCTCTAAATCCGCGGATTTCCGAATGTCCAACTTGACCTCACCTAAGATCAAGTTGTTGCTGAGACGTTTCGATGGGACGTTCACTCTTCTACCGCCCAGGGTCAGCCAATCATTTCCGCGCTCTCCGTAGTCATAGACTCGGATTCCACCCCGATAAACGCGGACGCCACCAGACTCATTGAGGAACTCCTTGAGTCCCTTCTTATCGCTTACCTCTCCTAGCTTGAGGATTTTTGGATCCTGGTCAAATACATAAAGTCGCAGTTCAACTGGACCGATGTTGTGGTCATCTAGATTGATTGGATTCTTTGAACCGCCCAGACCAACGCTGTGAGTTACTGTGCGCGGTTGGATCCGTTCTTCCATCCCAGGAAAGGGAGTGAAGTGGTACTCATAAGTGAGCAGTGAGCCTTTGAGAAGGCACTTGGCGTGATAGAGGGAGAATTTAAGCACATCTTTCACATCCAGCAGCCCATCAAGCCAATCCTGGTGGTCCTGCAACACAAGCTTGACTTTGAAGTCCCCGGCCGCTGTGAACGGCGACGAGATGGCGTTTACTGCTCTCGCAAGATCGCGAAGCATTCCTCGCGACCACGTATCGCGAAGTTGAGTTATTTCCAGACGCGTCCCGGTTTTGTTCCCAGTGAAATACTGAGGGGGTCTCTCGATTACCTTGATTACAACCTCTTCAAGATACCGCTTCTGCTTGAAGTCGTTATCCCAGTCGATTTCCACCAGCACTTCCTGGAATTTTGCTCTGCGTGTAATAAGGCGAACCTTGTTGCCTAGCTTATGGGCTGCGAATCGGCCTACCCCCTTCTCGCCAATGGGAACGCGTCTGAACTTCGGCGTGGGCTCTCCCCGTTCTTTTTGCATTACCCTAAAATCAGTCCCCGGCTCAAGCCACACTCCAGAGACCGTGTCAGCATCCATGCCGATCCCGCCGTCTTCAACGATGATTTGGCCGCGGGCCGGGTCGTCAACGCGCGACATTGTGACGGTCGCACTTGGCGAATCGGCATCAAAGGCATTTTTGACCAGTTCGAACACGGCGACGCCCGGATCTCTTATGAGCTGGTCACCCAGCAGCAAAAGAAGACGGGCGCGGGGTTTGAAGGGGACCTTACGCGTTGTCATATGCCTCACTCGGAAGGGTCAGTGTACGAATGCAGTCGCCATCACAGGAGGCAGGCGGCATTGCCCAACAGCTTGATCTTATTGTAGTTGAGCGCTGAAGCGGCTGTCTTTTTCGCTTTGCCGTAGCCGTGATGCGTACGCAGAAATGAGAGCGAGAACGACTGAGATTTGAAGCGTAGACGGCCAGACTTCTCTTGGCGCCCCCTGGGCCATGATGCATTGCCGACCGATTGTCTTCGAAGGTTGTCTTGCAACTGATAGAATCTATTGTGTTTGGCGGCGACGATATCGCAAGCACACTGGTAAGGTCTCTAGGAACTTGTTGAAAAAGCCTCAGCGGTCCCGAATCGTGACGTGAAAAGGGGTATGCAAACCCTCACCGAAAGCCCAGAAGGCGTTTATAGGGCATTTTGACGCAGTCTGAATCTTGTGTGCCATGAGCATTTTGCCTTTTTCAACAAGTTCCTAGATCCGAGTATGGGGATATACAAATGGACAAACTCACGGCTGAACAACGAAGTTGGAACATGAGCCGAATCAAGAGCAAAGATACCCGCCCTGAAATCCTAGTGAGGTCTCTGCTTCACCGACTTGGCTTTCGCTTTTCACTGAAACGCCGGGATCTCCCTGGTCGCCCTGACATCGTCCTCACGCGGCACAAAGTGGCAATCTTCGTACACGGCTGTTTCTGGCATCGACACAAGGATTGTCAGAATTCTGTTCTCCCGAAGACGCGGCAGGAATTCTGGATGGCCAAACTGACCGGAAATGTTGAACGAGACACGCGGAATGTCATTGCCCTAAAGCAAATGGGCTGGAAGGTTCTAACGGTGTGGGAATGCGAGGTCGAAGATGAGCCAAGCCTATCCCGAAAGTTGCATTCAAACCTCCCCAAATCAGAAAACGGATGAGCCGGACCTCGATCTCAACCGATGATCAGGTCGCTGATTTTGGAGATTTTGGAGAGGGCTTTTTCGACCGCTTTGCCCTGTTCAGCACCCGCACCGCCAAATCAGAAGCGCAGTGCTATCCTTGTTGGCATATCCCTCGCGTTTCTTGTTGGTTGCATTCTGAATAGTGCCGAATTGAGAGCCTCCAATATGCAAGGGATGCTCTTCAATCCGGACGGTAACAGGCCGTGAATGATCTTCAGAACACGCTAAGGCGGCGCTTCCCGCTGCTCACGTCGCTGCGCATTTTTCATGGCCCCGGCGACGGCGAGGATCTTGCGACATTCATGGGAGTGCTGCTGGCAGCCATGGAAGGATCACGAGACTCATCATTTTGTTTCGTCTTTCCGCGGAAGGGCGGTATTGCACCACTGAGCGCAACCCTGTACGCGCTCGGACGATTTGCGTTTGAGTTTCCCGAGCTTGCCGAACACTACGCAAGGTCTGGCTTTCAGACTGGGCAACGGGTAAGACTCGTCCCGGAAGACAAGGTTTTTGTGTTTGGGGGAGTCTGGCCAGGGTTGGAAAAATGGTTCCGGTTGCAGCTTCTGGACGATAAGAGAAAAACAGTTTTCAACTGGCCCATTTCCGAGATCCTTCGGATCGAACCAACAACGCACAAGATCCCTAAAGGTCGTGAAGACGACATCAGCATAGCGCGCAGGAAAGCGCCCCTTTCGACACTGGACAGATTGATTGGTACTCGTACATTCGGCAATCAGTCACTGGCAGTTAATTATGTTTTGTATCTTGGAGGACGCACCGAGATTGAGGATTTCTTTGCCACGACTTCTCTCACGGGTCCGGCGGAAGAAGTCTATTCGACTCTTGATCGTCTTGTAATACCCGGCGTCATTAACGAATTGGGAGAAATCAAACATCAAGACAACTACCAAGCGACTGGACAACCACTCATCGCAATCAGCTCGCGCATTGAGCATGTCGCAGCAGCGTGCATGCTCGCCCCGCCGCGATCAAAGGTCGTAGTAGTGGATGGAGCAAAGAGGATCACTGATCTTGCGAGGTTCGACGCGATTGCGGAATCTCAGAGCCTCATCATCGTATCGAGCCCGGATGAGGAGGAGAAACTGCAACAACTCCATGATCGTGGCTGTAAGTTCTGGAGGTTCTCATTGGCGGACCTCGAAATGGGAGGATCGGACCAACACAGGGGACAGTTCTTCAATGGAGTCTTCCGTTCGGCCCGGAATGAAGCGAACTTCCGGACAGAAGTGGTCCCCTGCGGCAACTCTCTGCTCGAAAAGGTCGCATCTGCTCTCGATGCCTGTCAGACCGCCCTCAATGAATCAGAACGGGATGAAACGCAGTTGATTCTGGGACACATCTACAGCCTGCTGATGCACTGTACTGGACTCCTGGCCCCGCCCGATACCGCAGAGCAGGGGCGTCTCCTTGAAGGAGCAGAAAAACTCTCCGCTTCCGCTGGCGACCGGTTCCTTTGGCTACCAGATGCGGCGGCAAAGGCTCTGAAGGAAGCATGCGCTGGGATCGCATTTGCGATCAGAGATCCGGAACTGGGGCAGGCGAAGGGCAATGCGCTGAGAACTCTGCTAGGCGACCTTCAACAGCAGAAAGTGAGCCCGGTTGCCGTGGTGGCGCGATCCGTATCCAACCGGATGAGAGTGACCCAATGGCTCGCAAGCGAAGGTTTCAACATCCCGGTTCTGCTGCCCGCCAAGGTCGCAGAGAATGGCTTCGCTGAACGGCTGATATGCACATCGTGGCCCGGTTCCGATAGCTTCGGCAGGCTCGTCCGCAAATTCTCAACAGCTCAGATTAGTCTTGTTGCGTATCCTTTCGAGGACCGGTGGTTGCATTTGTTCGGACAGAAGCGGCGCAACAGTCAGTTGGTACCTAGCCTGACTTCTCCGGAGAAGTCCCTCTTGCTTGGGCTCTCTGATGGCACGGTGTGGCCCGCCGATCCTGAACCTCCGACCTTTGAAGTGGGGGCAGCTCAAGCAACCGGAGATTCTCGCGTCGATCTTGAAGAACGCTTAACACGAAAGGGGCTGGTACCGCTTGGAGTAGCCGGGGAAGAGACAATTCCGGCTACGATGGTCAGTTTCTTGGGCGACGCGTACGCCTTCCTAACCGACACCTTCCAAATCCCGGTAATCACCGATCTGGTTTCGGGCGCGGCCGGAGAAAATTATAAAGTGCCACGTCGTCGGCTTGCCGAGATACAGGCCAGCGATGTTCTTGTCTTTCGCGAAAGCGGAAAAAGAGACGTGATTCAGTCACTGGCAGACGCACAGATCGGGCCGGAGGCACCGGCTATTCGAGAGCGGGCGGCACGCTGGCACAGAGCGCTTCGTGAATTGGGGCATGATGAAGAGACACTCATGGCTGAATTGGTGGAGTTTAACTGCCCACGTACTCTTCAGACCGTACGGGGATGGCTCGCGGATGACTCCATGATTGGTCCGCAGACAAAGGCTGATCTGGAGGCCATCGCTTATGTGGTCGGCGACCAGAAGTTGGTGGATGATGTCCCATCCGTATGGGCTGCAATTCATTTTCTGCGCGGAGAACATCTGAGCGCCGGCATGAGACTCTCGCGGATTCTGCTGGAAAAGCTGCCGGAGCGACTCGAAGAAATTCAGAAGGGAAGAACGCGAATTGAGATCGACAATACTTCGAGTGCATGGGTTGTCCAGGTGGAAACCATCTCGGAACGGGCGGAACTGCGACCCCGCACCTATGTCAACAGCCTCCTGTGGGACACCGAAGACCTCTTTTGAGAGACATCCATGGCGAAGATGATACCGCCGCATTGGCACGACGATACGCCCCGCAGCGAACAGTGGGTGTTCGGCCTTCTCCAAAACGACCCCCTGACAAAGAATTGGATTGTGCTTCATTCACTCAACCTGAAACGATCTGGCACTCAGCCCTACGGTGAGGTCGACTTTGTCGTTCTCATTCCGGGTGCAGGAGTTTTCTGCCTGGAGGTCAAGGGAGGACGAGTAGCCTGTAAGGACGGAAGGTGGACAACCACCGACGCATCTGGGGCCACCTTTCCGCTAAAGCGGAGCCCTTTCAGTCAAGCTCAAGAGGGAATGCACCAAGTTCGGAAGTCGTTGGAGGAAAGGCTTGATCGAATTCCGGAATTCTACAGAGCCGCATTCGGGTATGTCGTCGTATTTACCGATGTTGAGGCCCCGCCGTCTGAAATTGGGACGGAATCATGGGAAGTCATCGATCATTATGGCCTGAAGACCGGACTAGCAGCGCACCTTCTCAGGGCCGCGAAACATCAGCGCATGAGGCTCCGCATACAATCCTCACCGGCAGAGCCGCAGCCCCTGCTGCTTCAGAGGATGAAGGACGCACTGCGTCCCGATTTCGATCGGATAGTCGCTCGGAGCACTGTGGTCCATGATTCAGAACGGCGTCTCATCCTATTGACTGAGGAGCAGTACCTCCTCCTCGATCTACTGGACGGCAACCCTCGGTGCCTGTTTGAAGGTGCAGCGGGGACCGGCAAGACACTTCTCTCGCTTGAGTTCGCGAGACGCTGTGCGAGGGCGGGAGATCGTGTCCTGTTAATCTGCTTTAACCGACTTCTGGGCGACTGGTTTGCCAACGAAATCCGGATGACCGCGCCCGGCCTGAATGTGACGGCCGGACGATTCTACAAGTGTCTGCGTGACGCTATCGTTTCGTCAGCCTTTGCGGGTGAATTTCAGGCTGCGGAGCAGCGGTCGCACGACTCCGATTTGTTTCACACTGTCTATCCTCTTTATGGGGAGCTTGCCCTGGAAGCAAGCACCAACAAGTTCGATGTGGTTGTGATGGATGAGGCGCAGGATCTCGTGCGCCCGTCGGTCCTTGATCTCCTGGACGTCTGGGTCAAAGGGGGACTTCGTGACGGCCGATGGGCATTCTTCGGCGATTTTCACCGCCAGGCAATCTATGGGGACGGTCGTTCGGAGGACGTGCACCAGTTGATCAGTTCCAGGTGCGGCTTTTACGCTCGCGCCAATCTCAAACAGAACTGTCGAAACACCCGTCGGATTGCAGAAGAGACCGCTCTTCTTTCGGGATTCGAAACTCCGCCCTATCGGATGGGTCAAGTTGACGGCGCCGCTGTTGATTATTTGGATTACACGGATGAGGAGTCGCAAAGGAGAGCACTCGAAGAGGTTCTTTTGCGACTAGCAGCCGAACCCGGAATTGCCCCAGACGACGTCGTAATTCTCTCAAGGTACCGTCTCGAACAGTCGGCAGCAGGAAAGCTGGTCGACTCAGCTCATTTCCGGATTCGTTCCGTTGAATATTCCTCTCTGAAAGACGGTTGTATACCGACGTTTCGCTTCGCTACCGCTCAAGCCTTCAAAGGTATGGAGAGTAAGGTCGTTGTACTATGCGATATAGACCGGATTGAAGGAGATGGCGACCGCTCACTTCTCTACGTGGCGATGTCCCGTGCCCGAAGTCTGTTGACCGTGCTGCTTCATGTCCGAACAAAGGCAGAAGTACGGGAAGCATTCAGAAAGCGATTGTCCGATTTATGGAGGTGATCTTTTGAGCGGAGGTGTTCGTAGGGATATTGTAGATTTCCTGCATCGCGAGCTGGTCGGTCCTGATCCGGGCTTGCCCGCTCAGCAGCTCAACAGGGAGGAAATTCTTAGGCCTCAGGACCCACCACGTCTACGCTACAGCGCTGGCGTCCTCTTTCCGCGAAAGGCGGCTGTGGCTCTCGCCGAGACCGCAACTGAGTCGGAAGGCGACGTGGACGGCAACGGGGTGTCCGAGGCAGACAAATTGGAAAATGAAGAAACGGGCCTCGGCGATCCGCGTGCCGACGCCCGTGGCGAAGGCGAAGTTGCGACCGATCAGGAAGTGAATCGGGCTAACGAATATCTTCCAAGCGCCATGGGCATCTCGGCGTTGCTGCGCCTTCCAGACGCACTGAAAATCCGAGTCACGGCAGCTTCATATGCCCGTGATAGCATTCCAGGGTTGGGTCACCTGGATAAGAACGGCAAATGGCAGGATCACTGGTTCCGTCGCCCGCTTGAATGCACAATCGACATCGAATGTGCGGATTTCAGAGCAGCGAGACCCGTCGTCAGGCCATATCCCATCAGAATCGGCGACGCAGATACCTTCCTGGTGCTGCATGTGTTCAGCCGCCCGCACGTGCGGGCGAAGAATCCGGATTCAGATCGAATTGTCACGTTCACGCTGCTGAACAACCGGACAGCGCAGTCACAGCGGCCGCGGGACGAAGAGTGCTTCTTCCAATGCGAGCTTGAGGTCACTGCTAATTCAGAACAGCCATGTTTTCTTGAATACCCTGATCGTTTCGGCATTTCATTGGACGAAGAGGAGCAATCCTCACGGCTGCTTTTCTCACATTTGAAGACATTCGCTGTTGGCCATGGTTGTGCGGCCAACTGGGACGGTGGGACCGCTGACGTTGTTTCGCGAATCCGCACCGAATCAATGCCATCCTACGAGGTCAAACCTATCGTGCCGAGGCAAATCGAGGGGCTCGACCTTTCAATGCTCGCCCTTGCTACGCCCGGTCCGGAAATGCTCACTCTGTGCAGACGGCTTACTGAGGGATATCAAGACTGGATAAATGGCAGGGAACGGGAAATCGAACGTCTCCCGCAGGAACATCAGGACGTCGCCCGGCGGCACCTGCGCGGCTGTCGCGAGGCGCTGGAACGCATGCGTGGCGGCTTTGCCATTCTTGAATCCGATGACCTCGTAATTCAGGCCTTCGCTCTAATGAATCGCGCAATGCTCGAACAGCAGGTCCACTACGAACTCGCATCAAACCCGCAAAAACAGCGCCGTTGGATCAGGAGGGACGATTCTCTCGTACTTGAAAAGCCCTTTCTAAAGCCGGATGTAACCAGCCTTTCGCCACACCGGGGACGGTGGTATCCCTTCCAGCTCGCGTTCATCCTGATGAACCTTCGCTCGATGAGCGACCGCGGAAGCAAGGAGCGCCAAACAGTTGATCTCATCTGGTTTCCGACCGGCGGCGGAAAAACGGAAGCCTATCTGGGACTGACTGCTTTTACCATTTTCTGGCGGCGGCTCGATGACCCACAGAATGGCGGCACAACTGCGCTCATGCGCTATACCCTGCGGCTGCTTACAACGCAGCAATATCAGCGCGCAGCGTCCCTGATATGCGCGTGTGAACTGCTTCGCAGTGAACGCGCATATGAACTTGGCACGACTCCGATCTCCATCGGCCTGTGGGTGGGAGGTGAAGTCACGCCGATCAGGCACGATGATGCAACAAGAAAACTTCAGCAACTTCTGGACGGTGGTCGCGAGAATCCTTTCATTATGCTGAACTGCCCGTGGTGCGGCGCTCAGATGGGACCGGTCGAATTCGGCCGCAGCAATCGGGTCAAAGGATACAAGCAGCGCTCAAACCCGAGGCGTGTGGAATTCTCCTGCGACGATCCCGATTGCGATTTTCATGACGGATTGCCTCTCCATGTGGTCGATGAGGCCATTTACGAATCGCGGCCCACACTTTTGATTGGAACCGTCGATAAATTCGCTCTTCTTCCCTGGTATCCGGAAGCGCGAAGCCTTTTCGGCCTTGACACCAACACGCGATGCTCTCCACCCGACCTAGTGATCCAGGACGAACTGCATCTCATATCGGGACCTCTCGGCTCGATGGTTGGGCATTACGAGACTGTGATCGATGCACTATGCACGCATGAAAGGGACGGACAACGGATTCCGGCTAAGGTCATCGCTTCAACGGCTACCATTTGTCGCGCGAAAGAACAGGTCCACAATCTCTACGGACGCCCGGTGTTTCTCTTTCCGCCGCAGGGCCTTAAGGCAGGGGAATCCTTTTTTGCGCACGAGGATGCAACTGCATCGGGACGTCTGTACGTTGGTGTGTTCGCGACGGCGCTTTCATCGCATGTGACAGCCCAGATCAGGGTCATGGCCGCTCTCCTTCAGTCCGTCAAGAGCCTGAACGGCAGGACTCCCGAAGAGATTGATCCTTATTGGACCCTGATGTCCTATTTCAACAGCCTCCGCGAACTCGGGCACGCCGCGACCCTCATTCGCGCAGACATCACCGACTATTTGAATGCGATGTGGGATCGTCTAGAGATCCGCCCGGATGGAATCCACGACCCCAGGAGATTCATCAACGCGGATCGTGAGCTGACGAGCCGTATTCAGAGTAGCGAGATACCAGAAGTGCTTCAGCAACTCTTTGTCCGATGGGATGGAACCCGGCTTTCCCAGCCGATTGATGTCTGCCTTGCGACAAATATGATTCAGGTGGGACTGGATGTGCCGAGACTCGGCCTTATGACTGTAGTCGGACAGCCTAAGACGACATCAGAATACATTCAGGCGACCAGCCGGGTGGGTCGTTCCCATCCAGGTTTAGTGGTTACGGTCTACAATCCCTCCAAACCAAGAGATCGTTCTCATTTTGAGCATTTCCGCTCATATCACGAAACGATTTATCGCTGGGTGGAGCCTACAAGCGTCACACCGTTTGCCGTTCCGGTAAGAGACCGTGCCCTTCATGCTCTTGTTGTCACGTTAGTGCGGTACTTCGGCGGAGACGCCGCCCGGACATGGCCGCAACCCTGGAAACCGGTAGAGGTGCTCGTGCCCTGGGTAACTGAACTTATAGCCGCCCGTGTCAATTCGATAGATCCCGATGAGGAAGATGCGACGCGACGGCAGCTGAAGGAGATATTTAGCGATTGGCGCCGCAATCCGCCGCCCCGTTACGGTGATTTCAAGCCTCCATCTGCCGACACACCGCTCATGTATCCTGCGGGCACCCAGAAGCTTGCGGAATGGAGTGAACCTACTTATCAGACACCGAGCTCGATGCGCAATGTTGATTCGACCTGCGACGCTCGCGTGCTCCCCAGATTCCCTCAACCTGAGGAGGACTAAATGCCTGCAGACAGACCTATTCGTCGTGGCCAGCTCATCTCTCCATTCGGTGTCGGAGCGATGGTTTCTTTTCCGCGCGACGAAGCGCTGATGACCGCAGGGCTTGATGCGTGGACCGCGCACGCGAAGAAACAATGCCCTGCTGACTGGTTTATTCGTGAAGAGCGACTTGAAGCCCGGCTTGGAGTCAGCCACCTCCGTCTGCCGCCCGATCATCGGGATTCCGGTGTCGGCGTTCAGTTCCCGAACCAGGACGTGCCGTTCGTGCGCTTTCCTCGCTGGCACTACTGCCACTACTGTGGGGGTATGGAGGAGCTGTCAATCTTCGGCAATCGCCAGAGATGCAGAGCGTTGCCATGGCCGACCCGCAATTGCGTGCAACGGAAGCTTAAGCCGTGGCTGATACCGGTTCGCTTTGTCACAGCTTGTCCCAGAGGACACATCCAGGATTTCCCTTTCATGGCATGGGTCCATCGTGGCCAACTAGGTGGGGCTGACTGTCGGCTTCGCCTCTTAGCGGGCCGGTCATCGGCTGGGCTAACTGGTATCAAAATAAACTGCACCTGTGGCCAAAGCCGGAGTTTGGGCGGCATTTTCGACTTCGACGATCAGAATGGTGGCGCATTGCATCGCATCGGATGCGACTGTCTGGGCTTTCGCCCATGGCTAGGTGAGTGGGAGAACCCGCCAGGTTGCGGCGAATTTCTTCAGGTAGTGCAGCGGGGAGCGTCCAACGTCTATTTCCCGCACGTTGTGAGTTCTATCTATCTGCCGCTCTGGGCAGAAGCCACCGCCAGCGGAATCGTCAAAGCACTCGAAGATCCGAGGATATGGGGGCCGCTCTCGTCGGGACTTACTGGCGGAAAGGTTTCAACGGACAGGTGTGAAATGGTGGCGTCGATGCGCAATCTCGATCCGAAGGAGCTTTACGACGCTGCTCAACGCAAGCTGGAGGGCATTCCGGAACCGTCAGCACTCATGGCCCAGACGGAAGAGGCGTTCCGCCGAAGCGAGTACGATGCACTTAAGGCTGGGCGCGGTGCACCTCAGAGTGACCTTCTAGTCGAAACCGCGTCGCTGGAGCTTTATGAATCCCCGGTCTCCACGTCCCTGTCGCATCTTGCCCTCGTTCATAAGCTCCGCGAGACACGCGCGCTCGCGGGCTTCACACGTATCCTGCCGCCAGATGGAAGTCTTACAAGCCCGCGGCTTCAGAGGCTTGCCCTGGATCAGCGAATGGACTGGCTGCCCGCAACCATCGTGAGGGGCGAGGGCATCTTTGTGGAATTCGACACGATGCGCATGGATGCCTGGATGCACGGCACTCCGGTAATATCGGAGCGCATCCGCCAATTGAATGACAGGTACAATCAGCGCCGCGTAGACCAGGGACAACCCCAACGAACCATATCCCCACAGTTCGTGGTTCTCCACACGTTCGCGCATGTGATCATCAATCAACTTGCCTACGAATGCGGCTATGGGAGTGCTTCCTTGCGCGAACGGCTGTATTGCGATCTCACGGTTCCGGGCAACACTATGTGTGGAGTTCTCATCTACACGGCGTCTGGAGATTCCGAAGGATCAATGGGGGGACTTGTCCGCCAGGCAGAACAGGGACTCTTCGAATACATCGTCCAGCGCGCAATACAGAAGGCTAGCTGGTGCTCATCCGATCCAGTGTGTATAGAAAGCAACGGCCAAGGTGCAGAGAACTGCAATCTCGCTGCGTGTCATAGCTGCTGCCTCTTGCCTGAAACATCCTGTGAGGAAGGCAATCGGTTGCTGGATCGTGCACTGCTTGTCGGAAAACCAGGGGAACCGGATATAGGCTTATTTTCAACGCAACTCTGACTACTCTCGGCAACATTTCTACAGCGACAAAGCCCAAGGAAATGATCCGACATCTCCATCCTGAGCCGCAATGCTGAAACTTCAGATCGACGCAATCGTCAATAGTCATACACACGTGAACGCGGTGTAGACGTTCCGGAGTCAGTTCGCAAAGTCGAAGAACATAGATGCAAGCTTAAGCTATCGTATGCTGTTTGGCGATCTCCATTGTTTGTTACACTTGGCGCTGCGACTCCCATTTCGATTGCACGTCCACTTCGGCATGCCGATCAATCTGTTTCCTAGCGAGCAGCTCTTGCAGAGGATCAGATTCTTTACAGGGTTGAGCTCTACTGATCAGGCCAGTTGAGTATGAGAGACAATCCGCAGGCTTCTCAAATTCTTTCGATCCAGGTGCGTGCTCTTTCCACGCTGCCAAACTTGCTCCTAAATTTCTCGGCGATGTCCTTGGCGGCGATAATGACAACAGGATGGCCGTCCTGAATCACCTCCCTATATGCCTGTTCGTGGAGATATGAAGTCGTTACTAGGATGCCAAATTGGCGGTGCCGGAGGCGAGAGATGAGTCGAGATGTAGCCTTCACCCCGACTGCATTGGAGAGTGCGTAGCATTTCGCCTCCAGGGCAAACTCAACGTCGACCGCACCCGCGTCTCTCCCGATGCGATAAAGGCCAGTTGCATCTCTTCCACCGTCTCGCCATGGACGAGTCATTTCTTCATGATGTATGTCAGGAAGGAAGAGTTTTGCGATCTCCATCGCGCATCGTTCAAAAGCATATGGGTCTGCACGATAGGTGTCATATATCAACTCAATATACTCGGTAAGCTGACCATCGGGGAGTTGCATATTCCTGTTTCGGATGGTCATGATTGGTTGAGATTTCAGCGGCTTGAATTTCCTGCTTTGCACCCAATCGAGCCACGGTGCGGGAACGTGTGGTGAATCTATGATCTTGCCCTGCTTTAAGTCATCAATCCATGCCCGTGAGACACATGACACGTCAAGAATGGTAAAGATCGCCTTATAGTTTTGAAACCTGGCGCCATTGCCTGCGGTTCGCCACACTGCTACCAGATCATCGTCGCCAGTCATTCCCTCTGCTCCAGGAACTGCAAGGCCAAGGAATTGAACGTCGCGAAAAGTTCCAGTATTACCAAAAAGAAGAATTGGTGGAAAGTGCTGGCTGCATTGGATGCTATGCGCTTCATCGAAAAGATTTCGCAGTATCAGGTTCCCCTGCCTCGGCGTATCGTGTAATTCACGTGGCTTGTGATTGTCGCCATAGTAAATAAATATCCCTCTTTCGCGATCCAGAGAGTCTGGCCAGTTGATGTCCGACAGACTTGATTTAAGTGCGATGAGCTTGAGGGTATTCACACTCGGACGCTGTCCAAGATGGCGAAACCCGGCACCATTATCAACCCCGAGCAGCTTGGGCAAGGGATCGTCAGAGGCATTTCCTCTTCGCGAGCCGCCGTAGATTTCATCGACAATGAGATCAACTGTTGCGAGATTCTGATCTACCATGCCGTTTCCTTGCCGGATTATGTTGTTCACCAATCCACTTGAAAATGGCTGTCATTACTTCAGAGCAGACGCCATTTCCACAAAGTTTGACCTTCTCGCGTCGGCTCCCATACGGGAGTTGATGCTCAGAACCTCCACCCATGGCTCTGAGCAACTCATTTGGCTGTAGCATACGAAGGTAGGCGACGCCTTTTAACCATGTTACCAGTCCGAATCTATCTATGGTTGTTACTGTCCGCAGCGGTACATTCAACGGCTGCCATCCGCCTGCATAATCGGATCCATAATAGACAATTATGAAAGGTACGTTCTTGCCCAAATGCTTAATGGCGCGTGCGGCTCTTTGCAGTGTCGCCTTTGCGCGTCCTGGCCTATGAAGTTTGCCCGAAGAGAATTCTGCTCTCCAGTCGATAATGTCATAGGCCGTAAGGCCCAATGTCTTACTGGCGCGCAATAGACTTTCGCGCGTAACCTTTGTTCCATGATTATCACAAATAAGGAACATTCTCTTTCTGGCCTGCGCAGATCCAAAGTCCGCCGAGTTTAGAAACAGACTGCTAACGGTGTAGCCAAACCTTTCAATGATCTTGACCAGTTCCGCATGTCTGTCCCATAGCCTCATCCGATTAACATTCTCGACGATCACCCATCGCGGCGCCATAGACTCAATCCACGGGACAATACCTATCGCTGTCTCTCGGCTCTTCTCCAATCCTGGCTTTGCACCTCGGGCGATAGAGTGTGCAGTACATTCGGGGGAGGTAAGGAGAACATCAGGCTGAAGGCGACTGGCAATTTCAACAATATTCACGGATTCTATGCGGCTGGTTATCACCTCTGCTTTCGGGAAGTTGGCCTTATACGTTCTCGTTGCCAAGTCCCATGCGTCGAGTCCCAGCAGTGGCACTCCTCCACCACGCACAGCGCCGCGGGCGCCAAAGCCGCCACCACAGAATAAGTCGACGAAAGTCGGTTTGGGCTGATGCA
>Ga0181520_10007634_pt1 | contig 15809 bp, 9 predicted proteins | sample PEATcosm2014_Bin_29_FD_132451 | JGI IMG/M metagenome (GOLD analysis project Ga0181520, IMG submission 132451) | Peatland microbial communities from MTU Mesocosm Facility, Houghton, MI, USA - PEATcosm2014_Bin02_30_metaG | ecosystem: Environmental > Terrestrial > Soil > Wetlands > Peat | place...
ATGGATATGACCTATTTTGGCATGACGATGACGGATTTAACGATATTTTGATGTTCTTTGCCGATTTCAACCCTGAACTGGCTAAATTTATACATCAAGCAGCAACCGGTCCTGCGTGTCAGACAATTTCTGGCACCGGGGTGCTGGCGCACGGACACCCATCCCAACAGGCCTCGTGGCGCGGGCATCCCGCCGGCGGGCTGGCCGGGCGTCCCGCCCGGCGACAACTCGCGCTCCGGTCAAATCAGGACCCGGCAGTCCGGGCAAGGGGCGGGCGATGGAAATGGTTTTAATGATTTTCAGGAGCGCCGTCCGCCGGCATATTGATGGAAATGTCGGTTGAACTCACAGAAGCCCTGCTCGCCAAGGCCGCCGGCTGGGAGGCGGTCAAGCACGCCCGCGCCTATCTCGCACAAGGCCAGGTGGTCAGTTCGTATTGGGCGCCGCCGCTGCTGCGCGGCGTGGTGCAGACCGGCGAGACCTCCTTCCGTGCCTCGCTGGTGATTCACAACGACATTGATATTGAAAACCTTTGCAACTGCCGCGAGGCGCGCGAATGGGGCAAGATCTGCGCCCATGTCGTCGCCGTCGGGCTGCACTGGCTGCAGGTGCAAAAAGCCGCCGCCGCCCCGGCGCCGGCGCGGCCGTCCCCTGCCCCGCCCGGCAAAACAACCCCCCGGCTCCGGCGCGAGGCCGGCGGCGAACCGGCGGAACTGTTCCTGATCCTGCCGCCGAATTTTGACCAGGCGCTGGCGCGCGGCAAGGTGATGCTGGTGCTGGAGGCAAAATGGGCCGGCGGCCGCTGCCCGTTGAACGCGCTGCCCCAGGGACGCGCGTTTGCCTTCTCACCGCCAGACGACGCCATTATCAGCCAGTTGGAAACTCTGACCGGTGGCGAGACGCCCGCGCTGCTGCAACTAGACACAATGGATTTTGCCGCGCTGATTCCGCTGCTGGTGGACCACGCCAGCCTCACGCTCGGCAAGGCCAGCGCCGTCACGGTCACGCGGACGCCGCTGAAGCTGCCGCTGCGCGCCACGCTGGAGGCGAACGGCGAAATTATTTTGGCATTGGGTCGTAGCGGCGACGAGGTGTCGCAGCCACCATTTGTCGTGGCCGGCGACTGGGTCTGGCAGAACAATTCCTTGCAGCCGCTGGGTTTGCCGGCGGAACTGAAAGAAGTTTTCCGCGCGCCGGTGCGCGTGCCGCGGGCGCAGGTGCCGCAGTTTTTAAGCGTTCACTGGCCGCAGTTGGCGGCGGCGGGCGGACTGGAGGCGGATTTCAAGCCGGAGGATTTTTCGCTCGCCCCGCAGGCGCCGCGTTTCCTGCTCGCGCTCAAGGGCGGCCTCACGCATCTGGACGCGCTGCTGCAATGCGCCTATGGCCCGCGCATCATGACCGCCGGCGTGACGGCATCCGATGAAAACATCTGGCTGCCTGATCCGGAAATCCCGACGCGCTATGCCACCCGCGACTTCAACGCCGAGCGCGCGGTGCTGGGCCGGCTGTTGCGCAGCGGCTTTGCCGGCCCCGACGCGAACGGGAAACTGCGGTTGCAGGGGCAGAATGCTGTTTTGAATTTTCTCGCGCGGGAATTTCCCAAACTACAGCGCGAGTGGAGCGTGACGCTGGACGAGCAGTTGGAAAACCGGACGTTGAAAAACATCGAGCGCGTGGAACCGCAGTTTCAAATCACGTCGTCGGGCGTGCAATGGTTTGACCTGGGCGTGGTGTTCGCCGCCAGCGGCGGGGAAACGTTTTCGGCGGCGGACATTCAGCGGCTGATTTTGTCCGGGCAAAACCACACGCGCCTGAAGAACGGGAAGCTGGCCGTGATTGATGCCGGCGCGGTGGAGGAATTGCAGGAAGTGCTGCTCGACTGCGCGCCGCAGCAAAACGCGGCGGGCTACCGCATTAAAAACACCCAGGCCGGCTTCCTTGAAGCGACCTTGCGGCGGCAGGGCGGCTGGAAAGTCCAGGCTCCGTCCGCCTGGCGCGACCGCGCGGCGAAGCAAAGCGGCGAGGCCAGGCTGGAATGCCCGCCGCTGGGCGATTTGGAAAGCGTGCTGCGGCCCTATCAAAAGCAGGGCGTGGCGTGGCTGCATTTTCTGCGCGCGAACGGCTTTGGCGGCATTCTCGCGGACGAGATGGGGCTGGGAAAGACGCTGCAAACCCTGGCGTTTTTGAAGACGTGCAGCAGCCGGCGCGAGGAGGCTCCCGTTGCAAAAGCGGAAAGCGGAAAGCGGAAAGCGGAAATTGATCAGAGCCTCGTTACCTCGGCTACTACGAAAACACATTTGATTGTCTGCCCGACGAGCCTGGTGTTCAACTGGGTGGCGGAGGCGAAGAAATTCACGCCGGAATTGAAAATTCTCGCGCTGCACGGGCCGGAGCGGCACGCGCGGTTCGGCGAAATTGCCGCGAACGACGTGGTGGTGACCAGCTACGCGCTGATCCGCCGCGACGCGGAGAAATATCGCGGGCTGGAATTTGACACCGTGGCGCTGGACGAGGCGCAGCACATCAAAAACCGCCAGACACAGAACGCCCAGGCGGTGAAGGCGGTGCGGGCGAGGCACCGGATGGTGCTGACCGGCACGCCGCTGGAAAACTCGGTGTTGGATCTGTGGTCCATCTTCGATTTTCTCATGCCCGGCTATCTTGGCACGGCGAAGGATTTCCGCGAGCGCTACGAGCTGCCGATTGCCAGGGAGAAAAATGCGGAGGCGCAGGCGCGGCTGGCGCGGCGGCTACGGCCGTTCATGCTGCGCCGCTTGAAGCGCGACGTGGCGGCGGATCTGCCGGCGAAGCTGGAACAGGTTGCCTTCTGCGAACTCACGCCAGATCAGCGCGGCGTCTATCAGCAGGTCATCGAGGCCGGGCGCAAGGAAGTGCTGGAGGCGGTCGGCGCGCAAGGCATTGCCAAAAGCCGCATGGTGGTGCTGACCGCGCTGCTGCGGCTGCGGCAGGTGTGCTGCGATCTGCGGCTGTTGAAACTGGACAACGTGAAGCCGGCGAAGGCGTCGGGCAAGCTGGATTTGTTCGCCGAACTGCTCGAAGAAGTGATTGACGGCTGCCATCGCGTGCTGGTGTTCAGCCAGTTCGTCGGGATGCTGGCGCTGCTGAAAGAGCGGCTGGCGGCGGAGAAAATTGAGTTCTGTTATCTCGACGGCTCGACGACGGACCGTGGCGCGGTGGTGGAGCAATTTCAGAAGAACGAGGCCATCCCGGTTTTTCTCATCAGCCTGAAGGCGGGCGGCGTGGGCCTGAATTTGACCGGCGCGGACACGGTGATTCATTTTGATCCGTGGTGGAATCCGGCGGTGGAAGACCAGGCGACGGACCGCGCGCACCGTATCGGGCAGACAAAAGTGGTGACGAGCTACAAGCTCATCACGCGCGACACGGTGGAGGAAAAAATCCTGACCTTGCAGAACCGCAAGCGGGAGATCATCCAGGCCACCCTTGGCGGCGAAGAAGCGTTCGCCGAATCATTGAACTGGGACGAGATTCAGGAACTGCTGGCCTGAAATTTGTCAAGCGCCCGCCTGCAACAAATGCCGGTTCTGTTTCAACCAGCGCTCGGCGACTTGGTAGTCCGGGCACAGGCGTTCGACCTGTTGCCAAAACCGCTCCGAATGATTCAGCTCAATCAAGTGGGCCAGTTCGTGCAGGTGGATGTAGTCCTGCACGAAATCAGGCGTCTGAATCAAACGCCAGTTGAGCGAGATGGTTCCGCGCCGGGAGCAGGAACCCCAGCGCGTGCGCTGGCCGCGCACGGTGACGCGGCGCACGGCCAGTCCGTGCCGGGCCGCCAACGCCAGAAGCCGCGGCGGCAGTTCGCGGGCGGCCAGCTTGCGAAGATGCGGTTCCAAGACCGGCCGCAAATCGGCGCCGGAGCCTGCCGCTTTCAACATTGCGCCGCCGAAACAGATCCAGCCCGTTTCACCGGCTTCGATGCGCGTCAGTTCACCATGGAACAAAACTTCTGAGCCAGCCGTCCAGCCGGCTGGTTTCTGCAGGCGGGCTTCCAGCCGCCGGAGCTGGTGTTCCAGCCAAAGCAGGTTGCGCTGCACAAACTCCCGCGCCGCACGGACCGAGCCGCCGCGCGGAATGGTGACGCGGGTCGTGCCATCGGAACGCAGCCGGAGCAGATAACGCCGCGCCCGGGGATGGCGAACCAGCAACAGCGGAATTTGCCGCGCCCCGACGATCACCGGCTCCAGGGCCGGCGGCGCGGGTTCGTTCCGGTTGAAAATGAAATCCAGCATGGGCCTGGTCAAGTCGCAGTGAGCGGCAGCAGATGTTGAAGCTGCTGATCAAGCCGCTGCGGCGAAACGGGGGCCGCCGTGCCCAGCTCCTGCGCGAAGAGCGAGACTTTGAATTCCTCGACCATCCAGCGGAATTCCCCGAGCCGCCGCCGCGCCTCGGCTGCTTTCGGCGGATCCGCCTGGAGTTTGCGCAGCGCATTCAGAAACGGGGCAAGCTGCTGGACACGTTCCTTGTCCTTCACCGGATTCAATCTTGCCCGTTCCATCCGTGTGGCAAGCGCCTTCAGGTAGCGCGGCAGATGCGTGAGTTGCGCAAATGGAATTGTCTCTAAAAACCGGCGCGGCAACAGCGCGTCCAGTTCGCCGGCCCAAATGCTGGTTGTCATTGCAGCGTCTTTCACGACGACGTTCAACTGGCTCAAGCTGGAAATTGTCCGGGGCCTGGCTGCCGGCAACCCCGGTGACGGCCCGGTGCGGCGCTGGATTTCCTGCCGTAATTTCAGGATGGTTCCAACGCGGTCAACCAGTTGCACCGCCAGACCGGGAATTTGCAGGCGCGTCTGCTGCACGGCGGCGCGAAAATTGGCTTCGGTCAGCGCGGTGAAAACCTCGGCGGGCAGGACGTGGCGTTTAAGATTTTCAAACGCGGTTTCCTGCAACTCGTCCGGCGGGCAAAGATCGGCGGCAAGCGCGTCGAAGCGTTTCAATTCACGCAAATCCCGGTGCAGCCAGGCGAACTCTTTGGACAGCGCCAGTTCCACCAATTTTTGAATGCCGCCGGGCGTCGCCAGCTTTGACAAATCGGCGCTGCGGAAAAGCCGCAGGCTCACGCCGCTGTCATCCGCCTGCAAACCGGGCCACGCGTAAGCCGGCACCGGGCCGGTTTCGCTCACCAGGATGCGTGCCGGCAAATCACCAAACGTCCATGCGCTCAAACCAAATTGTTCCCATTGCAGCGCGACGCGGTTCCACGCCGAGTCGTCAGGTGCGGGTCTGGCCTTCACCTGCTCCAGCTTTTGCCGGAGCCGGCCGAGATCGCGGCTGGCACCGAGTATTTTATGGTCGTTGCCGGTGACCTCGATGCGCGGACGCAGATGCGCCGGCACCGCGTCAGCCGCCCAGGTGTCCGGCGGAATGGTGACGCCGTAACGCTGCCGGATGAAGACCGCCAGATCGTGCGGCAGCGAATCGCCGCCGGGATGGAAGTCGCGGAGAATCTCCCCGACCTTCGGCGGAAACGGCATCAGCTCGCGGCGGAGGCTTTTTGGCAGCGCACGAAGCAGCTCGTTGATGAGACCTTCGCGCAGGCCGGGCACGGACCATTCCACGCTCGACTGCGAAATGGTCTGCGCGAGGCTGAAGCCGAGCTTGACCGTCACGCCGTCCTGTTCTTCGCCGGGCGTGTAGGCGTAGCTCAACGCCACCGGCTGGCCGCCCAGCGGCACGGCATCGGGAAACGCCTCGGCGTCGAAACTCAATTCCTGTCCGCCGGTCAACTCCGCCTCCGTCGCGCACAGAAATTCCGGGCCGCCGCGCTCGCGGATGAGCCGGTTCAAATCGTGAACAGAGGAGATGCCGCGTGGCTGCGACGCCCCGTCGCAAAGGGTGACCGCGACGCCCTCGTCGCTTGAACTCACGCTCGCCAGAACCGGCGACGAGGCGTCGCCGCCACGAGCCATGCCAATCCGCTGCGCGTAAAAATCAAACAGCGTCTGGTCCAGATTAGCCAGATCGTGGCGGCGGACGCGCGTCTGCCAGGTTTCGATTTTCTGGCGCACCTGATGGTTGTGTTTAAGAAAGGCATATTGCGGCGGCAACTCCGGCGGCGGCACCGCCGGACGAAGGATGCGCACCTCGTTGTCGTCATCTTCAACATCCGCCTCGCAACGGCGCGACGGCAGCAAATTATCCTCCACGAGCGCGGAGCGGATGAAAATTTCCGTGGCTTCCGCCGGGGCAATGTTGCCAAAGGAAACTTTTCGACTGCGAACTTCGAGGCCGTAAAGCGTCGTCTTTTCCTCGACCAGGACATTGCCCGCAGTCACGCTCCAGTGCGGATTCTGACAGGTCGTTTTGCACAAATGCGGCGCAAGCTGGACGATCCACAACGGATCAATCCCCGCCACCGTGCGCGCAAAGAGCTGCGAGGTCTCGACGATTTCGCCCGCCATGAGCCAGGGTGGCTGCCGGGCGGCTGCCGGCTGCGGCGGCACCCTGCCTTTGCGCGCGGGAACATGTTTCGGCTGCCGCTCGTTCCGCTCGTAAAGCGCCGAGCCGGGGAAGACGGCGATCTGCCGGTTGCCGGCGCCTTGATACTGATTCCTTTCCTTGCGCAACGCGACGTGGCCGAGCAGGCCGGTGAGAATCGAGCGGTGAATGGCGGCGTAATCGGCGTTGCTCTCGTTCAATTTGAACCGGCCCAAATCCTCCAGCGCGCCGTGGAGCTGCGCGTGCAAATCCTGCCATTCGCGCATCCGCAAATAAGAGAGAAAATTCGCCTTGCAGAATTTCCGCCGCTGGCCCTGCGAGCGCAGCCGTTCCCACTGGTCGTGAACCGCGTCCCAGATTTTGAGCAGTGATAAAAAATCGGATTGCGGATCGGCGAAGCGTTTATGCGCGGCGGCGGCGGCATCTTTTTTATCGAGCGGACGTTCACGCGGATCTTGAATGCTCAAACCGGCGGCGATGATGAGCAGTTCGCGCGTGGCATGTTCGTGCTGCGATTGCAACAGCATCCGGCCGAGCGTCGGATCAATCGGCAGCCGCGAGAGATCATGTCCGAGCTGCGTAAGCCCGCGCGCGTCGTCGAGCGCGCCGAGTTCCTGCAAGAGCAGATAGCCGCCTTGGATTGCCGCCGGCGGCGGCGGGTTTACGAACGGAAACGTCTCGATGTCGCCGAGCTGGAACGCCTTCATGCGCAGGATGACTTCGGCGAGATTTGCGCGCTGAATCTCCGGCTGCGTGTATTGCGGACGCCCCAAAAAATCTTCCTCGGAATAAAGCCGGATGCACACGCCGTCCTGCACGCGACCGCTCCGGCCTTTGCGCTGGTTGGCGCTGCTCTGCGAAACCGCCTCCACCGGCAGCCGCCGGGTGCGCGTGCGCGGATTGTAACGGCTGATGCGCGCCAGCCCGGAATCAATGACGTAGCGGATGCCGGGAATGGTCAGCGACGTCTCGGCGATGTTCGTGGCCACGACGATTTTCCGCCGGTCGCACGGGGCGAAAACGCGTTGCTGCTCGCCCGCGCTCAACATGCCGAAGAGCGGGATGATCTCCGCCTCGCGCCCGAACTGGCCTTCGAGCAGATCGCCTGTCTCGCGGATGTCGCGTTCGCCGGGCATGAAAATCAGGATGTCGCCGCTGCCCGGTTCGCACAAGGCGGTTTCCGCGGCGCGCACGGCGGCATCCACATAAGTGAAGTCGCCGCACTCCTCCGATTCCGCGTCGAACGGCGCGTAAATCACCTCCACCGGAAACAGCCGGCCGGAGACTTCGATGATTGGCGCGTCGTTGAAGGCGCGGGAAAATGTCGCCGTGTCAATCGTCGCCGAAGTGATGATGAGCTTGAGATCACTACGCTTGACGAGCAGCGTCTTCAAGTAGCCGAGCAGGAAATCAATGTTCAGGCTCCGCTCGTGCGCCTCGTCAAGGATGATGCCGTTGTATTCCGACAGCAGCGGATCGCCCTGCGTCTCGGCCAGCAGGATGCCGTCGGTCATCAGCTTGATGTAAGTCTGCGGACTGCTGCGGTCGTCGAAACGGATTTTGCAGCCGACCTCGCGGCCCCAATTCACATTCAATTCCTCCGCGATGCGCCGCGAGATGGAGAGCGCCGCCACGCGACGCGGCTGCGTGCAGCCAATTTTCGCCTCAATACCCAAACCCGCTTCGAGACACATCTTGGGAATCTGCGTGGTCTTGCCCGAACCGGTTTCGCCGGCGATGACAACGACTTGATTTGCGCGGATGGCGGCGACGATGTCATCTTTCCGCGCCGTGATGGGCAAATCCGGCGGATAGCTGATTTGCGGAACGTGCCGCCGCCGTTCCTCGCGCAGCGCCACCGAGGCGCGCACTTGCGCCAACAGCCGGCTCAAAACCGCGTCGTGTTGCTGCGGATGAAGCTGGTCGCGCAAAAGCCGGACCATCCGGCCGCCGAGCCGCACCCAGTCGGGCAGCATGGCCTGGGGCAGGAGCTGTCGGATTTCGTCAACGCGGGCGTCCTTCATATCGGAGCCGCGAAGTGTAGCGGATGCCAAGCAGCGCGCAAATCCTCTCCGCGACCGGCAATGAGGAAAACCGCGAACCGCGAAAAAACAACTTCCCTTTTCCGTTCATGATATTAACCACGGAACCCGGCGGCTTCGAATTTTGTTCCGGCTGGGGAGATGTTTTCCAGTTCCCAGCCGTTTTTGCTCCCGTTGGCCGCGCGGCGCGCTTAGGCTGTGGGCGCATGGCAATCATCGGCAAACGCAATTCGCTCGCCATCGTGCGCGCGGCCCAGCCCGGCCTCTACCTCGACGGCGGGGAGCTGGGTGAAATTCTTCTGCCCGGCCGCTACATTCCGGCGGATCTCGCGCCCAAGCAAAAAATGGACGTGTTCGTCTATCGCGATTCCGAGGACCGGCTGGTGGCCACCACAGAAACACCGCACGCGATGGTTGGTGAATTCGGCTACATGAAGGTCATCAACGTGCATCCGCAGGTCGGCGCGTTCCTCGACTGGGGGCTGGCGAAGGATTTGCTGGTGCCGTTCCGCGAGCAGGAATTTCCCCTGCGCGTGGGCGACTGGGTGGCCGTCTATGTCGGCCTCGACGTGAAGACGAACCGCATTCTCGCCAGCACGCGGCTGAACCGGCATCTGAACCGCGACACGCCCGCCTACCGCGACGGCCAGCCGGTGAATATTCTCGTCGTCGCCAAAACGCCGTCCGGCTACGCCGCCATCGTCGAGAACGCGCATCGCGGCCTGCTTTACAAAAACCCGCCCGCCACCGCGCTCAAGCTTGGCACGAAGCTGAAGGCTTTCATCCGCACGGTGCATGCCAATGGGAAGATTGATTTGAGCCTGGATGCTTCCGGTTACAAACGGGTCGCGGCGCTGACAAATTTGATTGTCGCGGCGCTCCAGATAAGCGGCGGCAGACTGGCCTTTGATGACGACAGCCCGCCCGCCGCCATCCGGCAGAATTTCGGCGTGAGCAAAAAGGCCTTCAAGCAGGCGCTCGGCAAACTTTACAAAACGCGGCGGATCATCTTTACGAAACCGGGAATCCAGTTGCTGGAAAACACCAACTGGTCGCCGGGAAAATAATCAGGCGCGCTTCCGTCCACACAATTTCAGACAGCCCGGAATTTTTTTGAACCCTTTGCCGGCTTCCGGCGTCTCATGTGCGACCGCAGCGAACCAAACTCATTCAATTGATCAAAATGACCATGTATCCGACCAGCCTCACGCTCGCCACACTGGCGGCAGCCTTCACCTTTGCCGTGACCGCCTCCGCCGAGGACGCCAGTCTGCCGCCCGCCTCGACCAAGACCGGAGTGACTTACGCCACCGACACCAAGGCGCTTTTCGACGCCTCCTGTGTGAAATGCCACAGCGGCGACCGGCCCAAGGCACGCCTGCACATGGACACCCTCGAAGGCGTCCTCAAAGGAACCAAGGAAGGCAAGATCATCACCCCCGGCGACAGCGCCAGCAGCTTCCTCATCAAAGCCATTGCACACGCCACCACCGACCATGATTCCTGGATGCCCCCGCTGAACAACAAGGCCGGCATCAAGCCGCTGACGCCGGAACAAATCGGTTTGATCCGCGCGTGGATTGACCAGGGTGCCAAATGATTTTTGAATACACGCCGGCAATCTGCCTTCCAGCAAGGCGGTGAACTTTCATGTCGCCGCCGTGAGTTCCGCCAGTGAAAGCGCGCCCGGCAACACCACGTTCCTGATCGCGTCGTAAACGCTGCCAGGCCTATGCCGTGAAGAAAAGGGGCGGCGGCAGTTTCGCGCCATCAAGGATTCTTCATTAACTTTTTCAGTCTTGGCGCAGGCAGCAGCGGTGCTTGTCAACTCGCAGTCACGCCGTTAATTTGTCGTCAATGCTCTCCGCCCAACAGATGCTGACGTTGAACGCCTCGGGTTGCGAGGTCGCGTTTGACAATCTGACGTTGCAGCTTTATGCGACAGACGCGTCGCCATATCAGATCGTGCCACTGGCGGTCGCATTTCCCAAAACTGCAAGACAGGCGACGCACATTATCCAGGCGGCGCTGGTGGCCGGCGTGCCGGTGATTCCGCGCGGGGCCGGCACCGGCTTGAGCGGCGGGGCGGTCGGCGAAGGACTCATCGTGGATTTCGCGCGATACAACCGGCAGATAATTGAACTGGATGTCGAACGCCGCGCCGTCCGCGTCGGGGCCGGCGTCGTGCTGGACCAACTTAATAATTTTCTGCATCCGCACGGCTTCCGCTTCGGGCCGGATGTGGCGACAAGCTCGCGCGCCACGCTCGGCGGCATGATCGCCAATGATTCTTCGGGCGCATACACGCCGGTTTACGGCACGACCGGCCGGCACGTTCTCAGGCTGGATCTGATCATGGCCGATGGCAAGTTCGTCAAAGTCGGCCCCGACCAGCCGTCGCTGCAACATCAGCGCAACGTGGTGGACGATCTGGTCTGTCTGAATTCGTTGCAGATGGCCGAGCGCTTTCCCGCCGGCCTGCTGAAACGCTGGCCGGGCTACGGCCTCGCCCGCGCGGCGGATCAACCGGGAAATCTGATCCCCATCCTCTGCGGCAGCGAGGGCACGCTCGCCGGAATCCTTGCGGCGGAACTGAAGGTGGTTCCCCTGCCGGCGGGGCGCGGCGTGGGCCTGATATTTTTTGATTCTGTGGCCGAGGCGATGCAGGCGACGCAGGAGCTGCTGGACTTGCAGCCGGCGGCCATCGAGCACATTGACCGGCCGCTGTTCGAGCAGACGTGCGGCCAGCGCGAGTTTCAAGCCGTGCGCGCCCTGCTGGATCTCGACGCGCAGCCGTGCGCCGCCATCCTGATCGTGGAATTTTTTTCCGACGCGAAGGACAAGCTCGCGCAAATGCAAAAACGCAATCTCGGCCGGCGCCGGATGCTTTTGAAAAACGAGCATGAGCGAAACCTGGTCTGGGCCATGCGCAAGGCCGGGCTTTCGCTGCTCACCAGTTGCCGGGGCGCGGCGAAACCGGCTTGTTTCGTCGAGGATTCCGCCGTGCGTCCGCACGACCTGCCCGCTTACGTCGCAGGGCTGGAAGATTTGCTGGCGCGCGTTGGCGTGGAGGCGTCCTTTTACGGTCACGCGGCGGCCGGCCTGCTGCATGTGCGGCCGGTGCTGGACTTGCATCAGCCGGACGACTTGAAAAAATTCCGGCAGATCGCCGATGAAGTCGCGGCGCTGGTGCGCCAGTTCAGCGGCTCGCTGGCCGGCGAACACGGCGTGGGCATCGCCCGCACGGAATACCTCAGGCAGCAGGTCGGCGATGAGCTTTACGGCGTGATGCGCGAAATCAAACATGCCTTCGATCCCGACAATCTTTTCAATCCCGGCAAAATCATCGGGGACGGGCGCTATAAAATTGACCGGCAGTTGCGCCAGGAATCGGGCCGGCATCTCGCGCTGCCGTTTGCACCACGCCTGGCCTTCGCCGCGCGTGACGGATCCTTTGCCGCCAACCTTGAACAATGCAACGGCTGCGGCGGCTGCCTGAAACAGACGCCGACGATGTGTCCGACCTTCGTGGCCACCGGCGAGGAGGGCATGTCCACGCGCGGCCGGGCTAATTTAATTCGCGCCGCGCTGGAAATGCGCGGCTCCGGCAACGACCCGTTGCGCGCGAAGGAGCTGGATTTTGCGCTGTCAAATTGCCTGTCCTGCAAAGCCTGCGCCGGCGAATGCCCGTCCAACGTCAACCTGCCGCTGCTCAAAGCCGAGCTGCTCCACGCGCGCACCAGGCGCGACGGGCTGACGTTGCTGCAGCGGCTGGTCAGTTCGGTGGACGGGCTGGGACGTTTCGGCTGCGCGGCGCCCTGGCTGGCGAACTTGGTGTTCAGTTCGCGCTCGGTCCGCCACATCTTTGGAAGGGTGTTCGGCATCAGCGGCGAACGCAATGTCCCCGAATTTGCACGGGTGCGCTTTGACCGCTGGTTTCACAAACACGCGCCGGACACGGACGGCCAGCGCGGACGCGTGATTCTCTGGGACGACACCTTCACGCGCTATCACGAGCCGCACATCGGCATGGCCGCGGTCAAGGTGCTCGAAGCCGCCGGCTTCTGCGTCACGCTGCCGAAAAAACGGAAGTGCTGCGGGCGTCCGGCCTTCAGCGTCGGCAATCTTGACGCGGCGGAAAAGCTCGGCGCGCACAACCTGGCGCTGCTCGCGAACGATGACGCGCCGGTCATTTTTCTTGAACCGTCGTGCTATTCGATGTTCGCCGAGGATTACCGTGAATTGAACCTTCCCGGCGCGGCGGAGGCTGCTTCGCGCTGCTTCTTGTTCGAGGATTTCATCGAGAATTTATTGAAGCAGGAACCGGACGCGTTGAAGTTCGACCACGAGCACGGGCGGCTGGCCATCCATGCCCATTGCCACGCCAAGGCGCTCACGGACCCAAAGAACGCCCTGCAGCTCGCGGCGCGCCTGCCCAACCGCACCGTGGCGATGCTCGACACCGGCTGCTGCGGCATGGCCGGCTCGTTCGGCATGACGGCCTCGAAATACGATCTTTCGCTGAAGATCGCCGAGCCGCTGATGGAACAAATCAATCATCAGCCTTTCGGCACGACCATCGTCCTTTCCGGCACCAGTTGCCGCCATCAGGTGCAGCACCTGGCCACCGTCCGCACCCTGCACATGGCCGAAGTCCTGGCCGAGGCCCTGGCGTGATTTTCGGCGGGCGATGACGGGCAGGTTTGGACCACCGCCCTAAAAACCAAGGTCTTCCAAGGCGGCGCGCAAACCGGGAAATCGAAATTGAAATCCCGCTCCCAGAAACTTTTGGGACGCACACCGCTGGCCGGCCAGCGCGAGCGACGCCTCGGAACCCAGCAGCCGTGAACCAATTTTCACCGCGAACCCCGGCGCGGGCGGGCTCCACGGCCGATGCAGCACGCGCCGCAGCTCCCGCATGAATTCCGCGTTCGTCACCGGATTCGGCGCGACGGCGTTGAAGGCTCCCGACACATTTTCGTTCTCGACCGCCGTCACAAACATCCGCGCCAGGTCCGCGAGGTGAATCCAACTGATGAACTGCCGGCCATGGCCGATGGCGCCGCCGAGAAAACATTTCGTCAGCCGCGCCAGCACCGGCAGACCGCCGCCGTCGCGGCCCAGCACAAACCCGATCCGCAAGACGACCTTGCGCGTTCGCGGCAGGCTGGCGGCGGCGAAAGCCGCTTCCCATTGGCGGCAGATTCCGGCGAGCGCGTCCGTGCCGGCGGGTGAAGTCTCGTCGCACAATTTGTCCTGCGTGTCGCCATAAAAACCAACCGCGCCGGCCTGCACCCAGACGTGCGGCGGCGTTTTCAACTGCTCCAGCGCGGCGGCGATGGCCTTCACCGAATTCACGCGCGACGTGATGATCCCGCGCAGATTCTCCGGCGTGTGGCGGCAGTTGATGCCGCGGCCCGTGAGATTCATGACCGCTGCCGCGCCATCGAGAAGATGCACCCAGTCGCCCGGATGCTCGCCGTCCCAGACCGCTTCGCGCACGCGGTCGTCGCGCCGGCGGGCCTGGCGGGTCAGCACGATGACTTCATCGCCACGTCCGGCAAGTTCCCGCGCCAGCGCCGTGCCGATGAAGCCGCTGCCGCCGGCGATGACGATGCGTCTGGCGCTCATGGCAAAATCTTCAGTTCCATTCGTGGCCCGGTTTGCGCGGTCAACGGATTAACCATGAATCCGCCCGGCTCCAGCCGTTGCAACCAGTCCGCCATCAACGCCCGCACCGCCGTCAAATCCAGTTGTTCATGCGGCGACGGATATTTTTCCAGATTCGCCTGCGCCAGCTTGAACAGCGCGGCGGCCGGCCGCGGCCGGCTTTTTTGCAGATGCACGAAGGCGCCCGCGAGCTGGATGAGTCCCTTGTAAAAGTCTCCATTCGCACCGTGGCGGCCGGGCAGCCACAAATCCTCCAGCACCTCGTGCGCCTCGTAAAAAAGCCGGCGGTTGAAACAGTCGAAATAGCCGAGATAACGGGCGTCCAGTTCCTGTCCCCGGAAGGATTCGATCATCGCGGCAATGCGGGCGCTCTTGTGGCTCACGGCGTCAGCTTAATGGCCCAGGCCGGAAGCCCAAAGCCCAAAGTCGCGGCCGCGCCAGCGCCGGTCAGTTCCTTCCGCCCGGCCCGGAAGCGCAACTCAAATCACTTAATGGCTGGGCAATTTTCAGCGGACCGCAAGTTGTCCCAACTCGCAGCACTTCGCCAGGCCCCATCGGCATGGGATTATTCCGAACACATCTCTGCCTGTCCACCCGCTGCGGATTGGGGACAATCCGCGTTCCGGAAAATGTAAATTCAGGACACAAACCTCACCATTTCTTGTCATTTTTTTGATCTTGATTGTCATTTCTGCATATCGGCTTGACTTCCTTGCGTATTTGTCAATTAGTTGGACACATAAACCATGCGGAGTCTGGGGACATTCAGAAGGAACACCGCAGCCGCGCAATCGCGCAACCGCCGCCGCAATTTTTATACCCCAAGCCGGTCCACTTCCGCCCCATCCTCGTTTTCGTTTCATTCAGGCACGGCGTCGGTGACCCGGCAAAAGCGCTTTTTTACCCCGGTCGAGCCGGCAGCACCCCAAAACGACTGTCGTTTTGCCCGGACGAGGCGGGGGTCGGCCGGCAAAAGCGCTTTTATCACCCGACCGAGCCGGCGGTCAGTCGGCAAAAGCGTTTTTATGACCCAGCCGAGCCGGCGGCTGCCCGAAACGACTGTCGTTTTGCCCGGCCACCACGGCGGCAGGGCGGTAAAAGCGCTTTTTTCACCCGGCCGAGCCGGCGGCTGCCCGAAACGACTGTCGTTTTGCCCGGCCACCACGGCGGCAGGGCGGTAAAAGCGCTTTTTTCACCCGGCCGAGCCGGCGGCCTGCCAAAACGACGGTCGGTTTTGCCCGAAAAATGCCGCCGTCCTGTCGGAAATCATTCATTTCCTGTGGGATGCAACTGTTCCCCCATTTCCCCAGCTCCCTGCTCCCAGTTCCTAACTCCCCACTCCTAAAAAACTATGGCCTCAAATGCACTCCCTGATCCGCTGGACGATCTCTTCACCCTCGCTGAAGACATGGCTGACGGCTGCCACAACCACCAGACCGCCATCGGCCTCAAGCAAAACCTGGAAGCGGACATGCGCGCCGACCTGGACGCCGCCGTCACCGCGCAGGAGAACTACCAGGACGCCTTGAGCGCCAAGACCGGTTTCAGCACCGCCGTGACCGTGGCCGATTCCAACGGCAAGGCCTTCATCAGTTCCGCCCGCCGCGTGCTGGCCAGC
>Ga0181520_10007635_pt1 | contig 15806 bp, 10 predicted proteins | sample PEATcosm2014_Bin_29_FD_132451 | JGI IMG/M metagenome (GOLD analysis project Ga0181520, IMG submission 132451) | Peatland microbial communities from MTU Mesocosm Facility, Houghton, MI, USA - PEATcosm2014_Bin02_30_metaG | ecosystem: Environmental > Terrestrial > Soil > Wetlands > Peat | place...
CCCCCTAACCCCGGTCCCGGATAAAAAGCCTGAAAACCGAAAGGTTTTGTCTTAGCCGCTTCAATAACTTCCCAAACATCTATATCCATACGGTCAAATACCATTTTAAGCTCATTTACCAGGGCAATATTCACTGATCTGTAAATATTTTCCAATAGCTTTGCCGATTCAGCAACCTTTGGTGAAGAAACCGGTACCGTTTTTACAATAATCTTATTATACAGGGCAACCGCAGCTTTTAGACAGTCCTTTGTAACTCCACCAACAACTTTGGGAATCGTAGCCGTAGAAAAATCAGGGTTGTTTGGATCTTCACGTTCAGGGCTGAATGCTAAATAGAAATCTTTTCCGACTATTAGTTTATTATTTGAATTTATATCTTTTTGTAGATTAGAATCGTTTTTACAATCTTCCAGCATTGGCAGTAAAATTTCCTCGGTAGTGCCGGGATAAGTAGAAGATTCCAGTACAACAAGCTGCCCTATTCTGAAATTAGATGCCACTAGTTTTCCGGAATTTACAATGTACGTTAAATCCGGTTCTTTATGTTCATCCAGCGGAGTTGGCACGCAAATAATTACAGCATCACATATTGTTAAACGTGTAAAATCAGAAGTGGCAGAAAATTTTTTACTTTCAACCGCATTCTTGATTCTTTCTTCTTTTATATGTTTAATGTAACTTTTCCCGTTATTAAGGATAGGGATTTTTGCTTTATCCACATCAAATCCCAATACCGTGAAGCCCTTTCCGGCAAATTCAAGTGCCAGCGGTAAGCCCACATATCCAAGTCCGATAATTCCTACTACTGCTGAGTAATTGTCTATTTTCTTTATTAATTCCATAGAGTTCTCATTTTTTTAAAATTATAAAATAAGTTCTAATAATTTAATATAATTGATGCTTTTTTACTACGAATATATTCAACCGGAATTATTTTAAATACGTTTAATTGTTCTACTATATCAAATATGACGCACGATGTTAATCCCGATAACCTAACTCACTTAAACATTCTAAATAGCGGTCAATTCAATTCCCCATTGGTTTTATGCGTTTCAAAAAATATTTTTCGGGGACTCAATATTATTATCTTTTATTTTTTTATTAAGTGTAGGCCTAGAAATCTTTAATATCCTGCATGCTTCTTGTTTATCCCAATTAACCTTCTTTAATATCAATTGAATATGCTCCTTTTCAATGTCGACAAGGGACATGTTTTCTTTTCCTGAATAATCAATGTTGTTTTTTGAATTTCTAAGAAAAAGGTATTCTTTTTCCAGAACATCCTCTTTTGTTAAAACTACTGCTTCCTGTAGAGTATTTTCCAACTCCCGCACATTTCCGTCCCAATCGTGATTCTTTAAAATTTCCATTACCTCATAGGGGACTTTATGTACATTCTTATGTAGTTCCCGGTTAATTTTATTCAAAAAATTAACAACAAGTTCTGGAATATCCTCTTTCCTATCCCTGAGCGGAGGAATATTAATTTTAAAAACATTTAACCTGTAATATAAATCCTCCCTAAATTTGCCCTCGGAAACTAATTTATAAAGATCCTTATTGGTTGCCACAATGATTCTTGATTGTATTGGTAAGGAGATTTCATCTCCTACTCGTTCAAATTCTTTCTCTTGAATAACTCTTAACAATTTCACCTGAATATCGGGTGATATTTCCGATATTTCATCCAGGAAAATTGTTCCTCTTCCGGATAATTCAAATTTCCCCTTTTTATTTCTGACGGCCCCGGTAAAGGAGCCTTTTACATGTCCAAATAACTCGCTTTCTAAAAGCGAGCCGGCGAGGGCTGTGCAATTCACAGCTATAAATGGTTCATTTTTAGTTATACCAGTATTATGAATCATTCTTGAGATTACTTCTTTTCCGACTCCGCTTTCACCCTGAACTAAAATAGTCATCCGGTTAGAGGAAATTCTCCCGATTTTCTTAACAATATCCCTCATAGACGGTGATTTTCCTACAAGCACATTATAATTATCAAGTTTATTATAACGTTCAAGGTCTACTATCTCCAGCCTGTCACTTAAATCTTTTGTTTCAAGAGCTCTTTTGATAATAAAATTAAATTTTTCTTTTTCGATCGGTTTTTCTAAATAATCATATGCGCCAAGCTGCATCGCTTTAATTGTAGATTCCAAATCATCGTATGCAGTCATAAGTAGGACTGGTATATTAAAACTAGATTCTTTAATTATCTTAAGAAGTTCCAAGCCGTTAAGATGTGGCATTCTAATATCCGAAATAACAATATCCGGTTTTTCCTTTTTTATTATTTCAAACCCCAAGTTACCGTTTTCCGCGATCAGTACGGCATAATTTTCGTTCGAAAGATAAGAGATTAATGTCTCCCTCATAAGTTCATCATCATCAATAATAAGAATTTTTTTCATGCAGCTTTATAACGGATATTTAAGTTCAAAAATAGTTTCACCCTCTTTGCATTTTAGCAGGTTTATCATTCCTTTATGCTCTTCAATAATCTTTTTTACAATAGCCAGACCCAACCCGGTACCTTTTGATTTCGTGGTATAAAAAGGTTCAAAAACTTTATCACAATTTTTTATTCCAATACCGTTATCTTTAAAGTAAATGTTAAGATATTTGTCATCTTTCTTCGAACTTACTACAATTTCTCCCTCTTTTTCAATAGCGTCAATAGCGTTTTCAATCAGATTCTTAAATAAACATTTTAATTTTTGATAATCGCCTTTTATTACTGTAGGCTCAACATTATTAGTAAATTTAATGTTTTTATCCTGAAGCAAAGTCTTTATCGAAGCAAAACTATATTCAATCACATTTCGAATGTTTAGTTCTATTAATTCCATCTCCTTAACTTTTGAAAATTGTGAAAAGTTAAAAAAAAGTTTTGTTACTCTTTCCAGGTCCCGGTCTATAATGGAATAAACATTTTTTTCTGAGGCGCTTGAAGGTTTTAATTGGTTAAAATTCATTCTTATTAAAGCAAAATGAGATTTTAATTCATGCATTAAAGAACAAAATATATTTCCAAAGTAACTTAGTTTTAATAAATTATCTATTTCATTTGATTTGTCACGGGATTCGTTCACTATATTTTTGGTTATAATAAAATGGATTATTTCTCCGCTTTTATTTTTTATTGGAGTAATTGTTGTTTCAAACAATTCACTCCCACCTCCCTTGTTTTTAAACTGCAATTTCCCATTCCATTCCTTACCAAATGATATAACATCCCAAACTTTTTTGTATAAAAATTCCGTGTTTTTTTCAGAAATAATTGAATTGAAGTTTAAATTTAGTGCTTCGTCTACTGAATATCCGGAACCTTCACTAAAAACTTGATTCACAAATTCAATATTTCCTTCCTTATCAATTAAAATAATTGATTCGGTTTTCCGGGGAACATCCAGCGGCGGATTTGGAATATCCTGGTTCGTTGGAAAGAATTGGAATGAGTTAACTGCCTGGGAAAAAGAATTTGCCAGCATATTAAACCCCTATTATTATGTTTCCGGTTATCAACTTGGTATACCTGTGATTTTCTTTATATTATCGAAATTAATCCTGTATATTCAATAAAAACAAAAGTTTTTTAAACTTCAAGGTTTTCCAATAATAAATAGTTAAAATCCTTCAGTATCTGATCTGTTTCGTAATTATTAAAATAAGAGAGAAAAATATCTTACCCCAAAAGCTTTTTTGGATTAAATAATTATTATATAGATCTAAATAGGCTTTTTGAAGAATATCGATATAATGTCTCTCTTTTATAACATGAAAAAAAGTTCGTTTCCTCCATTAATAATACTGATATAGGCACTTCAAAAAGTATACATTAGAATTATATGTTCGGTAGTTATCATTAATATACTTCCCTTTCCGGAGGGAAGCGCTTATCTTATTTTAATTAAATTATAGAGAATCTTTAAAGTAACAAAAAACAAATAATTAATTAATAATATAGCTAAAATTAGCTGTAATTAAAAGATTCCCGTTGCAATACCTTTATTTCACATTGATTTAATAATGAAACTGTTTTTGGTTCTGTGATAAACAATTATGTACATATCTCATAATTTGCAAATTACTAATTAATAGGATTTTTAAAAGTATGTATCCAGTAATTTATTGACTTTTAATTTTCAAGCCGTCTTTCCAGTTCCACCATTTTAATTTTTCAGGGTTTTGTTTTTTTCTTTCAGTATTGGCATAATAAACAGCACATCTGAATACATATAATAAACACCGGTCCTGTGTAATGCCTGCAAATTGATTTGAAAGATCATATAAAACTTCCGGGTTTTTACCTTTCAATTGTTCAACTGAATAAATACCAAGATTCCAGAGGTCGGCGGCAATTGATACACCGACCCCGGGAATTTGTTTTAAGTTTTTTACTGCCTGGTTTTTAGTAATCATTTATGCTTTAATTAAAAGAAGCTTTTAACAGCTCAAGCGCTTTATACAATTTTGATTCTTCACCCGCCTGCTTCTGTATGGCATTAATTAGTCCCGGCATTTTATTATCCAATAATTTTAATTCAATTATTGAGGAAGAAGGATTAAGAGTAATCCTGTTTCCGGTTTGTGCAGCCGCTATTACAGAATCTGAATTGGATTCGCTTTCGTTCCAGCCGGATAATTGTATCGCTTTTGCCACTTTCATCAGGTTGCTGAACAATTTTTTCTTTCCTGAAATCAGACTTAAATCATTTTGGGGAAATTTAACCTCAATGCTAACCTTCTTATGAACGCTTACAGGTGAAGTGAATATATTTGTAACTAATTCACTGCCGTTGTAATTCCACGTATTAAGTTTCTTTTCCCTGCTATAACTGAACAACTTCCCGTTAACCTTAATTTCTGCCGGAGGATAAGAAAGCTGCAATCTTATTTCATAAGATCTATTTTCAGGCATTCCTGAGTACTTTCCCGTAACAGGTTCAATGCTTATTTTCATGCTTTTATTCTCAGGTTTTGAAAATAATACATTGGTAAAAGTATACTTCCCTTTTTTAAAATTTTCATTGTTGCCTTCGTCATCATATATTTTTGTTCTGCCTGAATCACCCGGGAAAACATTTAATATCAGATAATCTTTTTTTTCATCAGCGGTGTTATTTACGTCCTGCTGCATTGGAATTATTGATCCGGCTTTTATATATACAGGGATTTCTTCAAGACAAAAAGGCCTCTCATATGTTTTACCACCTGGTAAAACCGAGCCTGTAGGCCATTCAATCCAATTGCCTTCAGGCAGCCAGACTTTTTGAAGCGTATACAAATTATCTGTTCCGCTTGAATCTTTGCCAAGGGGATGGGTAACCGGGGCAACTATCATATCATTACCGAACATATATTGATTCTTCAGATCATATGAAATTTTTTCTTCCGGATAGTCATAATACATTGGGCGGAGCATTGATACACCTGTATCATAAGATTCCCTGGCAGCGGTATAGATGTATGGTATTAATGAATAGCGAAGTTTTATTGCATTCCTCATGGCATAAAAATTATCCAGAGGGTAGGCCCAAATTCTTCTTTCAATATTTGAATTCTTGGTGGAGTGAGTTCTCAGTATGGGGCTGAAGGCTCCCCATTGTATCCATCTTGTATAAAGTTCAGGATTCTTCTGCTGGTCGCCGCCCATATGTCCGCCAATATCATGGCTCCAGAAGCCATAGCCTACATTAGCTGCAGTTGAAGTGAAGTAGGGCTGAAAATCGAGTGAAGCCCAGGTTATATGAGTATCGCCGGAAAATCCGATTTCATAGCGGTGATTTCCCAGCCCGCCCCACCGGTGAAACAATAATGCCCGCTTTTCATTTCTTCTTTCCATGTCGCTGAATAATACATAGTTAAGATAAAATGTTGGATTAACTCCCGGTATCCCGGTTTTACCCCATTGCTGCCAGTCAAGCCACCAAAAGTCAATTCCTTCTTTTTCCATTGGATGAAGGACTAAATCCAGAAAGTTGCGTGCATATTTTTTATTAGTTATATCAAAAGGAATATATTTTTGTGTTGCAGGGTCAATCCCCATCGCATTAGCAAATTCTGGATAAACTTCTTCATGCGGCTGGATTCCCGATGCGGGATGCAGATTCATGCATGTTTTAATATTTAGCTTTTTAGTGTAATCAAGAAAATTTTGCGGATCGGGGAAAACCGCTTTATTCCAAGTAAAACCGGTCCAGCCGAACGTTTCACCTGATTGATCAAAAAGTTTTTTCCCGTCCTTATACCATTCAGGCCTATCAACAAGGTGCCAATCCATGTCAATCACAAGTACATCGAGCGGGACATCATGAATTTTAAATTCATTTATTAAATCTCTAAACTCCTGGTCGGTATACTTCCAATAACGGGACCACCAATAACCAAAAGCGAATTTAGGAGGCAGTGCAATTTTTCCGGCAATTTCGGTGTATTCTTTCAGAATAGTTTTATAATCATAGCCGTATACAAAAAAATATAAATCCTGTTCTTTTTTATCTGGCCGGGGCATAACCCATTGCCAATCTGAATTATCAAACAGCGGCCTTTCCGAATCGTCGATTAACGTCCAGCCATCGGTTGAAAGCAGTCCGTTTTCCAGAGTTGTTGCACCGTTTACACCGTCAAGTGTGCGGGCAGTACCGAGTAAATTTCCTTTATTTTCATCACCCGGATGCCATATTTTTTGAACTCCGTCTTTCTCAAATTCTATTTGAAGATTGTCAGCGGTAAATTTCCCGCTGCTTAATTTATATTTTAATAATGCTAAGCCCGTTTTGATCCATAAGAAACCCGCACTATCGGATTTTTCAAACTGCGGAACGGGTAACTTCCTGTTAATGAACGTTAGAGAAGCATTATCTTCAAATTTTCCGTCATCCGACCACTCCATCCTGATAATATGCGGGGTCAGGATAGTGAAGCGGGCATTTCCTGAAATTACAGTCGCCCCGGCATTTGCCTTACCGTCGGACTGCTGTGAAAATAATTGTACTGATAATAATGAGAGGATGATAAAAAGAAGTATTTGTTTTTTCATGATGCCTGTCTGAACTGTGATTCTTGTGATTATTATGATTACTATGATTTAATTATTATAATAATTTAAAATATTAATAATTTTGGATATTATAAAATAATCTTGCAAAGCATTCTAATTATGTAAATCAAAGTTAATATGATTTTGGTTTATTAAGCAACTATGGGGAAGAATGCCTGAACTGTGATTCTTGTGATTAAATAAAACTGTCTGAACTATGATTCGTATGATTAAAATGATTACTTTGATTTAATTATTATTATAATTTAAAATATTAATAATTTTGGATATTATAAAATAATCTTGCTAAGCATTCTAATTATTTAAAACAAAGTTAATATGATTTTGGTTTATTAAGCAACCTTGGGGAAGAATGTCTGAACTGTGATTCTTGTGATTAAATAAAACTGTCTGAACTATGATTCGTATGATTAAAATGATTACTTTGATTTAATTATTATTATTATAATTTAAAATATTAGTAATTTTGGATATTATAAAATAATCTTGCAAAGCATTCTAATTATATAGATTAAAGTTAATATGATTGATGAAAAATATAAATATTCAGAATTAACTTCAAAAATAATTGGCTGCGCTATGTCGGTACATAAAGCGCTTGGCAATGGATTTCAGGAAGTTATCTATCAAAGGGCTTTGGAAATTGAGCTGAAATTTGCTGGAATTGCACTCCAAAGAGAGTTCGAAATGCCTATATATTACCGTGAATATAGTATTGGTTCGCGAAGGGTAGATTTTCTAATTGAAGGAGTTATATCAGTTGAATTAAAAGCCATCAGAAAACTGGAGGATGAGCACTTCGCACAGGCCATAAATTATTTAGAAGCTTACAACCTGGAGATTGGTTTGCTTATAAATTTTGGGGAAAAAAGTCTGAATTTTAAACGGCTTACTAATAAAAAATATAATAAACTATGATTCTATTGTAATCATAAGAATCATTTCAATCATAAGAATCATAGTTCAGACAATTATTCTGTTTGCCCTTCTCTGATTTCAACTCTTCTAATTTTTCCGCTGATTGTTTTGGGAAGCTCTGTAACAAATTCAACAATACGGGGATACTTATACGGCGCAGTAACTTTCTTCACATGCTCCTGGAGTTCTTTTGCAAGCCCATCACCGGGGTGATAATTAGCTGCAAGAACGACAGTAGCTTTTACAATCTGGCCGCGTTCATCGTCGGGTACGGCGGTTATGGCGCATTCAAGTACGGCCGGATGTTCCAACAACGCGCTTTCAATTTCGAAAGGTCCAATCCGGTAACCGGAACTTTTTATAATGTCGTCTGCACGTCCGACAAACCAGTAATAACCGTCCTCATCGCGCCAGGCAGTATCTCCAGTGTAATAAATATCATCATGCCAAACTTTCTTAGTAAGCTCATCATCGCGATAATAACCGCCGAACATGCCATAGGGCTGCCTTTTGTCTGTCCGGACAACAATTTGCCCTATTTCACCGACTTCACACACTTTTCCATCAGGATCCAGAATATCTACATCATACCAGGGAGATGGTTTTCCCATAGATCCCGGCTTCGGTTCCATAAAAGGATATGTAGCCACGGCAACTGTAAGCTCCGTCTGTCCGAATCCTTCCATAAGCTTCATTCCCGTTGCTTCATAAAACTGTTTGAATACTTCAGGATTCAACGGCTCCCCGGCGACTACGCAATATTTTAAATTACTCAGATTAAACTTTCTTAAGTCTTCTTTAATTAAAAATCTATAGATAGTAGGCGGAGCGCAAAAACTTGTTACTTTATATTTTTCAACAACCTTCATAAGATGTTTTGGCTTGAACTTGTCAAAATCATAAGCCATTACAGCACACCCGGAAAGCCACTGCCCATAAATTTTACCCCATGCCGCTTTAGCCCATCCAGTTTCCGCAACCGTTAAATGGAGGCCGTTGTCCTGAACATTCTGCCAATATTTAGCAGTAAGAATATGACCGAGAGGGTAAGCGAAATTATGATATACCATTTTAGGCATACCTGTTGTGCCGGAAGTAAAATAGATCAGCATAATATCATTTATACCTGCGGCTAAATTTTTCTCCGGTTTAATGAAAGTATCCGGAGCTTTTTCAATCTCTTCAGTAAGATTTATCCATCCTTCACGCGACTGACAGATAAGCGCTTTATGAATAAGCGTAGGCGAATTCTTCTGGGCTTCTTCAATATGCATAATTACTTCGGGATCGGAAACGGAGACAATCATTTTGATATTTGCCGCATTATTCCTGTATACTATATCTTTAGTCCTTAAAAGATGCGTAGCAGGGATGGTTATTGCTCCTATTTTATTCAGCGCGACCGTACAGTACCAGTATTCATACCGTCTTTTCAGGATAAGCATTACACTGTCGCCTTTTTTGATTCCGATCGACTTAAAATAATTTGCCGCTTTATCGCTGAAATACTTCATCTGTTGAAAAGTAAATACCTTATCGCCGCCGTTATCGTCGCACCATACCAGGGCTATTTTATCCGGAGTTTCTTTTGCAATTTCATCCACAACATCAAAAGCAAAGTTAAACTGTCCGGGAACTTTAATTTCAAATTTGCTATAAAATTCATCGTACGAATTAAAGTTTATTTGGGAAAGATATTTTTCAAGGATCATAAGTTATACTTTCGGTTATTATTTTATAATAATAGTAAGCATTTTTACGGGAGCATTATTTAAAGCCTTCATGGCATGCTTATAGCCTGAATCATAGTAAACCGAATCCCCTTCATTTAGAATAATTTCATGGCTGTCAATTACAATTTTCATAGTTCCCGTAATAACGTAGTCAAATTCCTGCCCCGGGTGTGAATTAAATTCCATCGGTGTACTTTCGGGCGAAGGGTCAATTCGCACAATAAAAGGTTCTGCCTTTTTATTTATAAAGTTATACGCAAGATTTTCATATTTATATTGTTTTCTTCTATCTACGTATAAGCCTTTATCTTTTCTTACAACGCAGTAAACGTGAAGCCTGGGGTTTTCCCCGCTTAATAGAGCTGATAATTCTATATTATTTTTCTGCGCAACTTTTATCAGAAACCCTGCGGGAATGTCCACATTGCCGCTTTCGTATTCCAGGTACTGTTCGGGTGAAAGGCCAAGTTCTTTTGCGAGAGTTTCGTGCGAAATACCTGATATTTCCCTTAGCCCTCTAACTCTTTCTGCGATAAGTTTAATTTCTTCAAGCATAGCGATAATCCTTTTAAACGCCCATTATTTCCCGGGAGAATTATTTTATGACCAAATTGGATCGTTCCGATTTACCCGGTGTTTTAAAAACATTGAATTAAAATTAGGCATCAGGTATTATTATTGCAAACAAAATAAATTTCGAGCCTAACCACGGGTTTGCACCCAGGACTACAAACATTTCATCCCTCCGGGATTAGGAAGAGGGATGGGGCAGGCTCTCTCTTTCGAGAGAGAGGAAAAGAGATATTGGTGTTTCAATTAACCCCGGGTTTACACCCAGGGCTACAAACATTTCATCCCTCCGGGATTCTGGAAGAGACGGGGCAGGCTTTCTCTTACGAGAGAGAGGAAAAGAGATATTGGTGTTTCAATTAACCCCGGGTTTACTCCCAGGGCTATAAACATTTCATCCCTCCGGGATTAGGAAGAGAGATGGGGCAGGCTCTCTCTTGCGAGAGAGGGGAAAAGGATATTGGTGTTTCAATTAACCCCGGGTTTGCACCCAGGGCTACAAACATTTCATCCCTCCGGGATTAGGAAGAGAGACGAGGCAGGCTCTCTCTTGCGAGAGAGGGGAAAAGAGATATTGGTGTTTCAATTAACCCTGGGTTTACACCCAAGGCTACAAACATTTCATCTCTCCGGGATTCAGAAAGAGAGACGGGGCAGGCTCTCTCTTTCGAGAGAGAGGAAAAAGGATATTGTGATTCGCTTAACCCAGGGTTGACACCCAGGGCTACAAACATTTCATCCCTCCGGGATTAGGAAGAGAGATGGGGCAGGCTTTCTCTTACGAGAGAGAGGAAAAGAGATATTGGTGTTTCAATTAACCCTGGGTTTGCACCCAGGGCTATAAACATTTCATCCCTCCGGGATTAGGAAGAGAAACGGGGCAGGCTTTCTCTTTCGAGAGAGAGGAAAAGAGATATTGGTGTTTTATTTAACCCTGGGTTTACACCCAGGGCTACAAACATTTCATCCCTCCGGGATTCAGAAAGAGAGACGGGGCAGGCTCTCTCTTTCGAGAGAGAGGAAAAGAGATATTGGTGTTTCAATTAACCCCGGGTTTACACCCAGGGCTACAAACATTTCATCCCTCCGGGATTCAGAAAGAGAGACGGGGCAGGCTCTCTCTTTCGAGAGAGAGGAAAAGAGATATTGGTGTTTCAATTAACCCTGGGTTGACACCCAGGGCTACAAACATTTCATCCCTCCGGGATTAGGAAGAGAGATGGGGCAGGCTTTCTCTTACGAGAGAGAGGAAAAGAGATATTGGTGTTTCAATTAACCCTGGGTTTACTCCCAGGGCTACAAACATTTCATCCCTCCGGGATTAGGAAGAAAGATGGGGCAGGCTCTCTCTTTCGAGAGAGGGGAAAAGAGATATTGATGTTTCAATTAACCCTGGGTTTACACCCAGGGCTACAAACATTTCATCCCTTCGGGATTAGGAAGAGAGACGAGGCAGGCCTCGTCTTTACGCAAGAGCCTTTCATCCCTCCGGGATTGAGGAAAAAGTTTGTGGGGAGATAAAAAGAAGTTCTACCACTTCTACCAGTTCTACCACTTTGAGCGCTAATAAAATAACATGTGGGGGCAGAGTGTTAATTTGTTACGATTACTATTTCAATAAGTTCATAAGTACCGTAAGCGGGGCTTTTTAATATTTCATCATCAACTAATTTTTTTAACAGCTTGCTTACAGTACCGATTTCTTTCCCTAATAATACGGCTACCTCACCGGTTTTCATACGCCTTTTATATTTCTTAAAAAGCTCAATTATCTCAAGTCTTTCGGCGGTAAAATGTTTTTCATTCTTTTCTTCTATAATTTTCCATATAAAGCCGGCCTGGTCAAACTCAATTAAATATTCACCGTCAATTATATCCCTGCCAGTAAAATGCAGATAACTTTTCCCACCGCTTTTTTTTATCATCAGCATAGAATCCAGTGCGCCGGTCATACATGTGGTGCCTAAAATTTCATCAAAAAGATTATCCTCTTTTCCTTTTTTAGTATGATGGATTAATAAAACAGCTATTCTTTTTTCCAGGGCGAATTTTTGAATTTTACTCATCAATTCGTAATCCGACAGGTAAATATTTTTATACTTACTTTGATCGACTTTAATACTCCTGCCTAAAGTATCAATAATGATGAATCTCAAATCCTTATAGTTATTAACTAAAATATTCAGCGCTTCCAATCCTCCGTCATTTAATTTCGGGAACTCAATATCATTATGAAGAATTAATAAATTATTTGGAAACAATTTAGTGTTTTCAGTTCCCAGAATATTATTTATCCTGTTTTGCATTCTCCTATTTGAGTCTTCCAGCGCAATATACAGAACCGTACTCTTAACAGATGAAAATTTATTAAGCACCTTTGTCCCGTCAGCCACCGAAAGAGCCATCCCCAAAGCCATCCAGCTTTTTCCGCATTTTGGTCTGCCGGCAAGCATAGTCAAGCCTTCAGGAATAATACCTTCAATTATCCAATTTAAAGGCGGGATTTTTATTTTTTGTAATTCAGAAGCCGTGACCGGGATAATTTTTGTTATTTTTATTGGTTCTAAAGATTTAACAACAACATACTTATTATTAAAACAATTTTTATTCCCGGCCTCATTAAAAAACTCAGTTAAATCTTTATGATTTTGTAAAAAGAGTCCAGTAGTTTTCCTGTCTAGAATATTTGTTACCCTTTGCATTCCATCTTTACCTGCAGCAGCGCCACCAAAACAAATATAGAGATTCAATCTTTTAAGCATATCCTTTGCAACTTCAGGAAAATTATTTACACCCGGGATTCCGATTGCTGTAAGACCTTGCTGATCAGCTCTTATTGTATCAAATTCACCGTCACATATCAGCAGTTTACTTGCTTCATTTAATTCCTCTAATACATTTGTATTAAAAAGCCGTTTAACAGCCCTTCCCGACAGACCTACATACTCACCTTCGCCGTTATTGTTATTATTGGGTAATACCGTTCCTCTAAAATAAATGGCCTGATCATAATATAAGTAAGGTATTATCAACCGGTGTTCACTAAAAACAAATTTTCCGTCTTCATTAAACAACCCGGAATATTTTAACTTAGTTAAATCATAGGATTTAAATAATTCATCTATTGTCCTGTTTACATCCCTGATAGTAAATAATCTGAATTTTTTTATTGAAGCTGCATTAAGTCCTCTTTGATTCCCGGTAAGGTAGTTCAATGTTTGTTCATCAACTCCCTTACAGAGATACTCGAATGTATTATAAATTTCATAACAGAGTTCATAATTAAACGGATTCTTTTTTTCTTTTATTTTTTGCATAATTTTTATAAAGGGGTAATTATTATTTAAATAGACTCGATTAACATGCGGTTTGCAGTCAGAGTCATTTCAATTATTGGTACCAAATTAAAGGAGGGATATTGAAGGGAAAAAGGAGGGATTACGGGGGATAATCCTTTTTAGCCCAAATTTTCCATTAGGAAAATTTGCCTTCCGGGCCGCCCGGTTCTAATCAATCGTTAGTAAATTAACTATAGCACAAAACGTTCACAAGATTGTTGTACTTAAAAACTGTAACCCGGCGGGGTTAAACCCGGTAGTAAAATGTTGTATTTTACAAGTTTTATAAAGCAAGTATTAAAATTAAATATTTCCAATGAATCTTTTGGGTTTAATATTTTTTTATAATTATCTCACCATTATTATTTTTCTTCGCAATGATTAATCCTTTCCTGAAATAATCACTAATTGAACTTTTATTTTTTTCGTTTAGAATATATTCATTTTCGATTCTTTCAATTACCCGTGAAGAAACAGTTCTATTAAGTTTTGATTCTTTATCCTGAACAGATAACGTTCCTTCATTTAGTATGCTTTTGTATGCCTCTATGCAGATATATATTAGTCCCCTGGATGGAACTTCTTTTCTTCCATCCTCTTTAGTTAATAGTATATCAATTTCTTCTTTTTTTAGATTATACCTGCTTTTAATAATTTCGATAATAGCGGATGATAAATTTTCTTCTTTTTCTCCATAAATTATTTCTTCATCTGCGAAATGTTTAAGAGTATTAAGGCACAGGTCATTTAATTCCGATCCGGAAAAGGGGATATTATTTGCAGCCAACACTTTTTTAATTTCCTGTTCTATTTCCCGGTATTGGCGGTCGGTACTTTTGTCTAAGAGTTTATTATATAACTCGTCATCATCCAAATTTATTTTTTTGTATTCATCAACATATTTAGAATGCTTCCAGTACAATCCTTCGGATTTTCCATAAACTCCCCAAAACTGCATCTCTATTGCAGCAATCATTTTTAATTTTTTCTTTTTTTCATCTTCTTTAGCCTGCAGTACTTTGTTCAAACCGGCCGGGAATTCCGTTATATCATTCTCAAATTGTTTTTCCAAATTTTCAATCTCTTTGTCAAGGCTAAGGATTTCTGATTTTATTTGCCTCCTGCTTTTAATTAATTCATCAATTTGCCGGCGCAAATTTAATATATAGTTATAAAGATCCGGCGGAACAGTCCCGTTTGCACAGTACCATGCTTCAAAGATTTTTTTAACCTCTTCCAAATATTGAATTTGCTTTTGATCATCCGGATCCTTCCCTGTTCTTTTACATCTACACAGCTCTATATTCAAATTTGTAAATTCTTCATCATTCCAATTTTTAGCTACTTTTTGTAGAGGCCGGGTAATTTCAATTTCTTTGCCGGATAATGGTATCGCTTTATCTGTACAAGTATATAAAGATGTGTTATCTTTTTTGACAGATGGTGTGGATATTAAATTAGCGGCTTCAGGCCGGCTTATTTCCTGTACGCGGGCTATATAAGTATTATCATCCTGAATTGAATCAACGGATTTAATTTTATTAAGAAGGATATAAGTACCGGATGATGCAGCCCGTTTACATTCTCTTAAGAGATCAAATATTTTTGTTTCCACCCTATTTTCCCTTGTGTTCTGTTTATTTATTAATCACCTGACTATTAAAATAAGTAAAGTTTTAGAAATATTCAGGATTCTAATGTAGTGAGTGTAATTCGTTCTAATACGTGTAAATTCGTAATAATCCTTTTTAGTTTCTTAATAATTGATTAAGTTATGTGGGTTTAAGGGTACAATTTCGGGGTAATTTTGTAATTATGAACTATTTTCATTCCATTTTGCATTTTTCACTTATTAAACAGACGAAGAAGTCAGACTTGCGTAATTGTGCAAGTGCTGCTTGCACAATTAACCGGGATAGCAGCAAATTAAAATTTGAAAAATTATTAAAATAGCGGTTAACTATTCTAATTATTATTAACCGGGAGCTAATATGAAAAAAGAGCTCATTGCTGAACTTTTCCAAAAATTTGAACATGCCAGCTATCTTCTGGAGAGTGTTGAATGTTGGAGCGCAAGAGAGTTACAAGTAATTTTTAACTATACCGAATGGCGGAATTTTCTTAAAGTAATTAATAAGGCTAAAGACTCTTGTCTTAATAGCGGTGAATCTATTCCAA
>Ga0181520_10007636_pt1 | contig 15804 bp, 13 predicted proteins | sample PEATcosm2014_Bin_29_FD_132451 | JGI IMG/M metagenome (GOLD analysis project Ga0181520, IMG submission 132451) | Peatland microbial communities from MTU Mesocosm Facility, Houghton, MI, USA - PEATcosm2014_Bin02_30_metaG | ecosystem: Environmental > Terrestrial > Soil > Wetlands > Peat | place...
CCTCCCCTTCTTATACCGCTATATTGAGCCGCCATTCTGGATAGTCTTTGACGTGAGCTCTTTGTATTTCCTCATATTTCTTCATAAGACTGGCGGTTATTGGACCGACATTGCCGGAGTTGCTGGAAGCACCTATTTTTCTCCGGTCTATCGAAAGAATAGGCGTAATACGCGCCGAACTGCCACAAATAAAGGCCTCACTGGCAATGTAAAGCTCGCTTCGGGTAACTGCGCGCTCAAGCACTTCGAACCCTTCGTTGCGGGCGATACGAATAACGCTGTCGCGAGTAATACCTTCGAGAAGATCGAAATTCACGGCAGGCGTAATGAGTGTACCGTTACGCTCGATGAAAAGATTGGCCACGGTACCTTCAGTGACTGCGCCGTTGCTATCGAGAGCAATGGCATCATCATAACCGTTCATCAAAGCCTCATTTTTCATTAAGGCGACATTGGCATAACCGCCATTGACTTTGGCCCGCGAAGGAATGGCATTGTCGGGATTTCTTCGCCAACTCGAAACGCACACATTGATACCGGAACGCGGTACGATTTCCCCCATCGGATAGACGTATGCAGAAAGAGCGATTGGCAGGCCGCGGATCTTGGTGCCGGCAAGGAGTGCATCAACAAAAACGGTAACACGGACTAAGGCGTCCTCGGCAATAGCGTTTTTCTTCACAAGGTCGCGCACCATTTTTTCAAAACGCTTATAATCCCATGCGGCGACGAATGAATCAAAATCCATAATACGCGCGGAAGAAACAAGTCTGCGGAAATGATCTTTGAGGCGGAAAGCGTAGAGCTTCTTTTCCTTTTTATTCCACGACAGGCTAAAGACGGTGTATATGGAAAGGCCGTAGAGCACCGGCGAGCTGGCAATGCTGACCTGTGCCTCGGCAAATGGCACGAGCGAGTCGCGCATGTAGGCGATGCTTTTTGAATAATCTAATTTGTGGAAAGTGGAAGTTTTTGGTGTAGTAGACATATGGAAGTTTTATGTAAAATATTGAAAAAGAGTATGTCGGGACTCGGTCACAGGTCTCGCGCTGGTGCGCTCGCCCGCGACCCCGCCTCACTCGCCTTCGCTCGTTCCGGCTTTCGAGTCCCTCCCAGCGCCGCTCAAAAATCCGCTTCGCGGATTTTCTCGGGTGCGCCGGGAGGGACTCGAACCCCCGTAGACTAAAAGTCGAGTGGTTTACAGCCACTTGTAATTGCCGCTATACGACCGGCGCATGTGACCACACAATTCTGCATGAGATCTGCAGAAAATGTAGCTTATAGCATTCTATCACCTTTTTGCTTTCTGACAATAAAAACCTATTCTGAGATGATGTTGATTGACCCCAGTACCATTTCTATTATGTAACACCAAATTTTATCCTTTTTGACGATATTGACATATAATATTATATATGCTAGGATACATACTAGACCAAAACCCTACATTTTGTAGTAAAACCTGAACCTCGAAAAAACGTAGAAAAATAGAAAGGAAATTATGAACGGAAAATATTATGCCGACGGTTTGGCCTTCCTGGGTCATCCGGGGGGATCAATCATCGCCGATAGCGGACTCGATCTCGACATGGCTCATGTCACCGTCGCACCTCCTAAACCGATGAATGAAGAATCCATGGTGACAATAGTGGAAAAATCGGTTTCTCAAATCGAAAGTCAACCACAACTTTACATCGTCCGCGATACTGAAGATATCGGCTTAGCCGAGAGTCTCAAAAAAACGGCCATCGTCATGGGACTTCAAAACTCCCCTACCGACGGCCACTTCAAGGAACTCTTCAAAGCTGGCATCAGGGTCTTCGGACTCTGGTATCAGGACAAAAATGCTCTCGGCGGAGGATTCAATCTTCCCGACGAACCCATCACCGCCGCATGCCAGACGGCTCTCCGTGAGCTGGCCGAGCTTGACGCTATCGTTGACCTCTCGCATGCCGGACACGCCTGCGCCCGAGGGGTTATCAGATTCATGGATAAGGAGCGCTTGCCGCTCAAGCTCATGGCTTCACACGGTGGATGTCATTCGATATATCCTCGTCCTCGGAACTTGCCTGATAATATCCTCATGGATATTGTGGCGAGGTCGGGTATCGTTGGTGTCTACACCCTGACCTTCGGCCTTTCCGCCAGCGATGATACCTTAGTGCCGTTTATTCGGCATTTGGAGCGAATGGTCATCATAGCCGGCGAAGAAAACGTTTGCATCGGCAGTGACGGCGTTTATTGCACGACTGATGAAAGCGAACTGCGAAGCGAGTACGACAGGCTGAATAAGCTCGTCAAACCGGATGAAGCATTCGAAGTGCGCTTCCCTCCTCAACCGCTCTGTAGTTATTCGCCGGAGAAGATGGCTATCATCGAGCGGGAAATCTTGAAGTGTGGCTCGAATAAGCTTCAGAGAAACATCTCTCAAATCATGGGAGGAAACTTGAAGAATTTCTTCGAGCGGTCTCTGCCATAAAAGTGCGGAACTGCCGCGTCATATTGCATTACATCACATCGCCTTGATCGAAAGATTCGGGCGATTTTATTTTTTTGATTTTTCCGACGCTTTTTTCACTAGCATTTTCTTCACCGGCGCTTTTCTTACCCATTTCTGCTTGGCTCCCAACTGGAAGTATGTCGGATGCTCATGCGGCCAAAAGACCAGTCGAGGTTTGACCTTATCCTTCAGCATACTGAAATTGTTGGCATGCTCGGCGCTCTGGGTAGTCAAAGCGGTATGGATACGCTCGGCCACTCTCTTCTGGAGCAGGGACGATGCTGTGACACCTTTCTTGAGCTCGATATTTATTTCCAAAAATTCATTCTGTTCATTGTCATGCTTGGTAAACATACTGAATTTGCCGGTAACAGAATCTTCGAGATCATCATGTTGAAGACCAATCTTGATATATTCTGGATAAATAATGGCGCCGTAGAGTTTGGTCGAAAGATCGGTACGTTCATATATATAGACGAACGGTAGTTCAGCGATAGTGTCGACGATGCCGGCTTTACGAGCTTCGGCTCGGAGATCAACACCTTCCTCGGCAAACATCTTTTCCACATCGGCGAAATAATGCGTACCGCCATTGTCCCCTATTTCATAACGCAGGAGCGGCATGACATTGTCGCCGCTCAAATAAATGTTTTTTCCCACCATTTCAAAATTGGTAAACGACGGAATATATTGAGCCAGAGTCGGCAAACGGCCGGCTTCACCAAAGAATTTCTTGTACAAACGACCGGCGGCAGGTGTACCCCCGAGGACAAGTCGGCGAATCAAGATAGCAATCGGCGTTTCCATAGCCATAGTGCCGAGGTCGGCACTGCCGTAGACACTGGCTGTATCTCGATATGGATTATTCATGCCAGTCTTTTTCAAAACATAGTCGCGGAATTTTTCCGAAAAGCTTTCGGCGGCAAAAACCATTTTGATATTGAAATCATGCCAATTGACGCCGTTCTCGTGTGCCTCATCCACCACATCTTTCATAAACGGCGGATAGGCGCAGAGAATGATCTGGTCATATTTCGGCCCGACATTTTTCAAAGCCTCATAAATCTCTTTTTTATTGACGCCGGGGGTGATGATAGTCAAGGGATAGCCGCGATCGGTGATGTAGTGGAAAGCTTGATAGGTGATGACCCCGCCAATCCAAACTCCCATACCAAAACAAACGATGACGAGTGTTGACTGGTTGTTTTTCTTCTGTTTTTTCGAGCTGTTTTTTCCTTGTCCGTTTTTTGTGCCAATGATACCGCTATTACGCAAAAACATTTCATGATAGACGGATGAATGCATATCTACCGCGCTATTTCGGGGAAAATAAAAAGGTGTACCCGTCGAGCCGGATGTCGAAGTAAGGACGAGTGGATGCCGCATCAGAGCGGCTGGACTGCACAGATCTTCCCATGGATACGCACGTAAATAGTTGTCCTTGCCCATGGTAGGAACGATTGTACGAAAATTATCATATGTCTTTATTCCGGCAATTGTGGCCGCATGTATTCCATTCTTCTTAAGAAAATCACGGTATGCGGGGATATTTTTGGCGCAGGATTGGAAGAGTTTGATCAGTCTTTTCTCTTGTTCTTTTCTCCAAAAATCACTTTTCTTTGTATACAGAAAATCAGTCATTCCGGCGGGTTTATATGCCATGGAAGCAATATACATCAAATACGGCTCTTTTTCAATACTTTCGTATCACCCCCTTGACAATGGCCGCTATTTTCAAACTTTCTTGAGGATATATGGGCTTGTACTTTTTATTGGCCGCTTCAAGATAGACAGTTTCTGTGCCAGCTGTACCCGAGCGACTGCTTTGTATGCGGCGCTTGCGGAAATATTTCATAGTCCAACCGCCATCAATGTTGGCTATAACAATATCACCGTCTTTGGGCTCGAGGCTAGCTTTCCCAGCAACGCCATTCCCGCTTCCACTGTCGGTGCGTTCAGCCACGACCAAATCGCCTTCATGGATACCTTCGTCTATCATCGAATCGCCCTTCACTTCGAGAAGATAGGTCGAACCGATGCCTCTGCCTCCGATGAGGTATTCGTCAATGTTCAGGGTATCGAATGACATTTCTTCGGAGGTCGAAGGAAAACCCGCTTCGACAAGACCAAGAAGCGGCACTTCATTACCCATGCTAAAACCGCCATCTCTGACAAGACTTTTAGGGATGATACGTCCGCTTGAATCTTTGCCTACTATGCCTTCTTCCACAAGTTTATTTACCAACTTGTAAACGGCATTCTTGGACTTAAAACCAACCAAAACCATAATCTCCGCATAACTTGGCATGCGTTTATGACTACGATAAAAGCCGATGATTTTATCAATTTTATTTTTATATTCAGTGATCATAGTTGGTAAGTCCGGTCATTTTTCGCCTCCTATCCCCTATTCCGCAACCATCGCTCTATATGTATCTATTCTATAAGAAAACACTTGAGAGCGAAACTAATGACTTGGTGAACCAGCGCCCGCGCGGCGGCTCGGCTCGATACGAGTCCCGCCGCTTGAGCTCCTCGAACTGTCGGATGAGGAACTTGTGTCGGCGGGCCAGATGTCGGTACGGCATGCCGCGAATGATCTTGAGATCAATCTCTTCATTGAGCTTGTTGATCTCAGCCTGAATAATTTTGCTTAATCTATATTTACTCATGCCTACAGTATACGTGAACGTTCGTTCACCTGCAAGACCTCCGCAAGAGCAAACTGTGGATAACTTTTTTAGCAAAGAAAATCGCTTAAATCGGCCTTCAAATCAAGCCTAAAAATTGAGCAGTTCCGGCGGGTTATTTTTCAATATCTGTTGGAACTCGGCCTGCTGTTCCTGCACGTCGCTGGCATTATAGAAATAGCCGCCGGTGCCGGGATTGTTGCCGTTGTTATATGTATTGCCGTTGCTATTATCACCATCATTACCTGTAGTATCGGTCGTCGAGGCATTCCCGCCACTGCCGCTATTCCCCGCCGCCGCTTTTTCCGCGGCAAGCTCAGCCTCAAGCTCGGCCACACTCTGTTGATCGTTGTTGACAGCTTGTTCGGCGGCGGCAATGGCATTCGGATCGCCTGCCGCTTGTTGTACGGCAAGTTCGTCATTGGCCAAGTTGGCATTGGCCTGCGCTGTCGCCACGGTGGCGATGGCATTATTCACTTGTTCCTCGGCTGTCGTCACTAAAGCTGTGTATGCATGTATCTGTGCTTGAGTCAAGCCTGAATTTTCCGGCGTCAGACCTTCGACAATACTTTCGAGCTGAGCGAGATAAGCGGCGACGGTAGGTGCGTCAGCAGGTTTCCACGCGGCAAGCAAAATGCCTATCTCCTGACGGTTGGCGTCTATAGCCGCTTTGATAGTGGCGCTTTGAGTGGTGATAATAATATTCGGATTGATCTTGGCATTCTTAAAAAGAGTGTCGGTTTTGTTGTAAACAGCATCATACGCCTGGCTGTATTCGAGAGCCCAGGCCGAATCGAGAGCGCTATTGGCGCTGGCCGCGGCCGCTGTGGCGGCGGCCAGCGCGGCGGCAGACTTTCCTTTGAGCAACGCCTGAAGTTTGGCGGCGTCGCTGTCTTCTTTGCTTTTGGCTGATGCCAGATCGGCAGATGTTTGAGCCGGACTGACCGAGCTTTGACTGCTCTCAGATTGACCGGGTGAACCCGATGGAACAGCAATCCAACGCTCACCGATATACCAGGTGAGCGCCGCCACCATCAGAGCCGAAAGGACGACCAGAGCCTTACCTGTGGAATCCATAGGAATATAGTATACCATCAATTGGCACCATTAAAAATTAAATTTCCTTTGACTTTTCCGGACATGGTGCTAAGCTTCAATAAGAGAAAAAATGGAAACGATTGTGAAAATGAAAGGTTGAAATATGTGTACAAGAAAAAATAAGGCTCTGATATTTGATTGCGACGGCACGCTTGTCAACAGCATACCGCAGGCATTTGAGGCGATATGCCAAGTCTTCAAAGAGGCCGGCGTACCCGTGCCTTCTTTTGAAGATTTTTTCGCCAATTTCTGTTCACCCGCGGTGAACTATTACCGTACTCGCGGCGTACGTATCCCTGATGAAAAAATCTGGGAAATATATCTTCAGCATGCCAATCACGATAACGCGGAACTTTTCCCCGATACCATGACGACCCTGACCAACCTGACCTCGCGGGCGGACGAGCTCGGCATCGTCTACTTCGGCGTCTTGAGCGCCAATCAGAACGACATAGTGCAGACACTGCTCGAAAAACGTGGTATCCGAAAGTTCTTCACCGAGGTCAAAGGCGACGTCAGAGACAAAAGTTTCGAGCTCGGACGGATCGCTCTCGACTACCATATCGAGCCTAACAGCGTCGTCTGGGCGGGTGATCTCCCTTGCGACATGGTGGACGGTTGTAAAGCCGGAGTATTGTCTGTCGGTATCACTCAATGCGTACCCAATATTTCCACTGTGAACTTGAGAACTATGCTTGTCCATGCTGGCGCCGATTATTGCGTCAAAAACCTCCAGGAACTCGAGGGTGTTCTTGCAAAAATACTTTAACCGCAAGCCGGATAGGATTCCGGCTTTTTTGTTTGTCAATCCTATTCCTTCAGATATTCGAAGCGTGGAACTTTCTTGCCATCGAGCTCAATCTCTCCAATAAACATTGAAAGTGGCCGAGCCCAGAATTTGGACATTTTGTTATCATACAGAGTTTCGTAAATAACCATATCTTCAAGTGTCTCGGAATGCTTTGCAATAAAATGAACCTTGTATAAGTTACCTGTTTTAGAATGTTTGTAGATACCGGTTTTCATATGTTATATGTTAATAGTATACCTCTCATTTCAGATATGAAAAGATTCTTCAGGTGACCCATATAAAGGACATTATTGCGTCTTAGTTCTCAGATAATCTTCCAGATCTTCATCGAATTTGAGCATGCTTTTTTCAATCAAGTCGTCGAGATTGGGCGCCACATTGGTATGTTCATCGCCAAAGATATTCGCCAGTTCCGTGCGCCAGGGAATCGGCTACTACGTAGCCATGTACTTTTCCGCTCTCATTCGCTTCGCTCATTCGAGACGGAAAAGTCTTTCGATTCCCTGACGCGAGCCGAGCAGTCGGCTCGCTTAGGGCTACTTGCAAATAAAAAAAACGGCTCTGGCCGTTCTTTTTATTTGCAAGTAGCCCTACAGGGAATCGAACCCTGGTTAACGGATTGAAAACCCGTTGTCCTAGCCGCTAGACGATAGGGCCGTTTGTTTGTATGATTTGTACGAAAACAAATATAACACTTTTTAAGAAAATTGGCAAAAAATCTTTCCTTAGAGCGGCTCCTGATCCACTGCCACAATTTTAGCTTTCCAAATGCGACCATGCAGAGTCTTCCAAACATCATACAGTTCTTCATTTTTCAAAAGCAACAAGACAACGAGCCATGCGGCAATACCCATGAGACCGGCACAAAAACCTTGAAGAAAAACGCCGTAGGTTTTCTCCAGATTAAAAATATCGCCGAACGGCCGCAGGGCGAGGAAAGCAACATAGCCGCCGATGATAGCCGCGCCGGTATTATGGACAAGCGAGCGAAAAACGGTCGGGGTAAAATCGCCTTTCCAGCCGCCATAATCATGATGGAACATTACCCAGTGGAGATAGGTGTTGAGTAAAATGCCGAGCGAATAAGCAAGCGACAGGACGAGCACTGATGAACCGGCGACGCCCGTCACCTTGAAAAGCGACTCCACGAAAAAAGCCGTCGAAGGATATGCCGTAAAAACCATCCGCAGAACATACGCCAGCAAGATGATGACGCCTGCCGAAATACAATTGACCAAAAGCGGCCGACGGGTTTTGCCTTCGGCATAATATGCCCGGACAAAAAGAAGAATAAGTCCCTGCCCTGCCACTGAAATGGTAAAGATGGCGAGCATGGCCGCGGTCAATCGGGTATCGTCCCAGGTGAATTGTCCCGCGCCGAGAATGACTCTGACAATCTGCGCCCGCAGGACAATAAAAAGTACCATTATCGGCATTGACCAGAAAATGATGTGCTTGGCGCACGTAGCCATGTGCGAAACATAATGCTTGATATCACCCGCTTCGTAGAGTTTGGCCATAGTCGGAAAAGCCGCTGATGCATAGCTCACACCGATGATGCCGAGCGGCACGGATTGGAGATTCCATGCGAAGTTAAAAATAGAAACGGCACCCGCGCCCATAAGCGTCGCCAAGGCGATGAGAAAAAATTCGGCGATTTCGGCGGAGGAAAGTGTCAGAGTGCGCGGAAACGATACAAGCACCACTTCCCTGATTTCTTTCCAATTGATCGGTGCACGAAGCTGTGGCATAAGACCTCGCGAGACCACAAAAGGTATCTGTATACCCATGTGCATAGCCGCGCCGAGGACAACTCCAATGATGAGACCGTATATACCGAAAAAAGGATAGAGAAACAGTGTGCCTAAAATAATGCCAAGATTGTAGAGCAATGGGCTGATGGCATAAATGAGAAAACGATTGTACATTTGGGTAATGCTGGCCAAGAAGTTCGACATGCCAAGAAGGATCGGTGAAAGGAGCATGATACGCGACGCAGTGATGAGAAGCCCGAGTTGTGGACTATCGGCATAGCCGGGTAAGAGGCGCGGAATAATATACGGCATGAGGAAAAAGATAACGATGGAAACACCGACAATACCGACAAAGAAAGCCGAGAAGACATGGTCAATGAAATATTTTTCATGAGCTTTGTCTGTCGGATCCTCTTTTGCTTTGCTTTTTTTAATCAGAAATGGCACAAGGATAGACGCCGCCACTGTCGAGGCAATCGTGGCATACACCATATCGGAGATGCGGAAGGATGAATAATAGAGGTCAAGCAAAGGGCCGGCTCCGAATTTGAACGCCAGAATCTTATCACGGACGAGAGCAAGCAAAGACGATGCGATGGTCGCCGCGCCGAGCAAATAGGCCGCCTCATGAAGGCCGCCTATTTCTTTGCTCAGGAGACTGAAAAACTTTTTAACCATGACCGTTTGTTAATTATGTCTGTGTGATGGGAATTATTGGGTAGAAGCGGGAGAAGATGAAGCCAATGAAGTGTCACTTCCACTTTCGACCGATCCCGTGACTTTTTTTGTCGTAACGGTTTTAGCCGAAGTCTTCGATGATGAAGATGACGATAGTGGAGCCTTACCAACAGTAGAATTTTGACCATTATCGGAGAATATCGAAACACCATTTTTCAGATCGGTCAATATGGTGGCGACCGTGGTATTTTGAGGATATGATTTGGCTAAATCGGTGAAAACAGTTATGGCATCAGTCGTGTCATTGGCTCGGACAAAGGTGAGTCCGAGGTAATATTCGGCATTCGCGTACGCCGTGCTGATTTTGAGAACAGATTCAAAAGCTTGCGCGGCTGTCTGATAATTCTTGGCATCGTATGAGATGACACCCGCTTCAAAAAGAGCATCGGTATAGTCAGGCTTGAGTTTCAAAGCGTCACTGATTTCAGCCACGGCGGCAGTGGTACTGCCTTCGGCATAATCGAGCCGACCGAGAGAAAGATATATGCTTGGATCCATGGGAGAGACGCTTATTCCATATATATACGCTGAGCGTGCATCAGCGTACGCATTTGGCACTTTCAAAGCCGCGGCAATAGCCGATAGATCTCCTTCGGCAAGAAAGTTATTAACATTGCCCGGATCGATGCGTTGACCACTGCGAGCAAAACCGATACCTTCATTCAACAGTGAACCAATGGTAGAGACGACTGATGACGAAGCGGAGGTAGCTGAAGCGGATGAAATAAGGGCATTGATTTCATACGCGTCAATCTGGGCAAGAGCTTGATAATAGGTATCGCTCTTTTTATATATCAGAGCTTGCTCAAAATCAGAACGAGCTGAAACGGCAGAACCGGCAACGCTGGCAGTGATACCTGATTGGAAATATGATCCTGCAATAGCGTCTTTGATATAGACGAAACATCCTACCACCGAGACGAGAACGACAAGCCACAACACGAGCCAGACTATCCGCCCACGCCCCCATTTTTGCGACCACGCAATATCGCGCAATTCAATCGTAATGGGACCTTTGGCGGCAGTGTGTTCAAAATGACCATGCTCATTACCAAGCACCGCAAGAAAAATCCCCGTCATAATCATAGTGATAAGAATGATGACATGCGACGGCGTGTACAGGAACAACATTGACCATAAAAAGAAAGCTGTGAGAAACGATGTCATGAGCATATATTTCGAAAGATGATTCTCCGAAGAATGACGCATGGCCTTCACCCCGAGATATACGAACCAACCAAAGAAAAGAATCCACAGAATAGTGCCGATAGCGCCAACATCAACAAGCGAGGTCAGCATAAAGTCAGAACCGCTTGGAAAAGCCGAATTCCAGAATTGGGTCTTATTAAGATCGGCAGATTTATAGAGCAAATATTGTTCCGCAAAACGATCCGGTCCGGCACCAAAAAGGGCCGACAGTGTCGAATGTGTCAACGTCGAATGCGCGATATCAGCCGTATATTGATATGGCAGAGAAACTTCGGCATAACTGATATTCAGTCTTTGAATACTCGAGCTGGTTATACTCGTACCCTTCCATGCGAACACAGCGGCAATGATAAGAATGACCACAGCAAAATAAGGTATCGTTTTCCGATTGGAAGACAAACGATAGACCACGAGTCCGAAAGCGGCGAGAGCGATACCAATCCATATCAGATATAGATCGATAAGAAAAAGAAAAATAAAACTGATGATACAGAGCACTATGGAAATGACACGTAGACGTTTCGAAACGGGCAAATGATGCACCGTGAACGATTCAAGAGTAAACGATGAAATGAGAAAGACAATGCCGGCAAGAATAGCCATGTCGTACCATGATCCAACCATCGTTGATGTGAGAGTGCTGAAGGTACCCAAACCAAGCCAGCCGAGGCTTATACGTGTTCCCGTACCCGGAATAAGAGCGATACAAATGCGGATCAAAGCGAACAAAGCCGCTAGAGAAAAAGATCCGATAATGGTAACAATGACAGACGCGACACGTTCGCGTGTCCTACACAAAAGAACAGTCAAAAGACCAGTCACAAGGACAATAAGAGTGAAAGCTCCGCCGTACTGGTCGAAGCCGACGTTGATAAAAGAATTGCCGGGACTTGTCGAAAGAACCATCGATACAATGGTTGACAGACCAAGCAAACCGGCAATCCATATAATCGGCTGTGCCGGTAATGAAAGTGATCCTTCCCGAATGCGAGAAATAATGTAGAGAAGAAAGGAAAGAAGAATGCCGACACTGATGACAATAGTCTTGACGATGGTCAAAGGTACGATTGCCGATGGCAGAAAAGCAAGAATAGCGAGGGCGATAGTGCCACAAAAAACATTGAACGATGCTTTTTCCATAAAATAAATATAAAGAAATAATAAACTAATAATAAACCGACGGAATTACGACTAGTATATCATATATTATATAGAAGATAACTACTGTGAAAAAAGCAAAAAGCACTCCTGTAGGGAGTGCTTTTTGATGTGTTGTACCGATAAGCCGAATTCTGTGCTGTTCATGATAATGAATACGTAAATTAACACATTCACTATCATGAACAGCGACAACCATTTATCTGGGATACACGTTGCCGCGTACCTCAAGCGGCACTCCCGAGCACCATCTTGCGATGGTGCTCGGGCACGGCCTTGCACTGGGGTAAGGATTTAGCCGTTGCATTCGGATATTGGTACCATTGCTGACGCCTCTATCCGACTGATCCCCGGAAATTGCTTTCCGGAAACCCGTACTTCGTTTCCAAAGAACGCGTCTCTGTTCGCACCTCGCGGCTTGCGCCGGACGGGCGTTACCCGCTACCTTTCTGCACGGCCTTGCGGCACTTGCGTGATACAAAGCCGGCCAGTGTTCGGACTTTCCTCTATGACATACCTGCAAGCTTTCACTTGTAGAATAAGCCACAGCGACTGTCTGGTACAGCGCTATTATTATAACGTACAGTATAAAATTTGACAAGGGGAGCTTGGATTAATCAACCTGTGCTTTGACAAAATCAAGAGTTTCGCCGACCGTGAGCCGGTTGTTCGACGCATAACCGGCATTCGTTTCGAGAACATATAAACTCGGCGCGGACGGAGAAAACGTGTGTGGATACGTCAAAGGTGATACATCGGGAGCGATATAGACGATGTGAAAATCAGCGTCGAGCCAGATCATATCAATGGGAAAGCTCATATCTTTCATCCAAAAAGCATATTTACTCGGCGTGTCGAAAATAAAAAGCATTCCTTCATCTGTCGGCAAAGACGCCCTCTGACTCAAACCGAGTTCTTGCTCGGCGGGAGTACGAGCGAAAAGAAGCGAGAGCGACTGAACTGAAGATTGTCGGGTTGAAAACTGACCCTGACTTTGGCTGTTACTATTATTTGATACTGTACTATTCGGCACAGTGCGCACCTCATACATATATATGATGCCGATGAGGAACAGCGCAACCAAAATATAATCGAGAATAATGATTCGGCTTTCTTTTTTCATTATCTTAGTATATCATCAATTGTAGATAGTTATTATTCAACAAAAACAAGAAGGAACAGTCAACAGTATGAGTATACGACCTGATGACCTAAAATTAGAAGAAGTGAACCGTCGATTCGCCCATGCCGGAGCGGCTGAAATCATCCGCTGGGCACAGGAAAAATTCGGCGACAATGTAGTCATGACTTCAGGTTTTGGTGATCGGTCGGCACTCGCCATTCACGCCGTCACGACTATCATTCCGACTATCCCCGTTATCGTCCTTGATCCGAGATTCTTCTTTGCCGAGACGCGACAATTCATGGAACTGCTCACAGAGCGTTTCAAGCTCAATCTCAAAGTCTACTATGCCGCCATGAGTCCGGAAGCGATGGAAGCTTCATACGGCGAATATTGGAAAAATGACCACGTACATGACCAAACGCAAATATGGCAGTACAATTGGGTTCGCAAGGAAGAACCGCTCCGAACATCTTTCAAACAACTGAAAACCCGGGCTTGGATCGCCGGAGTGCGCTCGTATCAGACGGCAAACCGCAGGAAGCTCAAGGTTGTGGAACACCGTGATGACGGGGTATATAAAATCCATCCCTTCCTCACTATGACAAAAGAAGACGTTGCCGCTTATTTCACTGAGCACAACCTTCCCTACCATCCTCTCGTAGCTCAAGGTTACGACTCGATTGGCGATAAACTCTTGACGAGACCGGGCACAGGACGGGAAGGTCGCAATGCTTTGGGCCCGAGCACGGAATGCGGTTTACACTGCACACGCACGTAACCTACTAATGATAGTAGTAATATCACAGCCATCGTTCATCGGTGGCTTTTTTATAACGCTGATGTATGTTACCATAACCTCATGCCTCCGACTACAAACACTACTCCTACCACGAGTGCTGTTCCAACCGAAACCGATACCTCATATCACAAGCTCGGTCACAAAGCTTTCTATATTCTCACTCTGAAGAAAAGCACCGCGGCTATCTGTTTTCTTATTCTCGAAATAGTCCTGCTCATCGTCCAGTCATCGGGTGTCCTTCATTCAAATCCCCAGATGAACAGCCTTCTCGGCGGCGCAGAGTTCATTGTCTTTCTTATTTTCCTCGTCGCCCTTATCGCCGGACTTCTTGCCGGCTATTTTTCTTATATCGCTTTCCGTTATCATGTGGATAGTAATGGCTTCTTGACCGAGCGCGGCATCACGAGCAAACAGGAAACTTCTCTACCCTTTCGTCAAATCCAAAATGTGGACATCGAACAAAGCATGATGTATCGCATAATGGGCGTTTGTGATCTTATTATTCTGACTGCCGGTCATGAAGATACCCAAGATGCAGGAAAAAACGAGTCAGAAATAGTCCTACCCGCGCTTGATATTGCTATCGCCCATGACTTACGCACCTATCTTCTCGAACGAGCTAATGTTCAAGAGGTGAAACCGGAAAGTCAAATGTAATACGGATAATAGGTTTTAGTACGGATAGTAGGTCGGTGTTGAATATGAATACATTGGGGAAGAGTAATTATATCCAGAATATGTTGGATAGGTAGAATACGTCGGATAAGCATTGTAAACTGTAGCGGGAATATATGAAGTTACATAGGTCGTTGGGTAATTATATGTCGTCGGATAGTTGTAACCGTTGTAGGTTACGCCTGAATACGAAACCGTGACATACAGCGTGGCACACTGGCTGTTTGTATACGAAGTGTTTGTGTATGGATATGAGGTATTTTGATATGAAGTACCATTGCCGCAAACCGTGATAGTGGCACTGCCGGGAGTCAACGTATATACAGAGAGCGAACTGCCACTTATGCTAGCTGAAACCGCGGCGGAATTGGTGTTACTTGAAACATAATACGTGCCGCCATAAATAACCGATCCTTGATAGATTGGGACTGACTGACTCTGGCCGACGGTAAGATTGAGACTGCTGACACTCAGATAAATCGGAGTGGAAATTGATGATATCGTTGTACCAGAAACTATTGTACCCGAAGACGATACCGTCACATATATTGTACCGCATGCATTGATACCAGTATTGGCACCCGTACATACCGTGATGACAGTCGAACCGTAATTGTTGCCGATAATGGTGAGACTGTTACCGGATATGGTAGAGACGGTAGCAATCGAAGGATTGGTATTGCTCGAAACGGCAAGCGGATAGAGCGAAGAATAAGTATAGCCGGATGGCATATAAGCTGTAATGACAGTGGACTGACCGATCATAAGATTCAAGCTGTTCTGGCTGAATGACAATGCATTCGTGCCATTGGTGGACATAATAGAGTTGTTGGCAGAAAGCGGCCATGCTACAGATGAAGACTGCACGCCGTCAATGACGACATACACCGGCGCGCCATACGGAATGCTGGCCAAAGCGGCATTATACGAAGCACCCGTATAAGCATATGAACTATTCGTGTTCATGTATGGTGAAAGGCTCGTCGAGAGGTAGCCGTTCTGAGCGGTAGAACCGATCGTACCCAAAGATATGGTACCGACCGATGTCGTATAATAATAAAGATAAATCTGGGCGTCAGAATCTCCGGATATGTTCATCTGCACCGTGCCGTTAGTGAGGCTGGAAATTGAGAGCGTTGGCGACGTGGAAGCGAAAACGGCGGCTGGGGCGAAAGCGACGCTAAAAGCAATACCAGCAAAAGCGGACGCAATGCCGAAAAGGGCCGCACTTGCGAGCGAAATCCCA
>Ga0181520_10007637_pt1 | contig 15803 bp, 17 predicted proteins | sample PEATcosm2014_Bin_29_FD_132451 | JGI IMG/M metagenome (GOLD analysis project Ga0181520, IMG submission 132451) | Peatland microbial communities from MTU Mesocosm Facility, Houghton, MI, USA - PEATcosm2014_Bin02_30_metaG | ecosystem: Environmental > Terrestrial > Soil > Wetlands > Peat | place...
CAGAGTGGGAGTTCGACGGCTTCTGCGCCACAGACGGGCGAACATAGCGACGCGCAGGGCGACATTCCGGCGGCAAAGGGAAACGAGACACAGAGCGGGAAGGCTTCACAGGCGGATCCGAGCGGCGAGCGGCCGGGATCGAGAGGAACTCCGCAGACACCGGATGCTGGAAGATCTCCGAAGGGTGAGACGCCGGCGACCGGAGTACAAACAGAACAGAAGGGCCAGTCGGAGGACAATAACGCGCGTCCGGGGACGGAGCCGCCTACCAATGATTCGAGCACACCGCCGAAGAACATGAGCAGCAGCAATGCAAACACGAATCAGGTGCCGAGCTACACGAAACCAATTGATTCGGCGGAGGGCGCGAATTCCAGCTCTACACCGTCGCAGATGGGCACGGAGAGCGGTACGGCCAGTCCGAATAAAATGTAGGCTCAGGTTGACGTGCGGATGGGCAGAAGCGGGTGGTTTCCGGGATGACTGACGAAAATCGCCGACGCGAATCCGGACGGCCGACGGGTTTGTTCAGCGGGGAACCATGTTGATTTGGCGGGTGATGGCGCGGGCGGATTCGCGCGGATCGTCGGATGCCGTAATCGGACGGCCGACGACAAGGTAGGTGGCCCCGGCGCGGATGGCATCCTCAGGGGTGACGACGCGGGCCTGGTCGGCGGCGATGCCTCCGGCCGGGCGAATGCCTGGAGTGACAAGGGTGAATCTGTTGCCGAGCGCCTGGCGCAGCCGGACCGCCTCCTGAGCAGAGGCGACGAGTCCGCCGCATCCAGCGCTAATGGCCAAGCCGGCAAGGCGAAGGACCTGGGCCTCAACCCCGCCGGTGAGGCCAATCTCTTCAAGATCGGCGGAGTCCATTGAGGTGAGGACGGTTACGGCCAGCACGATGGGCTGGGAGGACGATTGTGCGGCGGCCTCGGCAGCTGCCTTGAGCATCTTGGAACCGCCGCAGGCGTGGACGGTGAGGAGCGCAACTCCGAGAGCGGAGGCGGCGCGAACAGCTCCTGCGACGGTGTTGGGAATGTCGTGAAATTTAAGGTCGAGGAAGACCTTCTTGCCGCTGGCGATAAGGTCGCGAACAATGACGGGGCCGACAGCGGTAAAGAGCTCCTTACCAACTTTGTAAAAAACTACAGTCTCATCGAGTTCCTGTACCAGCGCCCGGGCCTTTTCTTCATTTGAGACGTCGAGCGCGACAATCAGTTTCTCTCTGCCATCTTGCATAGAACTAGGATAGCGCAGCTGGAGACGGGCGGAGTGGAAATCCGGGAGAAGCAAAGGCCCTACGGGGGGATATGCCGTAGGGCCGGATTCAAGACGAGTGAAGGGTGAGTCTAGCGCAGAGATGGCTGCTTGGCCATCGCAACTTCGGCAGTCCGGGGTTCGACGACGTCGATCCGAACCTTCTGCAAGCCCTTTTGGTGCATATCCAGAGTGCGGGCTGCGCTATACGAAAGATCAATGATGCGTCCTGGCGTGACCGGTCCCCGGTCATTGATGCGGACCAGCACGGATCGCAGGTTCCTTAGGTTTGTGACCTTCACGAACGTACCTAGAGGCAGTTCGCGATGAGCGGCGGTGAACTCGAACATGTTGTAGTCTTCGCCGCTGGCTGTGGCTTTACCCTGGAAGAGGCCGCCATACCAAGAGGCCTTGCCCACCTGATAAGGCTTGGCGGCAGGTTCCAACTCCCTCGGTTTCTGCTGTGGTAATGGCAGGAATACTGGCGCGCTTGGGGAGGCCGATGTTGTGTGGCCGGGTGCCGCGCCCATGGTGCCGCCTAGCAAGAGCAAAGCATAGACGGAATGGGTGAGAACTCGTCGCAATCAAACACCTCGCTAAATTGATATTTCCCCTATACTGCAACGCCCGGGTTCGTAACCCAGGCGATGACCAATTGTATGAATCCAAGATGGCTGGGTCAACCCACATTAAAATAGTCTTACATTTCCACTTGCCAAAACCACTTCCGGCGTGGTTAGAAAATTCGTCGCCGGAAATCATATTGCGTGCCCAGGGCACCAGCCCGAAGCTGGGCTAAATGGGAGGACTCAACGGCGCACTCTACCTTAGATCCGGGGTGTGGAGTGGAAGTTGGATGGTACTCAGGAAAATTACTTAGTCTCTGCCTGCATGGTCGAGGCCCATGGGGCCTTTGCCGCGTCCAAGACCGGGTGCGCGCTCAATGGCGCGGCGGACGAAGGCTTTGGCCGAGGTGACGGCAGCAGGGGTATTTTGCCCGCCGGCAAGGGCACAGGCGATGGCGGTTGAAAAAGCGCATCCGGTGCCATGAGTGGCGCGCGAGTGGATGCGGGGAGCAGAGAGAGTCTCGACAAAGTCCATGCCGCCAGCAGCGTAGGCGAGCACGTCCTCGGAGTAGTCTTTACGGGCTTCGCCTCCGGTTGCTTCTCCTCCGGTGACCACGGCGGCGGCAGCTCCGAGGCGGCGGAGAGCGACGGCGAGAGCTTCAGTGTCGGCCGCGGGCAGGCCGGTGAGAGTGATGGCTTCGGCGCGATTGGGCGTGATGACAGTGGCCAACGGGAGCAGCCGGTCGCGGAGAACGCGCCTTCCCAGAAGATCGAGGAGTTCGGCTCCCGAGGTTGAGTGGAGGATGGGATCGAGGACGATGGGACAGTGGGGCACTGGTAAGGACTCCAGGAAACTGGCTACGACTTCGGCGATATTGAAGTTGGAAAGCATCCCTATTTTTATGGCGCTGGGAGCAAAGTCATCAAGTAATGCTTGAAGCGTATCAAGGACAGTCTGTGGAGAGACAGGCTCGACGCGGTGCACTCCCATGGTGTTCTGCACGGTGAGGGCGGTGATGCAGGCAACGCCGTAGCCGCCGAGAGCAGAGATGGTCTTAAGATCGGCGGTGACGCCAGCACCGGAGGAGGGGTCAAAGCCGGCAATCGTCCAAACCACCGGTGGAGTACTCATGAGAGAAACTTAGCACAATCCAGAGTTGCAAGGGCAAAAGCAGGTGCAAAGGCAAGGGCAACTACCCCACGTTAGCCAAAGGAAGGCGAACGCGGGGCACCAAGAACGGGATCAGCGGGCGGGCACCTCGTCGGGAATCACCGGGAATAGAGGTGTTTCGTCTTGCGGCGGGGCTTGGGTGGTTGGGGTTGGCTGCGTCGCAGCAGGAGGAGCGGTTGGGGCGGTTGCTGCCGCAGGCTGCGGCTGCGAGGTTATGGCTCGGGCGGGCTGCGAGCTTCGGGGACGCGGCCGGATAGGCGCGGCCATGGCGGCTGGGGGCGGCTCGGGTGGGGGATTGTCTTCAGCGACGATGCGGACCGGGGTCTCAGGCTCAGGACGCGGTGGCGTGGCTGGTTCGCGGACGACGGCCTTGTCGCGAGTACGCAGGGGCAGAGGTGGAGCGCCCTGGGCGCGCAGAGCTGCGAGCTGCTTTTCCTCGGCGGCCTGAACCGCCTGCTCGTTCTGGTCGGCAACGGAGGCCAACTTCATGCCCTGAAGGTTCTCGCGCGAGGCGAGGGAGACGCGGGCGTTGCTGCGGTAGGCTTCGCGAGCCTTGGCGTAGTAAAAATCGGCGGTCTCGCGATCCCCTTCGGATTCGGCGATGTATCCCATATTGTTCAGCGAAAAAGCATTGCTGGGATCGAGGCGGTAGGCCTGCTGAAAATACTGGCGGGCCTGGCCGGGCTGGTTGCGGTTGAGGGCAGAGACTCCGCGCAGGTTGAGGCGGGCGACTTTGGCGTCGCTGGAGTCCTCGGCGGCAAGCTCGCGACGGGCGGCCTGGGCGTTGATGCTGGCGACCTCGGCGATGCTGCGTCCGCGCCAATTACGATTGAGAGCGACGACCACCTTATCGCCGGAGCCGGTGGCGGCAGCCATCGAGTAGAATTGCGCGGCCTGTTCGAGCTCACCCTCCTTCTCAAGGGCGTAGCCGAGATTATTGAGGGTAAAGGGATTCTTGGGGTCGAGGACAAGCGCCTTGCGAAGGGCGATTTCGGCCTCGGGGGCACGGTCTTTCATCATTAATCCCATGGCGGCTACGTTGAGGCGATTCACCTGCATGGGAGCGCTGACGGCGTTTCCGGCGACCTGCGAGACCTGTTTGCCCTCCAACTCTGGATTGCTGGAAATGGCAACGACAGCATTGGAGCCGTTGGCGGCAGCAAGGTCGTAGAACTTTTGCGCCTTGTCGATCTCGCCGTCAAGCTCGGCGACGTAACCGAGATTGTTGAGGGTGAAGGGATCATCGGGATCGAGGAGATAGGCCCTGTAAAATGCACGCCGGGCGCGGGCTGTGTCATTTTTCGCCAAGGCCTTGACGCCCTCCTGGTTGAGCTGCTGAACCGGCGTAGGCTTACTGCGCTTTGGAATATTGAAGTGAAGATCGGCTGCCTGCGCGGAGGCGACGGCAAGAATGAGGCCGAGCAGAAGTCCGCTTACAGGTTTGGCTGAAAGACAAAGAGAAGCTCGCGCCGAAGTTATGGCCACAGACACACCCCGCTTAGGGTGGTTAGATGGAGGCGGCTCTGATTCCGTTGTAGGAGGCTGCCGGTTAAGGCGCGTGGCGGGGCTTGCTGCGGGATGCCAGTTCTGCATCTAACCGGACGAGAACTCTGCTTGCTTTGGGGAGAGCATGAAGCACACTTGGATGGCTGCAATTCTATTGGCGGCGGCTCTGCTATCTGTGCGCGGCATAGCCGCGGGACAGACGTCAGATTCGGCTTGGAACGCCGAGGGGGTACGGAGCACGGCAGCGGGTGCGGCAACCGCTCCGAGTGCCGCGCATGGCGAGGGACAACCGGCGACGGCAGCTCCGCCCGCCCCGGCAGGCTCGCCGCCGGTCGCTCGCGCTCCTGCGCCACCGATCGCTCCCACTCCCGTACCACTGGAGCCTGCGGCGACAGGGGAGCCACACACGGAGATGCTGGACCCGGCCAGCAGTCCGGAACACGATCCGCTGCTGGAACCGAAGCCGCTGCCAGCCGCCGATCTGTCGTTGATTGGGGGGATTGCACGCAAGGTGGACGCGGTGCGTAACCGGATCACGGTACAACCCTTTGGCGGCGGGAACCGCTACGTGGTCTATTTTGACGAGCGCACCCGCATCCTGAGCGGAGGCCGCGAAACGACGGTGCTGGCAATCCATCCGGGAGACCGGGTGTACGTAGACACGCAGGCGCTAGGTTCACAGGTGTTTGCACGCACCATCCAGGTGCGTAGTGGGAACAATTCGGCGCAGGCGAGCGGACAGGTGATCGAGGTGTTGGGGGGGCAGGTGCGGTTGGACGACCGGCTGAGCGGAGAGACCATTCGCTTTGCGGTTACGGACCGGACAAAAGTGGAGTCGCGCGGTGGTCCGGCCTCGGCTGCGGAGCTACATTCGGGATCGCTGGTGGATGTGACTTTTACGCCAGGGGGACGACGCAGCGAGGCGCAGAACATTACAATCCATGCCTCACCGGGCGAGTCGTATGTATTCGCCGGAATATTGACAGATGTCGATGTACGGGACGGGGTTCTGGCGCTGGACAACCAGACGGACGGCAACAACTATGAGTTGTACTTCGATCCCCTGGAAGAAAAGAACGTGGGGCGGCTCGTGGTGGGGGCTCCGGTGTCGGTGACAGCGAGCTTTGACGGCAAGCGCTACCGGGCAACCTCGATCAAGGTGACGGAGCCGGAGCGAAGCGAGCCGTGAGCGCGCGGTGCGTTGCAGGCGAATTGCCGGTTACTGACGCGGGTGGTGATACTCGGGGATAGGCACCTGCTGGTAGCCCGCGGGCGGCAGGAAGTGCGAGCCAGCGATGGGCGCGCTGGAGAAGTCTGACATCTCGCTGGTGGTTTCCATGAGAACCACAGTGCTGGGAGTTGGCTGGACGGCGTCGTCCGGGGGCGGGGGCGTATCCTGCTTTTTCTTGTGGCCGAAGCCGCCCAACATGCCGCCGAAACCTCCGAGTTTGCTGGCAATGGCCGAGGTGGCAGCATCGCTGGCTCCCTGCGTTGCCACGTCGCCCTTGGAGGGAAGTTCGGCGTTCTGGCCGGAGTCGGGGAGCGGGGCTTCGGAGGCGGCGGGGAGCGGTTTGCCGTTGGCGGTGCTTCCCATGCGCATTACGGTGTAGATGGGAACTCCCTTAAGCTTGGAAACCTCTTTCGCCATCTCACCTAAACCCTGGCTGCTGGCGGGGTTCATTTGCGACTGGGACATCTGCGAGCGCATGGAGCTGAGCATGGGAGCCAAGGCGCTGCCATAGACCTCGCCGAGCTTTTGGGCGTAACGAAGATTAAAGTCGCGAACCTCTTTGTAGCCGGGGATTTCCGGGGCGAGCCAGAGGTCATTGGTCATGGCGAGATTGCCGGATTGCCCAGTCTTCTGGTCCGTGGCCTGCACGGTGAGGGAGAGGATGGCTTCGCTGGTTCCGAGGCCGCTGAACTGCCTGGTGGCGCCTGTATTGCGCACGGCCACGTCGAACTTCATTTGCGTCGTATTGTCTGCGGCGGGCCTGGGCTGGCTGGCCTTGGGCTCGGGCTGCGGATGGCTGGCAGCTTCACGCTGCGCCTCTTCGATCTGCTCTTTCATCTGCTGGAAGGTGATGGTGTAGTACTGCCTCTTCAGGTGGTCGATGTGAGTAACGGTCTCTTTGTCGAGATCGACGATTTCGGAGTGGTCGGGATCGATGCTCGCCATGCGGTTGCCTTTAACGTAGACACTGTGGACGACCGGCTCTCCAATCTGGCGCGCCTGCTTGCTGAAGGTTCCGGCAACCTTCATCATATTCATCATGGAGCCGCCGGTGACTTTTGTGGTCTCGGTGTAATGGAAATCGGCGAAGAGCCCTGAGGGCAGGGCAAGGGAGAGCGCGAGAAGGCAGGCGATTCGACGGCGCACAGGGAAACCTCCAATTCAGCAGCCGGGGGAGTTTAATACGAGTGGGCAGGGAATCATAGTGTCGCCTAGGGGAGGAATTCGGCAAAGGGGGGAGTGTCCTAAAGAAAACGGCAAAATGAACCAACACAGAGAGAGCGGGATGCATCGTGGGTGGAACCCGACGGGTGTGAGTTGCTAGAATAAGCAGAGCGATGGAGTTCGCCTTAAACGTCGCGCTCGCCGGGCGGGTGCGTCTGATGACTCCTAATCTTATCAAGTCAGGGAGAACTCCGAATCGTGTTCGCCTACCTTTGGATCTCTGTTGGCGCGGTGGTTGGCGCCAGCGCCCGATACTTTGTAAGCCGCTTTGTGGCCAGGGCAGTGACGGCGTCGTATCCGTACGGCACACTGCTGATCAACGTGACTGGCAGCTTCATCCTGGGGCTGTTCCTCGTGTGGAGCACGGAGCGCGCGCTGCCTGACCCGCGGTGGCGGTTGTTGATTGCCATTGGATTCTGCGGCTCCTATACAACATTTTCCAGCTATGCGTTTGAAAGCTTCTCGCTGTTTGAGCAGGGACACTACGTTTTGTTCGCATCGAATGTGCTGGCGAACAATATGCTGTGCCTGGCGGGCGTATTGGCAGGCGCGATGATCGCGCGCAGCATATAATGTCGGGCGGACCAGAGCACGTGGAGAAGATCGCGGGGGACCGAACGATGGCTGTTCAAGTCACGATGTATCTGCTGGAAGATGATCAGTGGCAGCGCCGCTCCTTACATCTGGAGGTGCTGAGATACCTGCGCGAGGAAAACGTCTATGGAGCGGTGGCTTACCACGCGGTTGCGGGTTTTATGGGACGCATGCGGCTGAAGACGGCAACGCTGGTGGAGGGCGGAGGAAAGCTGCCGGTGGTGGTCACGTTTGTGGATACCGACGAACATATACAGCGGGTGCTGCCAAGGCTGAAGGAGATGGCGGCGCATCGGCTGATCGTGCGGGAGAACGTAGTGGTTGAGCAGGGATGCCTGGACTAAGCGAGTTCGTGGTTGTTGCGACGCTCCTCGAGCTTGAGTCCGAGCGCGGCTAGCTTGGTACAGGTCGAGTTGTAGTCGGTGTGATGAATGCCGCGGATTCCCAGGCTTTCGGCGACCTGGACAAACATATGGCGGTCATCGAGGTAGGCGACCTCGCCCGGTGGAACGTGAGCGATGTCGAGGGCGATGTGGTAGATATCCTCATCGGGCTTGCGCACGTGGACGAAGCAGGATGAGACGAAGAAGTCCACGAAGCTGTTGAGTCTGAACATCTGAATGCGGCGCTCGTTGAGCTCGCGGCCCTCGTTGTTGACCACGGCAATTTTCAGTTTGTACTGCGCTTTGAGGGTGCGGACCAGGTCGATCATTTCGGGGAACGGCTTGGACTGGGCAAACATGAAGTCGCGAAACTCCTGCTCAGAAAAACTGCGCTTCTCATAAAAGACGACACGGCTCAGGTACTGGTCGAGAGTGAGCTTGCCAGCCTCGTAGGTGTCAAAGGTCAGGTGATGGCGCTCGTCCATGTCCTTGCGCTCGAGATTGAAGGTCTTGGCTGCCAGCTCGCGGGAACTGCGATCCCACCCATTGGTGAGCAGAACGCCGCCGAGATCGAGAAAGAGAGTGGTGATAGGCATGGCAGAACCTCCAAGGACTGAGATTGAGGATACAAGAAAAGGGGACGGTTCAGCGCTTTTTGGAACGCGGCCCGCGGGATTCGAATTCGCGATCTTGCGAACCTATTCCATAATTGCTACGGGTTCCCCATGCCCGCGAGTGGTCAGCGCAATGGCGGCCGCCACGATCAGTCCCCCGCCCAGCCACGCAAACGGGCCCAACCGGTCGCCTAGCAACTGAACCCCAAGGATCGACCCGACGGCCGGCTCCAAATTCAGAAAGACCCCGGCGCGTGAGGCGGGTACCCGTTTGATGCCCCAATTCCAGAGCAGCGTTGTGGACGCGGTACAGAGGACACCGCTTGCCGCCAGCGCTAGCCATACCCGTCCGCTGACTCCTTGTACCGGAGGTGCGCCGCGGGTTGCCAGCACGATCACCCCGAGCATTGCAGCTCCGCTGAGCAAGCCATAGGCGGTGACCACTACCGGCGGATGGCGCTGCATAAGCTGCATGTTCAGCAGAATCCATCCCAAGGCGATTACCAACGAAAGCACAACCAGCAGGTCGCCCACAATGCTGGGGCCGCGCCCGTCGGAAATGGCCGGGGTTCCACCGAGCACGATCAAGGCTACTCCCACGGTCGAACCGACCAGCGCCACCCAGCCAACCGTATCCAGCCGCTCGTGCGCGAAGAGGGAAGCCGCTACCGCCAGGAGCACGGGCATGGTGCCCACCATCAACGCGGCATGCGACACGGTGGTCAGCGACAGGCCATAAAACTGCACCAGGAACTGCATGGGCACACCGAGGAACGAGCCCAGGAGCAGGACTCGCCACTCAGCGGCGCTGAACTTTGCCGGATACTGCCAAAGCAAGGGCAGCAGAGCCAGGCAAGCAAACAGAAAGCGGTAAAGCACCATGTGCTCCACCCCCATCTGGGCGAGCGCAATTTTGCCGAAAAAGAAGCCGGTGCCCCAGAGGCATCCGGCAAGCGCGCACGCGGCATACCCCAGTACGAATCGCTCCTGCTTTTCCGCAATCACTGCCCGCGTTATCCTTTGCTCTCGTACGACCGAGGAAACTCAATTCTATCTTTCATTGCCGAAGCGCACACTTCTACGTAGTCGGCGATATGGGAACGGAATTTGCTTTCTGGAGGCGAGCAAGAGTTCAGCCGAATGAACCACTGTAAATACTAAAGACCTTCTCGAACGGACCTGATTTGCGTGAGAAATATGAGTGCCGGGATGAAGAAGAGGTTGGCGATATAGTAGCGTGCCTCGACGTGAGGATACGCCAGGAAGAGAATCAGCGAAGCAAGCAGGGATGCAGCGGTGAGGATTTGCCAGATGCTCTTGCGCGGCGCGAGAAAAAAGATTGCTGCACAGACGATGACTGGCAATGCCACCAGAGGATTTTCTAAAGCCATATGTTGCACGGCGTGCTTGAGCGCGTTTAGCTACATGCCTCGCGTTAGAACAATGTGCGCCTCGCCAGGAGCATTCAGACGCTCGATGATGAAAACATAGAACTGCGTGCTGAACGGATAGCCGTGGCGGGCGAAAAGCTGTGGAAAAGCCGCAATGTGGAAAAGTCCAACAGCAGACTTTCCCACGTTGCTTGGAAAACGCTTCGCGTTTACCACTTTTCCGCAGCTTCGACTGCGGCGGCATCTATCTCACAATCTAGCCGAAGACTTTGTTTACACACTCACGTTAGGTGATTCCTAGAACGGGATGTCGTCGTCGGTGATCTCGGTGGCGCGGGCGGGGGCGGAGTCGAATTCGCCGGGACCGCTCTGATCAAAGTCGCTGCCGCGTGAGGCACCTCTGCCGCCGGAACCGGAGTCTTCGCCGCCGCGTCCGCCGCCGAGCAGGACGAGGTCGTTGGCGACGATCTCAGTGGTGTAGCGCTTCTGTCCCTGTTTGTCTTCCCACGAGCGGGTTTGCAAGCGGCCCTCCACGTACACAGAGCGGCCTTTCTTCAGATACTCGGCCGCGATCTCGGCCAGCCGCTGCCACAACACAACGTTGTGCCACTCGGTCCGATCCTGCCATTCACCGCTCTTATCCTTGAAACGCTCGTTGGTTGCGATCGTCATGGTGGCTACAGCGGTGCCGCTGCTGGTGTGCTTCAACTCCGGATCTTTGCCCAGATTTCCAATCAAAATGACTTTATTTACGCTCTTTGCCATGTCCTTGCCTCGTCCGCATCCGACTTTCTTTCTTCAAGATTCCATTCGTCGTTTCGATAGTATAAAGCTTTGAGATGCTCATGCAGGAGGACAATTCTGGATTCGGAGCCCGTTCTACGATTCCAGTTTGAGGCAAAGTAGCTGTGGAGTCACTCAGTTCATAGATCGCACCTTTGCCCATGAGCACCGTAGCCAAGCCCAAGCTGTTTGAGAGAGGCAACGTTCCCCGTACACGTGATCCTCGCAATGCACGTCAGCACTGTAATCCGAAATCTCGTGTGATATAACAAACAACAGAAATTCCACTCAGTTCACTTTGGGATCTTGATTGCTCAATCTCGTGTAAGTTGCGAGTTTCTGTTCCCAAACCTCGGTTCGGAGGCTGTAAATTGGCCCGCTGGAACTATATCTCTGCTCTTGGCCACATTGCCTTTGCCTTTTACGCCCTGATCAGCTTGGTGGGCGGAGGGCTTGCGGTGACCTCACGTAGCCTCGTCCGAGCTATGGTCGGTCTGGTCATTTCTTTGTTCGGCGTGGCTGGTCTCTATCTGTTGCTGCTGGCAGAGTTCGTAGCCCTGATGCAGGTCCTCATCTATGTCGGCGCGGTCAGCGTGCTGATCTTCTTTGCCATCATGCTAACCCGCGCTTCGGCCGACGGCGGCGAGGCCGCCGGGCCGGGCCAGCGTGGCATCCTGCGCGCCATACCAGCTTTCCTGTTGACCATCTTGCTGGTGATCATGCTGGGCGTCTACGGGGTGACCGGGGCCGATACCCCCAAGAATGTCCCCGTGGCCGCGCTGGGCGCTGGGCTGCTCGGGCCCTACACTCTGCCCTTCGAACTCATTTCCGTGGTGCTGCTGGCGGCCATAGCCGGCGCGGTGCTGCTGGCCTTTGAAAAGCGAGGTACTCATTGAATCCGCTTGTCTATTACCAGACCGTGGCCGTGCTGCTCCTAGGGCTGGGGTTCTATGCCTTGGTTTCCCGGCGCACGCTGGTCGGCATGCTTATCGGCGTGGAGCTGATGCTGAACGGCGCGGGACTGTCCATTGTGGCCGCCGCCCAGCTCACCCCCGCCGACGCCGTCCTAGGTCAGCTCGGGGCCCTGCTCGTGATGGGCTTGGCCGCCGCCGAGGCTACCCTCGTCCTTGCCATCGTGCTCGTTGTCTCTAAACGCTTCGGGAATGCCGATGCCGACAGCCCTCGGGAACTCAGGGGATAGTCCATGGCCGCCGCGTCGCAGACAATCGAAAGCGCCCGGGTGCTGATTCCCTTGGGCATCACCTTACTAGCCCCCTTTGTCCTGTGGTTCTGCCGCAAGGACATCAACCGCCGCGAGGCCGTGTCCTTCGTGGCCGCCGCCTTGTCCTTTGCCAGCGTCCTTTCCATGGTGCCGGCCGTGCTGCGCGGCGCGGTCTGGACCTACCGCCTGACGACCTTTTTTCCTGGCGTCTCCATCGGTTTCGCCGTGGACGGCCTGTCGCTGATCTTCGCCCTGGTGGCCACTTTCCTCTGGTTTTTCGCCACCTGCTACAACATCGGTTACATGCGCTCGTTGAACGAACACGCCCAGACCCGCTATTACTTCTGCTTCGCCTTGGCCATCTTCGGCGCCGTGGGTGTGGCCTTCGCGGGCACCATCGTCACTCTCTACCTGTTCTATGAGGTGATCACCGTTTGCACCTACCCCCTAGTCGCCCACCATCAGGACCAGGAGTCCTATCAGGGCGCGCGCAAGTATCTGGTCTACCTCATGGGCACGAGCAAGCTCTTTTTGCTGCCGGCCATGATCCTGACCTATGTTCAGTGCGGCACCCTGGACTTCAACCTGACGGATATCTCCAAGGGCATGTTCCCTCCGGGGGCCAATCCCACCCTGGTGACCATCACCTACTTCCTCTATCTTTTCGGCTTGGCGAAGGCCGCCATCATGCCCCTGCACAACTGGCTGCCCTCGGCCATGGTTGCGCCCACGCCGGTCTCGGCTTTGCTGCACGCCGTGGCCGTGGTCAAGGCGGGCGTGTTCTCGGTGTCCCGCATCATGCTGTCGGCCTTCGGCGTGGACCTGCTGTCCCGCCTCGGGCTCGGAGTGGTCACTGCTTACCTGGCCGCCTTTACCATTGTGGTGGCCTCCGTTATCGCGCTGACTAAGGATGACCTCAAGGCCCGGCTGGCCTACTCCACCGTGAGCCAGCTCTCCTACATCATCATCGGCGTGGGCATGCTCACCCCCCTGGGTGTCACGGGGGGACTGCTCCACATCGTCCACCACGCCTTCGCCAAGATCACGCTCTTCTTCGCCGCTGGCGCCATCTACGTGGCTACGGACCTCAAGAAGATCCCGCTCATGGACGGCCTCGGCCGCAAGCTGCCCTGGACCTTTGGCGCCTTCGCCGTGGCGTCGCTCTCGATGATCGGCATGCCCCCGGTTTCCGGCTTCGTCACGAAGTGGTACCTGGCCAACGGCGCCATCGAGATTCACAACAACATCCTGCTCCTGGCCTTGCTGGCCTCGACGCTCCTTAACGCCGGCTACTTTGTGCCCGTGGTCTACCGGGCCTTTTTCTTGCCGCCGGCGCCCGGCGTCGACCATTCCCATTTCAAGGAGGCTCCCCTAGTCATGGTAGTGCCGTTGTGCCTGACGGCGGCTATTTCCGTGACCCTGGGGCTTTTCCCAAAAATCTTCACGTCCCTCGTGAACGCCTTTGGCCGGTTCTAGGAGAAAGCCATGCAGGAACCGAAACTATTGGGAAGTTGGCTGGAAACGGCCCGGGAAAGAGCCGGGGCCTTCAAGATCCTGCTCTATCTTGTGCTAGCTGCCCTGGTGGTGCTCAATTTCTTCATTGTGCCTCACGAGCCTGAATTTGCCACGGAAAAGCTACCAGGGTTCTGGGCGCTCTTTGCCCTGGCCGGCACGGTGGTGATGGTCGTGGTGCTCAAGAAAATCGTTTACCCCATGCTTGCTCAACCCGAGGAGGATACGAATGACCGGTCTTGAGCACCTCGGAATCCATTTTTTTCTGCATCCCGCGTTTGGCTTCCTGGCCCTGGCCCTGGTAATGGCCTTTCTCAAGAATAGCCACTACCAGATTTGGCGCTGGCTGCTTTTGGTCCCGCCGGTCATGGCCATTACAGTGGTGGTCTCCCTGACGATGGGGCCCTCGGGTCCGCGCGACTTGGCGACCTTCTCCTATCTCGGCCAGACCTTGCATCTGGGCCGGGTGGACACCCTGTCCCTGGTCTTTGCCCATGTCTTCGCCATCCAGTCCCTCATCGGCTTCATCTACGCCCTGCATGTCCCGGACCGGGCACAGCATATTGCCGCCTGCCTCTATGTGGCCGGGGCCTTCGGCAGCGTGTTCGCCGGTGACTACCTGACGCTGTTTATCTTCTGGGAACTCATGAGCATCGGCTCGGTGTTCCTTGTGTGGCTTCGAGGCACCCCAACTTCCACCGCCGCCGGTTTCCGGTACTTCCTGTTCCACATCTTCGGCGGCCTCTTCCTCCTTGGCGGGCTGCTCCTGCGCCACGCGGCACTGGGCACCTTCGCTTTTACCGCAGTAGCCCCCGACGCTGCCCGCTACTTCGACTACCTCATTCTTGTCGGCTTCCTTGTGAACGCCGCTTTCGTACCGCTGCACGCATGGCTGCCCGACGCCTATCCCGAGGCCACTATCACTGGCGCGGTGTTCATGAGCGCCTTTACCACGAAGACCGCGGTCTATGCTTTGGCCCGGGGCTTCGCTGGCTTCGAACTGCTCGCGATCGGCGGCTGCGTCATGTGTGTTTACGGCGTCTTTTACGCGACAATCGAGAACAATGCCCGGCGCATCCTGTCTTACCACATCGTGTCTCAGGTCGGATACATGGTCTGCGGCATCGGCATTGGCACGGCGATGACTGTGGACGGAGCCTGCGCCCACGCCTATGCCCATATCCTGTATAAGGGCCTGTTGTTTATGGGTGTCGGCTGTCTGCTCTATTCGACCGGTTCAGCCAAGCTCACCGAGCTGGGCGGGCTGGCCTCGCGGCTGCCGCTGGTCATGATCGGCTACATGGTTGGGGCTGTGTCGATCTCGGGCATGCCGCTTTTCAACGGGTTCGTCAGCAAGACCATGACCATCGCCGGTGCGGCCGAGGCCCATCACACGTGGCTGGCCCTTGCCATGGAACTCGCCGCCGTGGGCACCTTCCTTTCCGTCGGCATCAAGCTCCCGTACTTTGCTTTCTGGGCCAAGCCGAAAAACGACATGCCTTTGAAGCCCATCCCCTGGAACATGTATCTTGGCATGGGGATCTCCTCCTTGCTCTGTCTGTTCATTGGGCTCTTTCCCCAAAGTCTGTACAAGCTGCTGCCGTTCCCCACGGAGTACACACCATACACAACTTGGCACGTGCTGCAGTCCTCGTTGCTGCTGGGGTTCACGGGCCTCGGTTTCTACCTCATGCGGCGGATCATTCCGCCGCATCCCAGCCGCAACTTGGACTTTGACTTCCTGTATCGTGCCATCGGCCGGGGCTTCGTCAAGCTCGTGAGCGTGCCGACGGCGGCCGTGGACAACATCTGGACCGAGGTCTACGCCCGCGTCGGCCTGCGAGGGTTACTCAGCATCGGGCGCGGTACGAACGTCTTTGATGGCAAGGTGATCGACGGGGTATTGGACGGCTCGGCGCGGGCCGTGCGCGAGGACGGCGGTGCGGCCGTGGCCCGGATCCAGACTGGCCGGCTCCAGGATTACTTGGCCGCTGCGGTGGCCTTGGGACTACTCATTTTTGTGATTGTCTGGTTAGTGAAGTAAATTGCCGAAGCTTTGAGGGATCGATAGATGACGATGCAATTCGGCTTTCCAGTGCTGACAGCGCTGATCGTCCTGCCCTTAGCGGCGGCTGGGGTTCTGCTGTTTCTGCGCCAGGAGCGGACCATACGCCTGCTAACCCTGGTGGTGGGCATTCTGGAGTGCTTGCTGTGCCTGCGGCTGTTCTCCTATGCTCCCCAGGGCGCTGTCTTCCAGTTCGAAGAGCAGGCCGCCTGGCTGCCCGCCCTGGGTATGACCTACCATCTGGGCCTGGATGGCCTAAGCCTCTACATGGTTCTTTTGACCGC
>Ga0181520_10007639_pt1 | contig 15798 bp, 18 predicted proteins | sample PEATcosm2014_Bin_29_FD_132451 | JGI IMG/M metagenome (GOLD analysis project Ga0181520, IMG submission 132451) | Peatland microbial communities from MTU Mesocosm Facility, Houghton, MI, USA - PEATcosm2014_Bin02_30_metaG | ecosystem: Environmental > Terrestrial > Soil > Wetlands > Peat | place...
ATTACCGCCAGCGAAGAGAAAATGACCCACGCAGAAAAGTTATCCATATTTCTATCGAATCGCTGGAAAACTCTAGATGGGTGTTGGTAATTGGGGTGGCCGAATTCCAGACTCTTTTTTCCTGCAAAGTCAGGAATATACATCCCGTCGTAATCTACTAATTTCAATTCGTTACCAACCACCAAAATGTTCCCGTGTTGCAAATCGCAATGAGCGATGTTTTCTTTCCGAATTGCGATCAGCATCTCAAGAAAACGATAAGTCAAATCTAATATCTGCTGAGGATTATTGTAATTTTTATTCAAGTAATCATCCAAGGGAACTCCATAGACCCAATCCATCTTCAAAATAGGGTACCAGGAATTCTGAACTTTTATTCCCTGTTCGATAAATTTGAACCCGACAGTATATTTTTGATTTCGTTTTTCTAAATAATCACTGATTTTTTGATATCTCTCCTTCTGGTCAGGATCATATCGCAAAAAGCACCGGACTGCATACACTTTTTTTGCTGGACTTGTGATTTTAAAAACAAGAGCATTTTGTCCGGATATTACCCTCGGCAAACCCAATTTGTCGGTTTCAAATGTACCGTCCTTTAGTTCGGGATCTTTGAAACACGATTTGGGATTTTGGATAGCCTCTCTATATGCACCCGGTTCTGGCAATGTCACCGCATCAGTCTCCTTGAATTGTTAAGATCATCAGCGTAACATCGTCATTTCGCATTAGCTTATTTTCACGCAACTGTTCAATCCATCCTGTGAAACCGGATTTTGTCGTTGTTTGTTCACTGATAATCTCCCAAGGCTTGTCTCCTTTTTCATGTTCCTGGAAAAACCATGAGGCAATAGCATCCGTCATTAAAAAAAATTGATCGTCATTAATTATACTTTGGTTCTCACGATATGCGATTTTTTCGGTAAGATTCTCGTTTCGTTTTGAATCACTTGAAATGAGTGCAGGAGAATTATCAAAATCCACAGAACTATTGAGGGGGAATTTCGTAATCAGTTCATCATTCCTAACCTGGAACAAGCAAGAATCACCTATTGCTAGCGCAGAATAATTATCACTAATTTTGTTATTTTCAAGGGGGAATGAAATCTCGAGTAAGGTAGAAGCAGCCCCGTTTTGAAGTGCTATCTCATCATACCACGAAAGCGGTTTCCCATCAACTTCCCGCTTTTTTATATAATCGGCCAGTTGGGGTGTCCAATTTTCTTCTAAAATCAATGTTTGAACAAGATGGAGAAAATTTTTATCCGTGATTTCGTCGATATATGAACCAAATCCATCAACAAGTATCGTAGCCCATAGTCCACTCAAATATGCGGTTGAAGCTCCATCGGCAATTGTATATCTTTGATATTTTTGATTGGGATATATTGTGTCAAACGGAAAATTATAAGGGAAAAAAGCATCTTCGTATGCATTCGAAAGGTTCCCGGCTTTTGGCAACCAAAAATGAGAGTATTCAATATTCATTTATATCGGAAATTAATGCTCAGGTACGTCGCCTTTCATCTCTGGCGTGTCACTTGGGGGCGCCATTTTTGTACCGATATCCAGCGCCAAAAAGACAGAAATTGGATCAGCATTATATACAAAACCTCTGGAATTTTTCTCGATGTTCATTTCATGGGTATTATTCGCGTATGTAATCTGATCATCGGTCAGGGGACTTGACATTGAATACAAAAGTTGAGCATATTGCTCAGGAAGGTTCGCTTCACTATTAGGGAACCTTAACGCAGTCGCAGATCCCGATGACAGGTGAATATTATAAAGCAGGACATTCCCCTCACTGCTTTTGAGATTTTTTAATTCTTCTGCTGGGACTAATGGGTTACCATCAGTGGCTGCACCGTCAGTAATATTAACCACAATAGGTGGGTGGCAATTCGGATGTTGTGCTAACCAACCTTCAAGAATTCCCTTTGCTTTGTTTAAAGCTTGGCACATAGGAGTCTGACCATCAGCAACAGCATCAAACCATACCGGGAATTTGGTTTTTACGACACCGCCAGCACCATCTTCTTTCAAACGCTCTTCTATCCGGGCCGGCTTATCTGCAATCTCGCTTATCGGCACGAGGTCCTTGTTTGCTAGGGGTCCGACAAATGCAGAGCCGACGTTAAGTCCGTACCCAATGACACTTACATAAAAATAATCACGGACTCCCTCGGCTTTTGTACAAGTAACAACCAAATTTGTCAAAAATCTATTGATAAAATCTTTCAACTTTTCCGATTTTGACTTGTCTGGGTCATCTGCCGTTTTTTCAGCCATTGATCCTGATTGATCAAAAAGAAAAAGGTAGCAGGTTGGATTGCGTCGTGAAATTTCTACATAGCCCATTTTTGTCACCTTTCAAACATCACTGAATACTTACTGTTATATGTAACTAGAATTTATCATAACGTGAATGTTTTGGTTTATATTATAGATTTTTATTTAACTTTCAGCTAGGCAAATGTTCTATTTTCCCAGTAGATTCTTCGATCTCAAAATAATTAGATTACGGAATAACCGATGTGTTATATAATTCCGAAAAACATAAATTGAGATAACAAGAACTCTAACAATAATGGACAGACCGGTAAATATTTTTGATAAAATAGGATCCCTTATCCCAGGTTATTCTGGGTATGCAGAACGTAATAATCGAAGACAATGTGATAAAATTCTTCGCGAAAAAGTTGCGCTGACTATAAGTTCCATCGAGAATGAAATATCAAAACGAATAGCCTCATTAATAGAATCTAAGGAATTATCGCAACTAAAGAAAGTTGAAGAATGCCGAAAAAAATTGAATACGATAAGTTCTCAAGTTAAATATGCTCCTTATGGCGAATCCGGTTTTTTTAGTATTGCCCAGCTCAAAGAAAATGAATTGTTAACAATTTATCAGAAAGATTTCGCCCTTTTGGAAAAGATGAATGAGATTAATGGATCCATTTCGGATGTGGATATCAAGCAAATTCTTAAAAAAATTGATTATCTTGAAGGAATGTTGAAAGAAAGAAATGAATATCTTAAGGAGTTTAAGTGATGCCAAAACTCATGGGAATTTTAGAGTTCCTTGACGATACAGGAACATCAATGGTAAAGAGACTTCCTGAAAATGGTCAATATGAAATAACCTGGGGTTCCCAATTGATTGTCCGGGAAAGTCAAACCGCTGTTTTTTTCAGGGATGGTCGTTCATTAGATATTTTTGGCCCCGGTCGTTATGTGTTACAAACCCAAAATCTTCCTGGTTTAACAAAATTTATTACTTCTTTGGCTTATGGTTCAAAATCCCCGTTCAGAGCTGAAGTTTATTTTCTCAATATGAAATTATTTCCCAATCTCAAATGGGGAACTAAAGAACCTATTCTATTCAAAGATTCAGAATTACAAATGATTAGACTGCGAGCTCATGGAATATTTTCTATTCAAATTCGAGATCCTGCCCTGTTCTTAAACAAAGTTGTTGGCACGCAGGGATTATATTCTGATACAGATATTGAGGAATATCTTAGAAATATCATTTCGACGAGAATGACGGATGTTATTGGAAATAGTTTAAAAACAATTTTTGACATACAAAAAGAATTGAACCAGTTATCATTAATCATCAAATCCAGTTTAAATCTTGATTTTGAAGGGCTGGGATTATACCTTCATGATTTTTATGTTAATTCAATTTCCTTACCCCCTGCGGTGCAAGAAATGGTCGATGCAAGGTCCGGTATGGCTGCAGTAGGGAATATGGATAAATTTATGAAATTCAAGGCAGCAATGTCGCTTGAAAAAGCGGCTGAAAACCCGGGTGGGACAGCGGCAACTGGAGTCGGAGTTGGTGCTGGTGTCGGAATGGGTTTTATGCTTCCCCAAATGTTGCAAAATGCTGTCCGATCTGAACAAGATCAAAGTTCAGCTAATGTCGATTCATCTTTTGACAAAATTAAAAAACTAAAAGAATTGCTCGATGTGGGAGCGATTTCAAAAGACGAATTTGATATGAAAAAGAAAGAATTGTTGGGAGGGATATAAATTAGAAATCTCCTTTTAGGTGGCTTCATAGCGATCATTACCGCTGCAGTAATCATTTTTATGATAGAATCTGGAAGATCGCTCATCCAGTTTGTAATAGGTTTTTTACTTTTCATTCTCCCGATAACATTTATCTCATCTTTTAAATCGACAGCCATGAGTTTTATTCTTGTTTTATTCGGCATTTTGGTTATATACGTTATTTACAAATTCAGTTATTTCGATGCGATATTTGGTATATTTCTTGCCTGTTTAATCGGTGGTAGTGTGTTCTACTTCAGAGTCAATCAGGTTCAAATTTTTTCGGTAAAGGATTATAAAAACTTAACAATGAAAAAAAGCGAGAAATAAGCGGTGATTTTATGGCGTTCAAAGCAGCCGTATGTCCAAGTTGTGGGGGTCAATTACAAGTTCCTGATGATAGGGATTCTGTAAAGTGTATGTATTGTGGTACAGAAATTGTTGTCCGGGAAGCCATTCGAGCTGGTTCTGGCGTAAATATTCACAATTATTTAGATTTGGCCATGACAGCTGCTAATGCAGGGAATTTTAAAGAAGCGTATGATTATTATTCAAAAGTTTTAGAGATTGATATAAAAAACACGGAAGCCTGGTTCGGGAAAGCAAAAGCAGCTGGGTGGTTATCAACAGTAGGTGAGGCAAGATTTCCTGAAGTAAAATCTGGTTTTCAAAATGCAATTAAATATGCTTCAGAGGAAGATAAAAAGGCCTTAAATATCCAATGTGCGGTTGCAATTCATCAATTGTCACTCTCTTATTTTGAACTGATATACGGATATGTTGTTAATAATTCATCCGTAGAGAATGTTTGGGAAAATTTTCTTTCTCAAGCTGGAAATTTGATAGATTTATTAGAATTTGGGTTACAATTGGACCCAAACAATCAACAAATTATGAAGGATATAATTAGTATTTGTAATGCCGATCTTGAAGGTGTAAAATATACATTCTACACATCAAATGGACCAACGGATTCTGTAAGAAGAGTTTCAGAAAGCTATAAGGTATTTTTAACTAATAAAATAAATGAATATTCAACTAAATTACAGAAATTTGATCCTAATTATAAACCGCCTAGTGTTAAACGAAAATACTCAACCAATGAAATGATTTGCATATGTTGTATTGCAGCGATTGTAATAATATTTTTAATATATATAGTTACCAAAGGTTCATGATTGGAAAAGAGAATGAAATTTGATTTTTTCTGGGATGGAAAAATAGGTCCTGTTTTCATTATTAACATCAATAATCGCGATTATGGGATCTGTCTATGCCATAGGATAGAAGAACGATCTATCCGTTTTTTTGGATTAGGGAAATATTTGTGTGCGAGATGTCTTGGTATACTTTTGGGAGGTATCATCGGTATTATTATTAATCGTTTAATTTTTAATGTGCCCCCCCTTTTTGGTTTCTTATGCTTACTACCTATGTTAATAGATGGATTTTCGCAATCATTTGGATTAAGACAGAGTAACAATGAATTGAGACTTTTAACCGGATTTTTATTTGGGTTCGGAATGACGCCGGTCTTAAATTTTCTCTTTCTCCGGTTTTGGAATGTTTAATCTGACGAAATCGGAATATCCTCCGATGGGTAACACTCCCCATAAGTCAACGAAATCCATTTCAATAAAAACGGAGAATATCTCAAATGGAAATTACATTCTAAGATATTGGGGGGATAAAAATTTGTCTTTTTAAATTGATATTAAGGAGAAAAGAAAAAGGATAATGATTTTATGACGCTCAAAGCGGTAATTTGCCCGAATTGTGGAGGTCAATTAGATGTACCTGATGATCGGGGTTCGGGAAAATGTTTGTATTGTGGTTCTGAATTTCATTTGAGTGAAGCTTATAAACACAAACATGAACACGGTTGTCATGGACCTGGAGCCTATCAACGAAGGAGAGGAACTGCTATTGTTGACACACCACAAGGAATCATAGTTGTTCAACAAGGACACGCGAAATTCTTACTTCCAGGTGGCGGAGCAAGACATGGAGAATCCAGACTTCAAGCAGCAATAAGAGAACTCAGAGAAGAAACCGGACTTTTTGCCGAAAACACACAATTTCTTTTTCAACATCAATGCTCAAAAGTATTTCTTGTTAAATCTAATGGAATTCCAAAAGCAGATAACGAAATTTCCCATATTGAATATTATAAAAAAGATTCGACTATTCAGCTATCTTTCAATACAAAATTAATAATCGAGCGTTATTGGAATATGATCAAAGCAAACGAGATATAACTCGCTATAAGCACAATTTATTATTTCAGTAATTGCTCCATAGGTCATTCGAAGAGCCCCGTTCTCGCTTGTTCTCGATGAACCACTAATTCCGACGGCGCAATTCTCGTAATTTAATTAGATTTGAGGAAAAATTGATTTCTTAAGACGAGAATAAACTGTAAATTATGGTCACGGGTCAACAAAAACAATTGATTAAACAGGTTGGTGAATATCTTGTCGCTGCTGAACTATGTCGGAGAGAATTGATTGCAACCTCTTTTACAGGAAATGTTCCTGTGTTTGATATTATTGCCATAACCAATGATGAAAAAATGAAGACTATTCAGGTCAAAACTACAACAACCAATAGCGGATGGAATTTGGAGGGGACAAAGTTTTTAGATTTCGAACATCCGGTAGATAACAAGCAACATATCAAAGGTTTTCGAATACTATCTTACTCTGACACAATATTCTGTTTTGTTATATTGCGATCCTTTGGAAAAGAAATGACATTATCAGAGCACGATGAATTTTATTTGGTTCCCGTTAAGGAACTCCAAGCGATTGTGAGGAGCGCGTACGAAAGGCATTTAAAGAAGATGAATTTTGTAAGAAAGAATGACTCTCATCATGTGAAATTAAAACCAAGCGACATAAGCAGATTCAAGAATAATTGGGATTGTTTACTCAAATAATCGTGCGTCAAGAATAATTGTTCAGGCAGAACAAATGTTCCCCCTCTATCGACAACGAGCATTCCGATTTTGACCTGTGACCGCACGTCGGGCAGGTTGCAGTGGAGCATCGTTCGAAATATTCCTCATCAAAATCATCCAACATCAAGTTGACGGAAGGGCGGTACCACTCCACATACACCTTCCCACATTGTGGACATTTCACCATGATATTTTCTGGAGGAGATGTCATTTATTCCATCTCTCTTGCCGATCCTTTATTAGATTATTGATATCAATTAGAGATTATGGAAGATCCCAATGAATAATGAAATTACTCAATCTTGGTTGAAAGAAAGGATACAGAAATCCAATAAACAGGCAGCGATAAACCTCAATAAATACACTATCCAGGAAAAGGCAACTCAGGCTGACCTATGGGATTTTGTTCCTTGTACCTACGATGATTCCTGTTCCTGTAGAAAAGAGTTGGGAAGCACGGGTCATTGGAAACTTAAAACGGATATCCAGTTCGAAGACTTCATGTTTGGATTTCTCCGGATGTTTGTTGACCGGTCTGAACACCTGAACCTTATTATGGCCATAGATTTTGGAAGATCCTTCAAACCTGAGGCCTCGCGTCAAAGATGCTTACACGGTTTTACACAAGTTGAAAAGAGATGAATGGCAACTCCTGTCAACAAAATCTGCCAATTACAATAAGACACTTTTTTACGACGATTGGGTTGATAGTTATTTCCAGAAAAAATTTGAGAGTTTCAAGATAAACGAAAGTGTATATTATGCCAAACAGTTTTGTATGGTCTTCCCGACATTTGCGTACCGTACGATACTAAATCCCGGGACAAAATGACAAAGCATCTTAAAATTCCGCGGAATGCTGATTATTTTGAATTCCTCTTGAAGGTACGATCAACATTTTTGAGTGACTTCAAAAAACAAGATATAAAATTACCTGTAATACGGTCTTTTGACTCCGCGGGTGAACAACTTCCGTTCGATCCGCGGCTCATCTCATTACGACAACCTAACCGGAATTACGGGGAGGAGGAGAAACCTGTCAAAGGGCAGATCAGTTTAGTTTTGGACAAATGTTATTATTTGCCGACAGGAATCTCGGCAGATGAAAATATAACCCAAAAATAAATGATTATGCCAATTCCATGATGATATTCAGTCTGACTTTTCAAATCATGAGGTCACAACTTTTTTCGGTCTTCCGCGTTTACGTATTTGACCATCGGCAGGTTTTATTTCAGGGTTTTTGACTTTACGCGGTCTACCCCGGGGTCTCTTTTCTTTTTGTTCGATTTTCTTAGTATTTTGCACCTTATGCGGCCTGCCTCTTTTTCGCTTCTTGCCATCGGTATAAGATTTTAATGGTATTTCATCTGAAATTAGTTTGATTTTTCCATCGGCAACAAACTTTAATAAAACTTTCTCGATCTCGTTGTTGATATCATCATTCAATTTGGAAAAATCGCGTGGGGATATTTGATACATGCTCTGAAAAAGGTCATATTAATATAAATTATTTCTCTAAAGACGGTCTTGATGCATATGCGGTGCGTGGCTCTTTACTTCAATCGGTTCCTAGGAATTTTAAGGGTATGCTCTATTCGTTGTAAATCTCGATAATTAACCGGATTCATAGAACAATAATCTACAACCATCATTTTTGCAACTCTCCTTGCAATTTTTGAGAAATCTTTTTCATAAAGTCCTTTTTCAAGCTCGGGAATCTGCGGATTTTTTTCATATCCCATTAAAATTCCATGTTTTATTAAGAATGATGCAGGGGTTTCAACTTCGTCACAAACATGATTGGAAATTTCTATTAATTTATCAGAACCCAGCGAATGAACAATCTTAAAAATTATGCCATAAACGACAAAGAAATTCATATTCCAAAAGATATTTAATGCAAGTTTCTGCCGTTTTTCTTCACTTAATCTTTGAGATGGATCTTTTCCCTCTTCCATATGATCCAATCGTTTTGATATAAATTCAACAATTTCTTTTTGTTCATTTTCACCTTTTATTAGTTCAATGAAAGAAGATAATACTCGTAAATGAACATTCATAGCGTCTAAAAAAATGTCCTGAAGCTTATCTCGTTCTAATGACCCCGCTCGGTTTCGGATAACACACCCCATGACCTCAACAGTTTTAATGGCCTTTCTCAAATCAATTAAATGTGTATTATTTTTATCAACTGGTTCTTCATTCGTATCATTATCATAAGATTCTTCCAACTTGTCTTGAATTTTTAATCTTCTAGACCTTTCCATTTCTGGTGTTACATTTGAAGGTGGCAGTAATATCTTAACAATGTTGTGAGCTTCGTTATCGAAAAAGTTCATTTCATCCTTTGCTAATGTCGCAGGTTTATAATTACCAAAAAGGGAGGAGGAGACTCTTTCAATTTCTTCGAAAATGTTAATATTTTTGGAATGATGAATTAAGAAAACCGCAATATAGGCATTTTCATCAACCTGAAGATTATTTAAAACAGTTTTTATCTTCTCCATTCCCTCGGTTTCATCGAGATGTTCAGAAAGCGCTTTGGCAACAAAATAATAATAAAAACATGGATATCTGAATGAGTAATTGTTAAAACTGTCTAACATTACGATCTCATGTAAATTAGCGAGAAGGGTATCAAGTTTAATGGGGAGATTATATTTTTTCAAATAACTTTCCATAAAAACGGAAAAATCATGACTATTTAATTCATCTCGTTTTGCCTGATGCATATAAAAAGCAAGTTCACCTAAAAAGTTCAAATATATATCAATCTCATCAAACTTTACACCCCGCTTTTTAGCTAAGTAATAATAGACAAACGCCTGATAGCAATGACCCTGAGAAGTAATATCTTGGTTGAGTGGTAAGGTAAATGTATCGTATGTAAAAAGGGTAGATAAAATAAAAAAGGGATACGCGGGCAGCAATCCCTTACCTATGTTTCTTCCCAAAGTGGTGTCTATAAGCTCAACGTTTTTGTCAATATCTTTGTAATCCATTTCAATATTTTTATCAGTTAGACTTACCCATTTTTTTATTAAATCAAACCTTTTTGATGGTTTAAGTTCTTTTATATTGAAAGTAGTAAAAGAAGAACTGAGTGTTTCATCTTTAATATTTAGGCTGAAAATATCATCGACAACAAGTATGCATCGTGAGTAGTCTACCATTTTTTTCATATGCTTTTCTTTATCTTTCGCAAGGTGAAAATCATCTATTATCGGAATAATTTTTTCAATATCGATTTCCTTTTCATCAAAATTGACATACTGTTCGTGGAGCGATTTTAAAAGAATATTTTCTATGTTCCCTAAAATCGAAGTCTTTTTTCCTGATACATACACTGGTATGAAATTTAAATCTCGCAACTTGCAAAATATCTTCTTGCAAATAGTGGTTTTACCAGATTGATTTTCACCTGCGATGATAATTTTTCTTTCTTTGAAGAGCCCGTCTATTAATTCATCAGAATTTATAGTATCTATATATTTTTTTGAATTATCAAATTTTTTCAACTCAGTATTTATATAGATATCATTGAGGGATACAGTCTCTTTTTTTGAGTGGGCTTTTGTAAATAGTTCAGCATCATTTAGATAATTTTTAAATGACTGATGAAGAACTAATTGTTTTATTTTCAATTCTTTATTGATTATTTTTTTCAGTCCCTCAATGACATCTTGCCATGCTGCATCTTTATCATTAAATGATGAAATTGCCATTCCATCTGTGGGCAAAGCCATCAATTTACAAAGATCTGAATCCTTCCATCCACATTGAGATAATATAATAGGAATTACTGGGATTCCTTTTTTGTCTCTTAATCCTAGTGCTTTCCTTTTTTCAGCCATACAGTGATGTGAATCTAAGAAAGATGCTGAGATAAACAAACAAATAATATCTGCATTATCTAAATTATGATCAATTCTCTCAAGAAAATTATCGCCGGCTAAAATTTCACGATCAAACCATTCTTCGATTAAACCATTAGTTTTTAGAGGAGCAAGATGTTTTTTAAATTCATTGATATATTGTTTCTCTATGGTGTTATCTTGATGTGAATAACTAATAAAAAGCTTTAACTTTAAATTTTGTTCCAAAGTATCCCTCTCCCCAATCTCTTCTTCCATCAAATGTCCGATATATATCCTTATAGATGTGGTTTTATTCTTACGGTGTATAAGTGAATTTCGGAATAATAATGTTAAAATTTCTGGACCAATAAGTAAAAGAGACCTTTCTGTTACCTTCCTATTTTTTCTGCATTTGTCCATAGTCCGGCACATACACGCGCAAGGTGCTAATACATACACCGCTCCGCTCCAAAGTAGGAGTTTCAGCATTGACATCGCGGACTTTTTTAATTAAGTTTCGTCGATGAAATCAATAATGGGATTTTCTTTTAAAAGGGGATTATGCGTATTCAAAGATGACGATACAGCCCGGCCCGCCACCGCCCCATCAAAACGTGAGGGATCTCCCGCCAATGTGCCAGAATCCGCTGAAGAGAAATTTGTATTTAACCAGTAAACGCAACTGGACCTTCGATATTTATTCCGCAGATCACCATCGTGCATTGCCGGCCCAGATCCGGATCCGGTCTTTGGATAGTTGCGGTAGCCGGGATGCATACCAGAGACCCATTGCCACGGATAGAACAAGATCATCATGAATATCCTCCCGCCATGCCTCGTATGAGTCATGCCCCTGCGCTGAAACCTTGATCCGAAAATTTGCCAGTTCCCTTACCAGAGTATCGGCTTCCGGTAGCGATCGTGGGATTCGCAGGATCTTATTCTGGAATGCGACTGTCAAGGCTCCTACAAGATCCCGTTTCGGCACTCGGTATATTCTACTCTCGCTCGTGACCTTGTCGCCGCCGTGAATGCTGATCCCTATCGGTTTAAGGCCTGCCAACTTGAATAAATCCGAAACGGCTACACCCACACCCGTTCTGTCAATGACCAGTACCGGGTCTTCAATCTGTTTGAGGATCTCTCTCACTCGCTGAACCTGAAGGGGGTATGGTGTGTGCAGCTTGAACCTCTCCAAATGAACAAGATGGTATTGGCTTTGCCCTTCAACATCTACAGATCTAATCACGGATACAGCAGTGAAATCGTTCATTTGCCCGAGATCGACTGAAACAATGTGCGTCATAGTGTTTCTCCTATAATTTTATTGATGTTTACGCGAGGGAATAACAGGGTAACACTGTCATCAAATGCTCCTTCGATGAGGTCAGCGCTGAATAACGAGGTATTGTTGTCGTTGAACCCGCAAAGGTACTCCTGCTGGAAATGCCATATGCCGAGAGCGTTCTTTTCCTGTTCAAGGAACTCCGGGGTGATTCGAGGGCATTTTGTCGCCGGGATCTCGATCCTTTCCCATGCATTGACTTCACCATTGATATAAGATTCATAAAAATGTCCCCGGCGCCCAAACGGGGTACTCATGAGAATAAGCCGACCGCCACCCGTCGCCAACATGGGCCGGATCGCATAATACAGCTCATCAGCACATTGTGCGGCTTCATCTTCTATGATAAGCGAAACGCCCGAAAAACCCCGGACTGTTGCCCCGCTGCCGGGGAGAGATACGATCCGGCTGCCGTTTGGCATCTTCAGGGAAAGGGCGTTATCTTCTACTAACTGCTTGCGGATCTCCAGGTGCTCGATGTTGCCCATGACCTTGCGGAACAGCTCACCGCTTTGTCGCTGCGATGGCGAGACCATAAGCACGAGAGACCGGGGATAGAACAATGCCCTGTGCGTTGCCAGGACTGCAGCTGTGGTGCTTTTCCCGCTTTGCCGGGAGCAGTTGAGGAGAATGTTTTTTGGGGATTCCAGTACCCGAGCCTGCCAAGGGTCCGGGTTGAAGTGCAGACATTCCCTGGCCCACGTAATCGGGTCTAGTGCATAACGGAGAAGGGAGGTCACAACCCCGCCTCCTGCAATGCCGCTGATAATTCCTTGTGGATATCAGGATGGCGTTCAAGAATCCGCATGAGGACAGTCCATTCTGGCACCGTTGTGAGAGATACCGCGTTTACCTGCACGTTTACCTGACTGTTCGGTCCGAATTCCCCAGTAACCTTTCCCAGCAGTTCAATACAAGCCCGTGCTTCCCTAACCGCACCACAGGCTGTCCGTAGGTCTCCAGCGTCCTCTGCCTGGTTCATATACGAGATCGCTTTACCGAGAAGAACTTTTGTGTACCGAAGCAGTTTGTCCCCTTGCGCGACCTCTTTGGCTTCTTCCGCCTTTGCTATGGCTGCTGGGATATGACCTGCTTTTTGGTGGCGCTGGAGGCTGCTTTTGCTTGTCCCATAGCGTCCCGCAATGTCCCGCAATGGTGTTCCTTTGATGATTTCCTGATCGATTTTTTTGCGGTCCGCATGGCTGCAAATGCCACAGGATTGTGTCATCACAGAACCCCCATAAAGAAATTGATGAATTGACCTGATTTTAATAATCCGAACGATACCAGACCATAGATTGCTATTTCAGGAAAGTTCTTACGAGAAATGAGATCCAGAAGTTCCCGGAAATATGTTTTATGGTTCGTGTTCCTTCGGATTCCTATTCCGGGCAAAATTTGTGACATGATCAAAAACCTCCATTCTTTGGCCGGATTCCATGGTAAATTTTCCGTCCGGTTGCGGAATCCTTGTCCCGCTTGAACCCACGATCGTTCATTTCAAACCCGAATTTCCGCTGGCTTATGATGTCCTCGTCCGGTGCTTCCCAACCCATCCATTTCCTGTAAGCCTCGTAAAGGGAGCTTGATTCACAGCTCAAGGTTGAATCGATGTTGCACATGAGGCTGATAAAATCGGCGAAGGTATCCTCGTTTTCCCGGTACTCAGCAGTCGCAACCCTCACTTCCTCCGGTTCTGCAAGGCCAATTCGCTGGTATTCCTTGTAGCCAGACAGCATCCAGTTAAGGATGCCAGGGGCCTCGTTCTGGAGTTTTTCTGGAAGCCGGATATCCCGATCAGATTCCTTGATCGTTACCGTAAACGGGATCATCCTGACCCTGGACCAGATACTTTCCGTGCTATCAGTTATGCGAGGGGTGGAATTGAACGCCCACCAGATTTTACACTCAGGTTGGAACTCAAAAGATTCCTGAAAAAGAAACCGGGCACGGATTCTATCACCGCCTCCGGTGAGCTGCTTTACGATGGATTCATCAAGACGCTTCCCTTTGCGGGATTCTGTAGATACTGCAAACCGCACACCTTTAAGCCCGGCAAGATCGTTGCGCACACTATCAGAGCGCGATACACAATACGTGTCCGGCTCGACTGTGTGGCCATAGTCCCCCATGATACCCAAAAGGGTGTTGAGGAACGTACTTTTCCCATTTGCACCTGCCCCATGGCAGAGAAAGAAAGCCCGTTCCCCGGTGAACCCTGATAGGCTATAACCGGTAGCACGCTGAAGGAAACCCACAAGATTCTTGTTACCCGCCATTATCTGGTTGAGGAACCGGTCCCACGTTGGGCAGTTGGCAGCCGGGTCATAGGAACATCCGGCAATTTTTGTGATCAGGTCGTCACGTCTCGGTTTGGAAAATTCCCCTGTCGTGAGATCAAGAGTGCCATTTTGGCAGTTTAATAGGGTGTGATGGGTGTCCAGTTGGTCCGGGGAAATGGATAACGTGCTTTTTGCGAGATCAATCAAGCTGTCAATCTTATTTTTCGCTTGAGATGCAGCAGCCCATCTGTACAAGTCACTCTGTCCGGTTGCCCCTTCTACACATGCAGCCTCATCGCCGATCCTAATTACGGTTTCTTTTGCGAATTCCTTGATAATGCCCGTCTGATCCTGTTGCCATCGATGATGATCCCAAATATACCAGGACTTGAAAGGCTGACTATACCGACAGTTTAAGCCGTACCGCATCACAAACCGTTCGCAATTTCCGAGATCGGTTTTCGGGTAAGCGGCACATATCGGGTTTTTGCCATTCTGTTGGGTCTCTTCATGCGGAGTGAAAATCAAACGGTGCGTAATAGGTTCCCGTCGCCATTCTTTTGAGGGAAATGACGGGGTTGGTGGAACCGGGGGTCCTTCAGGTAACAATGCAGGGTTTTCTGCCGCATGCCCGTAGACAGACTGATTGAGCATAGCAACCATGGCCTCCGGAGTCTTTGCACCAAACATGGCTGCCCCGGAAGGGATTGTTGCGGTCATGCAGAAGTGCCGCCCTGTGCAAGTTTGGTTAAAAAATACTGCCGTGCAGTAACCGCATTATCGATACGTTTCTGCGCTTCAGCAAGATCCTCGCTATTAAAATACAGATTGATTTCGCCGCCTTTTCCTGGCGTTCCTATGCAGATAGAATCGGGCCATCGTTGCTGTGTGGTAATAATTTCCGGGCTCATGCCGATATCCTCGATGCGGGTTGTTGTCGTCGCGGAATCAGTTGTGATGCAAGTCCCGGGCACTCGAACCACACACACCGGGCTTGTGCAGGTGTCATTCGGTTAATCTCTGAACGAAGGTAATTGAGTTGCCCCGGGGTTGTTGGCAGTCCGTTTGCTTGCAGGTGCCGGATTATCCGCCAGCACCGTGCCCTGCTCATCGGTGGGATCATGGTTGCTGCCCTCCAGTCCTCCGAACGGGGATCTTGCCAGCTACAATCCGTTCGGTGATACTCCTCGAATCTCGTAAGTCGTAGATTTCAGCCATCGCAAGCAGCTGGGCGTCTGTCAGCCATCCGAGTTTATAGTCGACACTACGCAAAAGAGCAAGGCAGTCAGC
>Ga0181520_10007640_pt1 | contig 15796 bp, 12 predicted proteins | sample PEATcosm2014_Bin_29_FD_132451 | JGI IMG/M metagenome (GOLD analysis project Ga0181520, IMG submission 132451) | Peatland microbial communities from MTU Mesocosm Facility, Houghton, MI, USA - PEATcosm2014_Bin02_30_metaG | ecosystem: Environmental > Terrestrial > Soil > Wetlands > Peat | place...
CTTCGCGGTGATGATTGTGCTCTCGCTTTACGGCCTTCACCGCTACACGATGGCGTACCACTACTTCAAGTTCCGGAAGAACTACAACCCAAATCCTCCGCGGCACTTTGATGAGCTGCCGCTCGTCACGATCCAACTGCCCATCTTCAACGAGCAGTTCGTTATCGACCGCCTGATCGAGGCCATCTGCGCGATGGAGTATCCGCACGAGAAGCTCGAGATCCAGGTGCTTGACGACTCCACCGATGAAACTTGCGAGGTGGCCGCGGCCATTGTCGAGCGCTACGCCGCTCTCGGGCACAACATTGTCTACATTCATCGCACCAACCGGCATGGCTTCAAGGCCGGGGCGCTCGACGCCGGACTGAAGGTAGCAAATGGCGAATTCATCGCCATATTCGACGCCGACTTCGTTCCGCCACCCGATTGGCTGATGAAGGTGATCCACCACTTTGCAGAACCCCAGATCGGCATGGTGCAGACGCGCTGGACGTACTTGAACCGGGATTACAGCATCCTGACGCAGATCGAGGCGATTCTGCTTGACGGCCACTTCGTTCTCGAACACGGCGCGCGCGCCCGCTCGGGAGAGTTCTTCAACTTCAACGGCACGGCAGGCATGTGGCGGCGCCAGGCCATCTACGATGGCGGCGGCTGGCAGCACGACACGCTGACTGAGGACACCGACCTGAGCTATCGTTCGCAGATGGCCGGCTGGAAGTTCAAATACCTGCCGGATGTCGAGTGTCCCTCCGAGCTGCCCATTGAAATGACGGCCTTTAAGACCCAGCAGGCGCGTTGGGCGAAGGGGCTTATTCAGACCAGCATCAAAATTCTGCCCAAGGTGTTCCGCTCGAAAGCGCCGATGCGCAATAAGATCGAGGCCGTTTACCACTTGACAGCCAATCTCAGCTACCCACTGATGGTCATCATGTCGGCGCTGCTGATTCCCGCAATGATCTGCCGGTTCTACCAGGGCTGGTTTCAGATGCTGCTCATTGACGTGCCATTGTTTACCGCCTCAAGCTTTTCGATCGCTGTGTTTTACGTGATGAGCGAGCGCGAGATCTACCCCAAGACGTGGAAGAAGACGATTTACTATCTTCCCTTTTTGATGGCTCTGGGCATCGGTCTCACGGTGACCAACACCAAGGCGGTGATGGAAGCGCTATTCGGGATCAAGAGCGCGTTCGTACGCACGCCGAAGTACCGCGTGGCGCAGAAGGGCGAAAAGTCTCAGGCCGCCAAATACCGCAAGCGCCTGAAGCTGACGCCATGGATCGAGCTGCTGCTGGGCTGCTACTTCGCTGCGGCGATCTACTACACCTTTACGAACGACAACTTCTTTACCGCGCCGTTCCTCATCCTGTTTGTGGTTGGCTACTGGTACACGGGCCTGATGAGCCTGCTCCAGGGCCGTTTCGAGCGCTGGCGTACGGGTGTTAACACAGACGAATCCAGCCCCAAGCCTTTTCCGGTGGGCGTGTGATGCTCTCTTCTTACGGGTGCAAGCAAAATGGACGGTTCGAGAGAAGGTTACCTGCGTGCGGAGCGCTGGCACGGCGGCGTAGGCGCTGTGCTACATTTGCGCCATGATGTTGAAAGATTTGGCGATCGCTGCCATGTTTGTCTCCTTGGCGTTCGCGCCCTCGGCCAGTCCTGCGCAGACTGGCAGTCCTGCCTCAGCGTCGCATCCGACAGTGCCACAATTACCCGCTTCCAGCGCGGCCACTCCCACCCCTTTGCCCTCTACCACGCCAGCCGCGGCCAATCCCGTCCCGCAAACCGACTGCCCGGGGGGCTCATGCGATGCTCCTCCTCCAGCGCACATCACAATTGCCACTCCGGCGCCCGCGCCCGCGCCGTGGCCATTGCAGGAGCGCATCAGTTGGGCGGCTAACCTAATTCTTGTTCTCATCGTTTATGTGGGGGTCACGGTTGCGATCTCTGCGTTGCGAAAGATTGAGCGGCAGACGCGTTTTGGCGAAACCGCAGCCCAGGCAGCTGCCGATAGCGCCAAGGCGGCGCTGCTTCTCGCTGAAGCACAGGAGCGGGCCGAGCGGCCCTGGATCGTCATCTCCCCTGGGCCCGTGCCCGGTACTCAGGACAGCTTTACTGTCGTGGCCACGAATCGGGGACGTAGCCCGGCACGGGTCGTCACCATCGTGGACGGAATTGCCATTGCGCATGACGAGTCGCACTTGCCTCCGGCTCCCGCATTCAAGACCGAGCCGCGGGCCCCGCACACTCCCAACATTTTGCTGCCGGGGGAATCCGCCGAGATCAAATCGTTCAGCCGCGGCGATGTGAAGACGGTTTGCGAAACGCCTGAGGACTTGCGCCGCGTGGAGGCATGGGAGGCCAAGATTTTTATATACGGCGAGATCACGTATGTGGACTTGCGCGCGGCGGTAGAAAAGGAACCGTCTGTGACCGGGTGGTGCTGCTGGTATATTCACGGCCGCCACAAGAGCGGCCTGGTCGTGGCCGGCCCGCCTGAGTACAACCGGCATACGTAGTGCGGCGGGCATCACGCTCGGCCGCACGGTTAAGATTCGGCTCGAAGCAGCTTGGCGTTCTTATCTTCCTGTGCCGCCCACGGTCATTTTGTCCAGCTTGATTGTCGGCATGCCGACTCCCACGGGCACGCTCTGCCCATCCTTGCCGCAGGTACCGATGCCTTCGTCGAGCTTCAAATCGTTGCCCACCATCGAGACAAACTTAAGCGCTTCCGGCCCGTTGCCGATCAGCGTGGCGTCGCGAACAGGCGCAGTCACTCTGCCGTCCTCAATCAGGTACGCCTCCGACGCCGAGAACACAAACTTTCCGTTGGTGATGTCCACCTGCCCGCCGCCGAAGTTTACGGCGTAGAGCCCTCTTTTGACGCTGCGCAAGATATCTTCCGGCGCGTCATCGCCGGCCAGCATGTAAGTGTTGGTCATGCGCGGCATGGGGATCGATTGGTAGCTTTCGCGCCGTCCCGATCCTGTGTTTGCCATTCCCATAAGCCGCGCCGAGAGCTTGTCCGACAGATAGCCCTTGAGCACGCCGCCCTCGATCAGAACGGTTTCCTGCGTCGCCGATCCTTCGTCGTCGACATTCAGCGAGCCGCGGCGGCCGGCCATCTTGCCATTGTCCACGACGGTCACTTTCGGGCTAGCGACGGGCTGACCGATGAGGCCAGCGAACGCCGACGTCTTCTTGCGGTTGAAGTCGGCCTCAAGCCCGTGGCCTACCGCTTCGTGGAGGAGAATTCCGGGCCAGCCGGGACCGAGCACGACTTCCATCTCGCCCGCGGGCGCCGGCACTGCGCCCAGTTGCAAAATCGCGCCTCGCGCTGCCTCGCGCGCCAAGGTCTCCGGGCTTTTGCTTCCTTCAAATTGGTCAAGGCCGGCTCGACCTCCGCCGCCTGCCGCGCCTTTGGTGGTGATTGCGCCATCCTTCGCGATGACCCACACATTCAGCCGGCAAAGCGGCTGTGTGTCACTGGCGAATGCACCGTCCGATGCAGCGATCAGGATGCGACGCAACTCCTCGCTGTAACCGGCGCGCACCTGCAAAATGCGCGGATCGAAAGCGCGGGCGGCGCGGTCGGCGCGAAGAATGAGCTCAAGCCGGGCCGCCAGATCGACGTCATAACCGCCGAGCGGCACAGGGTAGAGATCGGCGCCGCGCGTCTCAGTGAATCCTTGCACCGGCTGTTTCGCGGGACCCGAAGCAATCAGAGCCGCCGTGCGCGCAGCATGCAGCAGGCGGTCCGCGCTCAAGTTGTCGGTATATGCATATCCGGTTCGCTCGCCACTCAAGACGCGGATGCCGCATCCGGCGCTGGTACCTTGGCTGGCCGACTTCACAATCTGCTCGTCGACGCCAAGCGCGGTTGCTGTAACCGATTCGAAGTAAAGGTCGGCGTAATCCCCGCCCGCGCTCAGTGCTTCGCCCAGGCAGCGCTCGAGCAGCCGCTCCGTCAGCCCGAATTTCTCAAAAAAGTAACGCCGATGGCTCGAAATTGGGGAAGTTTCCGGATGCGTCATCGTAATCCAAGTGTACTCTGCTGCGTCGAATAGTTCGATGCGAACGCGCCTGGTCATTTGCCTCAAACCACTCGGTTCTTCTCTGGGTACCTCGGTTATCGCCGAGCGTTCGCATGCAGTCGAAATCGTGCTAGGATTCGAGCCATGAAGAGAATACTTGCGGCAGCTCTGCTGTTGATGACGTTCGCAAGTCCGGCGTTCGCCTACGGGCAGCACCACCATCATCATCACCACCATCATCATCACCATCACGCCTGAGCTCGGATTGCCGCCTAAGGCAACCGGCCTATCCGGCGATGGGTGTAGTGTGCCCGCTGCGAAAGCGGAGTTCCATCGCGACGACCAAGCGTGGTAAGTTTTTGCCATGGCCGATGAGGAAGACCTGCGATACCCCGTTGGGCGATTCCGCCCGCCGGCTGAGAACACTCGAGTGGTGCGTGCAGCACACATCGAAACTCTGCGATTGCTTCCTGAGCGCCTGCGCTCGGCGGTGGCCGGGCTCAACGACTCTCAGCTCGATACTCCTTACCGTGACGACGGCTGGACCGTGCGCCAGGTGGTTCATCACTTCGCCGACAGCCACGCCAACAGTTACGTCCGCTTCAAGCTTGCACTCACTGAGGATTGGCCGACGATCAAGCCGTACGACGAAGCCGCGTGGGCGCGGCTGCCCGACTCAAGTCAGCCGATTGAGCCATCACTCGTTTTCGTGACCGGGTTGCATCATCGCCTTGTTGCGCTCCTCGAATCCATGTCGGAAGAGGATTTCCAGCGAGGCTTCAATCACCCAGAGCGAGGCCGGATGACTCTGGCCGCGAATCTCGCGCTTTACGAATGGCATTCCCGCCACCACACAGCCCACATCACCAGCCTGCGCGCCCGACGGGGCTGGTAGAAAAAACCATGGACCCAGGCGTTCCACCCCATCGACAAAAGCGTGTCGCGGGGGACGTAGGTGACGAACCAGCCTCACCCACGCTACTGGCACGGACGATCGAATCCTATCTCGCCGATCATCCAGAGGCAGCGCTGCTTGAAGATGGCCGTGTCGTTTTTGACATGCGCACGGCGCACTACTCGGTCGGCGAATCGCACGGACGCTGCCTGCTCCAGCTTTGGAGCGACGAGCGCAACATCGTGCGTACCGTCGTCGATGTGAAAGAGCGCGCGCAGTGCCTGCGCCTCGTTACGCGGCGGATGGGCGCGGCCAAGCCGCAATCGCTCGAGCTCGCGCCCACTAGCGACCGCCGGACGCCTACCGCCCGCGACACAGCCCGCCGCAACTACCTGCGTCTCCTCGAGCGCGTGCTCGCCCGCCACCACATCGGCGCCAAGGTCGACGGCTTGCGCACGGCCATGGATCTGGAGCACAGCTTCGGACCCGCTTATGTGCGGGGCCGGTTGCTCAAGGGCTCCGCAGCCGACGCGATCATCGGCGTCGGCGCTGGCGAATCCGCTTCGATGATCGACGACGTTCTCACCCTTGGAATTCTTTGGCTCGACTATTGCCGCCAGCATGCCAACGCGCGGCGCCATTTCGGCGGCCTCAAAGTTATTGTTCCCACCGGAGCATGGCGGACCACGGCCGAACGCATGGCGTGGCTGAACCACGCTGCAGCTGATTTTGAACTGTTCACGCTCGATGAGCGAAGCGAAGAACTTGTGCAGATCGACTTCCGCGATACGGGCAACCTGGAGTCGCGCCTCGTTCATGCATTTTCGGCGACTGCTGCGCTCGAGCGCTGTCAATCCGGAATCGACCGGCTTCTCGTGCTCGTCCCGGACGCGGCGCGTGAGCGTGTCGAGATTCGTCCCCACTCCGCGACGGAGGTTGGCCTTCTGCTGCATGGACTAGAGTTTGGCCGCGTACGCCACGGCGCTTCGGCACATTCCTTCGCGCGGCAGGATGAAGTGACCTTCGGAGCCGGCGCAAACGAGACCCCGCTCAGCGCGGAGAACGAATCCCTCTGCCGCGATCTTCTTCAGCGTCTCTTTCTCAGTCGCAATGCCGACGGCTCGCACACCGATCCGCTCTTCCGCATGGCGCCCGAGCGCTGGCTTGAGTCGTGCCTGCGCGCGAGCCTGCCCGAGCTCGCGCCCGAACTGCGCGGCGACTTGCTCTACACCCAGGTGCCCGCGCTCTCGTCCGGGGACCGCGGCATGCTTGACCTGCTCACGCTCGACCGCAATGGCCGGCTTGTGATTTTGGAATTGAAGGCCGGCGAGGACTTGCACCTGCCAGTGCAGGCGCTCGATTACTGGATTCGGGTGCGCGCTCTCAACGCCGATCGCCAGCCAGCGCCGCCGTCTGCCGTGCCGCTCTCTGCATTCGAGCGGAACGGCTATTTCGCGGGTGCGGAGGTGTCGCCGCTGGCGCCGCGCCTCATTCTCGCCGCGCCGGCCCTGCGCATTCATCCCGCCAACGAGCCTGTGCTGCGTTATTTCTCCCCCGAGATCGAGTGGGAATTGATCGCCCTCGCGGAACACTGGCGCCGCGAGTTGAAAATCGTGTTCCGCAAGCGCAGCCGGGAACGCGCGGAGCATTGAGCAAAGCTTCTTATCTCATCGACGTCAATTGATCCTTACCAGTCAGCTCGTTGATTCCGAGTTCCCGGATCTCATCAAGGCGAAGAAGTTAAAAGCCCAGCCCCCGTCCCCCATGAAAGCGGGCAAGAGGCTGGGCCTTCCGAACAATAAGTTATTGATAATATATCTCGTTAAAACTGAATGCGTTCACTGGCCTCGTCCCCCAAATCGTTGACTGGTTCCCCTGAAGGTCTCACTGGCCCCAGATCCGTTCTGTAATTCGCGGTCATCAAGTTTTCTTTTTGTATTGGCCGCGCCGCGAAGGCAAGATTTGCAACTGGTCCATAAAACTGCCTGGCTTTTTTCCGTTTCCATTTTGTCCGGGCCGCAGTCGGCCGTTCTCTTCTCCGCGATACCCTCGACTCTTCGCGGGTAGGTCCTGTTTAGAGGGGTGAGAACTCCTCTGCGGGGGATGTGTCTCCGCGCCAACCGCCTCGTTCACTGGTCCAGGCGCAAGTCCAGGCTCGGGCACGGAATAGGAAGCCGGCATCGCGGCGAGGAGATCCGATTCCAGATCCGCCACAGCTGACGGAACACCGTTCGGTGTGGAGCCAAACTGCGTAAACAGCGTTTCGAAAGGCGCAATTGCGCTCATCAGAACATCGATGCCCGCGCTCGGTGGCGCAGGACGCCTGGACAGATCCAATTCCCTCAGTGCCTGGGTGAAGTTCATGCCTCTGAGTTCGCTCAGGCGAGGCAATGTCAGACGTGGAGTCTCCGCCGGCACCACTTGCGCCGGATCTTGCACAGGTCCAGCTTCGTCTTCACTGCTGCGAGACGTTTGCGACGCTGGGTGAATCGCCGTTTCCGGTTCTAACATCGCGGCGAAGCGCGAAGCTGTCTCGTCCCACGGCGACGAAGTCATGGGAGGCATTTGATCATGGTGCGTTTGTTGAGTGAGCTCCGGAACCGAATCCAGCGCGCATTCGGGTTCTTGGATGGGGGCAGGCAGAGCGGGAATAGCCTCTCGCGTGACGACCGTGGCGTCAGTCCGGGCGGTTAATTCGATTGGCGCAACGTCCATAGCGATGGTTGCGGGCGGATTTGCAGCCGGGCGATTTGGCATGGAAGCGTCGAGGTCAAGTGTGGCGCTGCCCTCTTCGATTGCGCGCTGGAGCGTCTGAAGCATTTGCCAATCGGTGGACTGGCCATGGGTGCGGAGATGGCGGTTCATCTCCTTGATCGAGCGGCGGAATGCGGCGTCGGCGGTGGCCAACCGAACGCGGTTGAGTACGAAGCCCACGGCTGGCGCCTTGATGCGCTGCAGCGTACTGGCGACGGAACGCAACTGCGCGCGTGTGGTAACCCCAGCTTCGATCACCACGATCGCGCAGTCGGCGGAGCACACGAGATGCTCTGTCTCCTGAGAGGCAGTGAGAGGTACGGAATCAGCGAGAATGATCTCGCGCCGGACGCCTTCCGCCTCCACCTCATCAATCAACATGCGAAGCGCCGCCAAGTCATCTTCCTGGGGAGTGGTTTCGTGTTGTCCGCCACCGGGCGCCGGTCGCGACGTTTCAGGTGCGCCGGCAATCACTGCCGATTCTCCGAGGGTTTCGAGCATCTCCTTCACCCGAGCGGCGACGGTTGTGACGCCGACACCTGGGCCAGTTCCCGTGAAGACGCACTGGCTGAGGTTGCGATCCTTGAAGGCTCGATCGATGCCCGAGGCGAGCCGCAGAAAACACTCCTCGGCCACTTCGTTAGGGACTTCAGAAAAGTCCGGCAACTGCGCCATTGGAGCAAAGCCCAGTAAGTGCTCGACATCAGACGCGGCATGGATGCGGGGGTCGACTTTGTGGGCGATGACGGCGACCGCGGTTCCCAGGAAAATGAAACTGAGAAGGAGCACAATGGCATTGCGGAACACGCCGGAATCGGCGGAATACCAGGGGATAACGGCAGCGGCTGCGAATCCGGCAATCCCATGAATGGCGCCGATCGCCGGCTGGATCTCGTGGAATGTGACGTTGATATGGCTGCTCACTGCCGGCTGCAGATGGTTTACGCTCAGAGCTGAGCGAACGGACCAGGCATTGAGCAAATAGATAACAGCAAGGGCAAGCCCAACGAAGGCGAGTAATAGCGCAAGACGGCGATGCACTTGAAGGCTGCGGCGAATGTCGAGGTGGAGGGTCAGTCGCGCTACTTCATTGGTTCGATTGAACTGGGGCGCTGGAGCGAAACGAACGGATGGGACGTCAGGCGGCCGGAGCGGGGCCGCAGAAGCCATTTGGTCGAAAGTCTGGCTCATAGAGCCGCTCCAGGATGGGTTAACGCAGAATCCGGCGGACCGTTCTCAACTTCGATGCGCATCTCCTGCCTCTTCCTCAATCCGTCGATCAGCAGTGGCGATGAGTGACACATCCTTCAACATGGAGGCAAAAGGCCGAACGTTTTGCAGGTGCAGCACTCGCTTTCCTGGATGGCGAAGAACCACTACCGTTCCGCTGCAAGAACTGCGCCGAAGTGATCAGTCTTTTCTTGTCTTCGCCGCCCGGTGAGAGGTCCATTCGTGCAGGTTTCCGATGGAATTGAAACTATCTTTTTGAACCATTTCGAACAATGCCGCAAAGGTGGGACTCGCGGAGGCTGGCGCTGCATCCTTAGACACGGGTTTGCCGGGTAAGTTGGTAACTGGAAACGATTACCTTGGTCCTTAACTTTTCGTGAATGATTTTGTGTTCGGCGGGAAACGTGCGAAGCGGTTGCGGACCGGAATGGTCGCGGGTGAGAGAGAGTTTCAAGAGGCAATCAGCGCGAGGTGTTCGCTGCTCCGTTTACGCCTCGCTCATCTCACGGCCCTTGGCCTCACGTCCCATCGCTGCCAAGGCAGCGAGCGACAGCGCTACCAGGAGCACGGTTATGGCGAGCACGGCTCGATAACTGCCCCAGCGTTCAGCCGCCAGGGCCTGGCCTTTGCCGTTCCACGAAGTGACGAGCCCGCCCAGTTGATAGGCCAAGCCCGGCGCCGTGGCGCGGACCGGAGCCGGCGACAGCTCAGTGAGATAAGCCGGGACAACACCCCAGGCACCCTGCACCATGAACTGCATCAGTACGGCGCCGGCACCAAGCGTGAAGGCGGAATGGCCATAGGCATAAAGAGGGATCACGGGAATTGCGAGCAGCGCCGCGGTCACAATTGCACGCTTGCGACCCCAGGTTTCAGAAAGCGTGCCGAAGACGATCCCACCCAAGATGGAGCCAAGCCCATAGAGAACTCCAATCAAGCCGATGGTCTGAGGTGAGAGCCTCATCTGCACGGCCAGGAAGGTCGGATACACATCCTGAGTGCCATGCGAGAAGCTCATGAAAGCGGTCATCAAAACGATGAGGAAAAGAAATGTGGGCAAGAAATGGAAAAGCTCGCGTGGCCATGTGGGCCCGGCGTGAACTGCAGACCGAGCAATCCGCTTTTTGGCTGCAGCGAGCCAAACCGGTGATTCATCGACGCGGGCCTGAACGTAAAACGCGAGGAGTGCGGGAGTTGACCCGAGGATGAACAATCCTCTCCAGCCGATGGCCGGCAGAGAGACACCGTGCCAATGGGAGCCGGCAAATAACAGCCCGAACGCAGCCGAGGCGAGGATCGATCCTAACGCGTAACCTTCCTGAAGGATTCCGGAGAATGTGCCGCGGCCATCCCTGGGCAAAGATTCAAACGCGAGAGCAGCGCCGACACCCCATTCGCCGCCCATGGCAATTCCGAACAATGCGCGGAGGACGAGCAGCGCATTGAGCGAAGGCGCAAATGCGCAGGCCAGCTCGATGACGGAGAACCCGAGGATATTCGCCATGAGGATCGGGCGGCGACCATAGCGGTCGGCCAACATGCCGAAGAGCAGCGCACCGACAGGACGGAAGGCCTGCGTGAGGAACACTGCTCCCAGGATTGCGGATGGCTGGGTATGGAACTCGCCGGCGATCGCTTTGACGCAGAAGACGAGCAAGAAGAAGTCAAGGCTGTCGAGTGTCCAGCCGAGAAATGCGGCCAGAAAGACGTGGCGCTGTGAGCGTGTGAGCTGGCGAAACGGACCGAGAACGGACACAGGCGGGAGCATAACAGACCGGCAGGACGCTGCAAACCGGATTCCGGGCTCGGACGCGGAATGGCAAGGCATTGTTCGCGGGAACAGCCGAAACGGAGGGGAGACGGGAGATAGATGTTGCAACGACTATATTGGCTGAAGCATCTAAAGATACGGATACGCGCGCTTTGTCAGTCTCCATTGGGCTCGAGGAGCCCCCGAATCAAAGGGAGGATTTCCGATGGCAAGCTTGAATTCTGAAATCGCACAATCAACTCCGTTTTCGAGCCAGGAAGAAGAAGCGATTCTGAATCTGATTCGGACCTCCGATTGCCTGCAACACGCCTTTCAGCAAAGGATTCGAGGTTTTGGCCTGACGTCGACCCAATACAACGTATTGCGTATCCTGCGCGGAGCGCAGCCGGATGGGCTCACCTGCGCAGCCATCGGTGCCCGCATGATTGCGATGGAGCCCGACATCACGCGATTGCTGGCACGGCTGAAGCGCCTCAAGTTGATTCGCCAACACCGCGACCGGCACGATCGCCGCGTGGTTTGGACGCGAATTTCCGATGCGGGCCTGGATTTGCTGCATGCGATGGATCCAGTGATTCAGCGCATCCCGGTTGAGTTGCTGGGACATATCAGGGGCGAGGAGCTGGCGGAGATGACTCGGCTACTGGAACTGGCGCGCCTGTCCTGCGGCGACGAACGCCCACAGCAATAGTGTTGCGATTCAGGGGATTTCGCGGTAACTGCGGAAGGAACGGGTCCCGGCCCGGCTACGAAGTGACAATCTTTTGAGCCACGGTTTCTTCGTCCAGTTCAGATTGGATGATTTTGTTGTGCAGGCAATAAAGAGCCAGCTCCAGCCGGTCTGAAACTCCAAGCTTGTCGTAAATCTTGCGCAGATAGTTCTTGATGACCTGCTCGGTGGTGCCTAACTGGAAGGCGATTTCCTTGTTCCGTTTGCCCTGGGTGATGCAGGTGATGATCGACATCTCCTTAGGCGAAAGGCGCGGCTGATTCCTTGGGCTGACGAGCGCAGCCGCCTGAGCGCGATAGGCATCGATGACCCAGTTGACAGACTGATTATCGATCCATGTTTCGCCAGCGGCGATGCGACGCACGCACCGTACAAGCAAGTCGGGCGAAATCGAACGGGAGACAATGCCGCGAACGCCGCGCCGGTAAAGCTCGACCGTATGGTTTTCGTCAGAAGAGACTGCTTGCACGATGAGTTTCACGTCTGGGGCCATGCGCAAAAGCTCGGGAATCGCGTTGGCCGTCCCGGCCAGCATGCCCCCTTCCAAAAGTACAATGTCGGTTGGATAGCGCTCAATTGCCGCGCGCAGATTCTCCAGCGAATCGGCCTGAGCAACCACGCGGATGTCGTCTTCAAGAGCGAAGACCTTACGAATCCCAACGCGATAAATCGCCTGGGAATCCGCGAGTATTACGCGAACCGTCCCCGGCTTGACCGGAGTGTCAACACTTTCACCTTCGGGGTTATCGTCGAGGATTTCCATAGTCGGCTGCTGTTAAGCCAACAGAGAACTCACTGCTCCGCAAACCGATAATCATCAATTGTGGCAGCGGCGAGGTGCTCATTGTGGCTTGTGGAGCAGCGTACCACACGCCCCGTGCAGTGGACCAGAACATCCTGAGGCGAGCCCAGAACAGAGCGGGGCATTCGCATGGAAAAGCGGACGTCAAGTCCAACCTGCAAGTCCTCGTCAAGCGAGAAGAGAACACCGCTTGCGGAGACGTTCCGAGTTAAACCTGCGATCTCATCTTCGCCCGATGAGAGGACCACTGGCAAAGAAAGAGGAAATCGTACCGCGCAGCGAACTTCTTGCCGCCCTTGCGAGGCGGGTCGGACATCGGACGGCCGCGGTGTCTCTGGATTGAGAGCATTCATAAATCGTGCCCAAATGAGAATCGATCAAGTGCAAATGTATCGAGTTTTGCTGATTTAGCCCACGGCACCAAAGTTTTCAGTCTGGTAACCGCAAACGACTGTCGCTGTCGACAGGCGGTAACTCGCTGATCTCCACATTTTCTCCGTGCATCTTTTCAAGGACTCGAGCCAACAGGAAATGTGCACCCCTGCCGAAACGTGGCAGTTTCGCGCGCTGACCGATTCTCTTGCCGCTCCCCCTCGTTCGCTTTCACTGCGAATAGGCCGAATATCTGGCGGCTTACGAGGAAACTCGAAGCGCAAGAAGAAGATAAGAGGAACTTTCGGTTTAAGTACCCACAATATGGTTACCGTGGATCCACGAGAATGGGTACTTGCGGAAGATTTTTATTCCAATACCACTTTTGTTGTAGCGCCCCTACACAATTTGGGTTACTCTAACAAGGCAAGGTTCTAAGGCGGTTGTGTCTACCGCCGGGGGATATTCCGATGAGTTCGCGTACGTCGCAAGTTTTGAAATTCGGCGTCATTGTTCTGCTTCTCGTGTCTGTGTGCTCAGCCAGCGCGGTGCCTTACGGCCCGTTGAAGCTTCCGCCTCCGAGCATGGCAGCAGCCGTGCCTTACGGTCCGATTGTGCTTCCGCCTCCGAGCATGGCAGCAGCCGTGCCTTACGGTCCGATTGTGCTTCCGCCTCCGAGCTTGGCAGCAGCGGTGCCTTACGGTCCTTTGAAGCTCCCGCCTCCCAGCACGGCAGCGGCAGTGCCTTACGGCCCCTTGAAGCTCCCGCCTCCTAGTGTTGCAGCAGCGGTGCCTTACGGGCCCTTGAAGCTCCCGCCCCCTTCAGCAGCATAAAGGCAGTACGAAGTTTACCAGATATGGCCCACCCTCAAAGGGTGGGCCTTTTACATTTCCCCGGACTTTCGGAAACCCGTAAACTCTGATCATGGCGGTTTTCGAGTGGGAAGCGCTCTCACCCTCAACCCATTCTTCGAAGTGAATTGCGTCCGATGTCGATGAATATAGATAACGCGATCTGGTTCGTTGCCACGTTGACTGAGGTCGCGGTCATTGGCCTGCTTTTCTACCGGCGAGTCTGGCGGACCTTGCCAGTATTTTGCGCGTACTGCGTTTGGGATGTGCTGAGTAATCTCGCCGCATACTTGATCGACCAGTACTACCCAGCCAGTTATTTTCACGCGCTTTTTGCAGAGACAATTGTCGACTCCGCGTTACTTTTCTGCGTCCTGGTTGAACTGGCCTGGTCCGTGCTCCGGCCGGTTCGAGCCTCTTTGCCACGCAGCGCATTCGTACTTGTTGGAGTGCTGATCCTGGTCGCAGGCGCGGCTATCTGGCCATTTGCGGCCCTGCCGGGTCTCGTGCATGCTACGTCCAAAGCGGGACTTCTATTCACGCAATTGCAGCAGACGGCATCCATTCTTCGGATACTGTTTTTCTTGTTGCTCGCCGGCGGCAGCCAACTGTTGTCGATTGGCTGGCGCGATCGCGAGCTGCAGGTGGCAACAGGGCTGGGTCTTTATTCTATGGTCAGCCTTACAGTGGCCGTGCTCCAGACACATCAAACAACGATATCTCAGTACCAGTACCTTTATCGATTTGAATCCGCCAGCTATGTTTTTTGCTTGGGCTACTGGGTCTTCAGCTTTGCGCAAAAGGAAGCAGAGCGGAGGGAGTTCACGCCGCAAATGCGGAGCTTCCTTCTGGCCGCTGCCGGCGCCGCGCGCACGACGCGCGTCGGAATGACCGATTCGCGTTCCAACAATCCGCCAAAGCAAGACTAACGCCGGCAGCAGGATTCCCCAACGCTACCTGAAATTACGCGAGCGGACTGGCCGCAACGCCGCGTGCATTGACAAGGCCGTTGGCCGCGGTTTTTAATTAAAACAGTGGTGAAGGAGTTCACCCTTAACCGCTGTCCACCCAGTTAAGCCGGACAGATGATGACTCCTGACAGGGAATCCTGTTGCGGAGTCATGTCGCGGCTTGATCCCTGGATAAACCGCGTGCTGAGCTGATTGAGTGATTACTGCGTCGCGCTTGCGATTTCAGCAGTTTGCGCGCACATCGGCGCTGCCGCGACAGATTTTTGTTCAAGGAGAACGGCATTGCAGAAATATCTGATGATTGCTGTGGGCGGCGCGCTGGGTTCGATGGCCCGGTATTGGGTTGGGTCGACGATTTCGGGCCGCATGGGAGCCAGGTTCCCTTACGGCACAATGGTCATCAACATGACGGCTTGCGTCATTATCGGCTTTACGCTAACCTACTTTGGCAAGCGGGCCGACCTCAATCCGGCTTGGCGGTTCCTTGTGCCCATTGGCTTCATCGGCGCGTACAGCACCTTCTCGACCTATGAGTGGGAGACGCTTTCGACAATGCGATCGGGGGCCTTTCTGCTGGCGGGGATCTACGCGGTAGGCAGCCTTGTTCTTGGCCTTGCCGCCACATGGTGCGGAACGGCGCTGGCCGACCTGCTCTAGAGAATCAGCTCTGCGCTGGCCGGAGTTGCAAGTTGCCCACAAAGGTGCTTCAATCGTTCGTTGTTCACCCGGAAACGGAAACGGAAATCGGAAGTTCGGCGCGCGTCTCCGAGTGAGTCAGGGTGCAGAATCAAGGCACTGACGCCGAGCGGAGAGAGAATGGATGTTGACCACGGGCAACGCGGTTAAAGTGACGCTCTACCTGAGCGATGGAGCCAAGCACCACCACGTCCCGGTCTACACCAGCATTCTGGACTTTCTTTTTCATAGCGGAATCGCCGGCGCAACGGTAGTGAAGGGCGTTGCGGGCTTTGGCGCGAGGCACCGCATCCATTCCGCGCACATCCTCGAGATCTCCGACCATCTTCCGATCAAGATCGAGTTCATTGAGACGCGCGAAAAGGTCGATGCGGTTTTGCCCGAACTGGAAAAGATGGTCGGCTCCGGCCTGATTGAAGTGCAGGAGACCTCGATCATCGTTCCGCCTCACCAGTAATTCGATCGGCCATTGCCAAGCAGCAATCCCTCGCCAGCTGGCACCCCAAAAACCAAACCGCAACATTCAGCTGGAAAATGCATCTAAACCAGTAGGCACGATGTGTCGCGCAGAAGCGTTTGCGGACTGTGTCGCAATTCGGCGCAGGAACGCTAAATCGTCAGCAACAAAGCGGGCGGGAGAGATTTCCTTGAGCAGTCCGTTGCGAGAGATGCTGCATACTGAACGAGAGA
>Ga0181520_10007642_pt1 | contig 15791 bp, 16 predicted proteins | sample PEATcosm2014_Bin_29_FD_132451 | JGI IMG/M metagenome (GOLD analysis project Ga0181520, IMG submission 132451) | Peatland microbial communities from MTU Mesocosm Facility, Houghton, MI, USA - PEATcosm2014_Bin02_30_metaG | ecosystem: Environmental > Terrestrial > Soil > Wetlands > Peat | place...
CCGAACACTTACTCCACAATCACCATGCCAGCGTCGCTTCGCTCCGACTGCTGTTCACCTTTACTCCGGAATGCCGTTCGGAATCACTCCGGAACAGCGTTCACCTTCACCGGAATACCCACTTTCCATCAGCAACTCGGCGTTACCGTGGTAGAGCTGAATATAGGAAACAGAATCAGGGTGCAATCCAATGGCTTTTGCGACGACAAAGGCCACGGCTTCGGCTTCCGTCTCCCGCACCGTTTTGGTGGTAGCAGTGCGGCGGTCCTCATGCTTGAGAATCAGGTGGCTTAGTTCGTGTACCAGCGTGGTGAAAGTTTCCGCGTCAGTCTGACCCGGCAGAATGCGAATGGTGGTGCCTGCGGCGGTGCCGAGTGCGGGCGCAATGCTCTCGTCGTACTCCAGCGTGATGCCCTGCGTCGTCACGTATTCGCGTAAGCGGTCGAGGTATGCGCCGACTTCGCCGGTGGTTGCGCCAAGCGTGGGTAACGGTTCGCCGTCGGTTTGCGAAATATCCCACACGAAAACTTTCCGGAAGCCAAGCAGCACGGGGGACTTGTTCGCATCGCTGTTTTCCGGTTCGGACGGCTCGCGCTTTTTGCGGCTCTTGCCGATCATGGGCGCAAGAATCGCGATGCCTTTTTCGCCGCGTTTGACCCTGCGTCCAAGCTCGTTCCATGTGCGCATCCCCGCCACATTGGTGGCCTGTGGCTTTTGTCTCGCGATCAGCAAAACATTACCTAGACTGTAGCTGGAAAAATGCGCCATTGCGTCGAGATAGGCGGTCAGGGTTTCGCTGTGGCCCGCTTCTAACTGCTCGATGAGATACTGCACGTTTTCACGGATGAGCTGCTGTGCGGATGCAGGCTTCCGATTATTACTGTCGGAAGCCGGGTTGTTGGCAATGCTGCTGGCTGTGCCATTGCTGGTGGTGGCTGCGCTGTTGCTGTCGTGGTTGATGTTGCTCTGATATTCCATTGTTTTTCTCCATGTCGGCCCTGGCGGGCGAATTTGTTGTTCACCAAGGCGCAGCCGACAAATTCGACTGGCAGGACGACTGGAGGAAACGAGGGCAGCGAGGGTGGGAGTCCGGAGGAAGGGCGCGTCCAAGTGCCAAACACGCACCATCGTTTGGCGCGCAGGCGGCGCTTGCCCGAACGGACGGAAAAGGCCAGCGCGTGGTCTGTGCGCTGGGCCGTCCACCGGAGCGGCGCGAAGTGAGGAGAAGACGCGCGTAGCGCTACCTAGATTTGTACTGGAATCAACGCACGACTATTTGCGAGAGGTCGGCTGGACGCAATCGGTCCAAGAGTCTTATCCTTTGTGCGAGAGAGTCTTTGGATTAGCGGGGACGCAGTTCGGACCTCCAGGAGACGCCTATGCAGACTCACCAGGAAGATGGCAATGAATCAAAGGCTGGCCAGAAATCTACCAAGCTGAGTTTGGTGCATGACTCAAAACCCGGAGATCACGATGCGTCGTGCCCCGCGCCGAACGGTCTCGCTTTCCGGTTGGTGGCCGATTTTGTTGTCGAGGTGAACTCCGTAAAGGCATTTTTGGAGGAGACCGATCTCACCGCGCAACAGCGTAGCTTAACTGTTGTTCGTGAAAAGTTGGAGAGGAAGTCTATAACTACTTCGACTTGTCGTCTTAGCGTACTCATTCTGTTGGGAGATTTTCCCTGGTTCTAGTTTGGGTTGTCCTGCTTCAACGATGCGAAAACCTTCAGATACTCAGCCACAGATCACTTTCCCTTCGCTTCCGCCATAGAAGTAGCCGGGATGTGGCTGACAGAGGCAAACAAGATATCGTCGGCAAGTCCTAGAACTTCATCGGCACCGGAATAGAGATGATCCTGTAATTGAATCAATACCGCGCTGCCCTCAGTCTCAAGCCGCACCGACCAGTGACCGACCGATTGCGGGTCTTCGACAAAAACCATGGAGTCGTGGAGCACACTGCAGCCGGTTACACCTTCCACACCCTGAGCGAAGAAGTTTCCACCATGCACCTCCGCTCGCTTGCGGTCGTCTCTTCCGAGGCCCAGCTCCTGCAAGGCCCGCTGTCCGGCCCGCAGGCCGAGTACAAGACTTACATTCATGGTGTCCCAATGCAGCATGCGCGAAGTTCTTGCCACTGGGATTCGCTGACACCAGTGCAGGGGGGCGTCGGCCAAAGGGATGCTGTCGTATTGCGGGATGTAAATCTTTACGTCAAGAACCGGGCTTCCGTCCAGAGCATCCATTCCGCGTACGTAGAGGCGGCTCCCTTCCCGACGGAGCAACTCCACAACACAGCTTCCGATTCCCGCCAGGCGCGCAGTCGAGCGGGTGGTGTAGATGCCTTTGCATGTCGGCTCGCCACTCAGTGGCATGGTGAGAACCTGTTCGCCGGGCTCTCCCCACTTTACCCACGCCTGCCATTCGGCCCGCCGGTGTTCCTGGTAAAGAACATGAATGTGCGAAAAGTGTTCGATTCCAAGCAGAGCTTTAGTCAACTCCTCGCGGATCACAATTACACTTTCGGTCTCCTTGCTGATGCGTTGAGAGAATTCCTTGAACTCGGAGGCAACCACACCAATTGGCATTACTGTTATCGGACCTGGCCAAATATCCCTGCTCATCCATAACTCCTTCCAATAAGATCTTTCCTACTTAATTGCTCAGGAGCGCAAGCCGGGGACAACTCTCCCGTGTTAAGTGCGCCAGGTCATGACCAATCGATGATATGAGTGGCATCAAAAAGTTCGCTATCGTCATGGGATATGATAATTAGAATGCCAGTGGCCATCTTTTCCCTAAAAGCTCTCACAATTTGCTTTGCAGATTCCCGGTCGAGGTTTGTCGTTGGCTCATCCAATATGAGAACGTCCGGTTGTCGCACGTAGGCTCTAGCCAAGGCAATTCTTCGCCGCTCTCCGCCGGACCAATCGCCTCCTCGATCATTCACATTGTCAAAGACTGTAATGCCTCTGCTCTTCATAACCTCAGAAACCCCTAAGTGGCAGCACGCTGTTTCAATTGCCTGACCTGAAATACGGTGGTCGCCTATTCTTATGTTGTCCGCTATCGTCCCAGAGACAATATAGTCAACTTGCGGAACGTAAAGGATGTGCTGCCGCAGTCTCTCTTTATCCGCGATAGTGCTTTCTGCATTCAGAAAAATCTTTCCCTTGAATGGTGGCAAGAGCCCTGAGAGCACTCGCGCGAAAGATGTCTTTCCGACCCCGCTGGGGCCGCGCATAAGCACAAAGTCCCCCGCTTTCCATGAGGCGTTTACCGGCTTACTTGTTTTTTGGTCATGGTACTCGGAAATTACACTTTCAACATCAATTTGCGAGGCCTTCTTCAATTTCGCCGGGCAGCACTGAGTAACGTCCATTGCGCTTTGTTTCGAAAGCACATCGGAGACAAGCTCAAGACCAGCTATAGCGTGTGTAGCTCTTTCCGCGGAGCGGGCCAGCGCGCTCACCGGACCCAATACCTGAAAGTACGATAAGACGATTATAATGATGTCTCCCGGATGGGTCGCCGCAACGCTATAACTCATGCGATGCCGCTGCCAGTACACGACCATGACACAAAAAAGTCCAAACCATCGAACGATTTCCAATGACATGTTCTTCGAAAAATATATCTTTCCGTGGTAGCGCCATTTAGCTTTTGTTTGCGAGAGACAGGTCTGCATTGCAGATTGCGCAAACGCTTCCACGGAAAATGCCCTAAGCACCTCGCCTAATTCATGTGCCTGCACGATCCTGGCGGCAATTTCCTCATCGGCGCCCCCCAGCGATTTTGATGACCTCATTTCTCGTCCAACCGTGCAGAGATTCATCGCGATGAAGCACATCACTATCAGAACTAAAATGAGCGCGGATATCCCATCGATTTTTGTTACTAATATATATATAGAGACAAATAGAGATAAGATATATGGAATTATTCCAACCAATACATCGCCTATCAGGGCGTGGGATATGTCGCAACCTTTCGAGTATCCGTGAAGCAACTGATCGATCGAGAACTTCCAAAACGGCTCATTCGGACGCAGGATTGTCGAGAACGTCGCGCTGGCGATATCAGCATTGATGTTTTCTCGGGCAATTAAAATGAAGTAGCTTGAAAATGCCATCAGAGCGCCGGATATGACCCCAATTGCAATATACGCGGCGAAGGCGATATAGGCTGTTTTTGAAGCCGCGATGCGATCTGCCACGCGCCCCAACATGTATGGCTGAACTGCCGACATAGTGCTTGAGCACGACGACAGCAAAGCGACAACAATAATTGACATTACTGTCGTTCGCGAAAAGTTTGAAAGAAAATTAGTTACTAAACTGACTAACTGTCTTTTGCTCATTTTCGACTGTTTATGCTCTGCTGCGTTGCATGATTCGATTGTGGCTGAGAATCTCCATAAAAGCTTCGATCCGGGTACGCGACTGTTCGGCGTTCGTCATTTCGCCAGACTGGCTGATATCAAGTGTGAGAGTGGGCACACCCGCCTTTTCCTTTATGATCTCTGCGACCATTCGCGAGGTTGAACTCTGGTAATTACAGCCCCAGTTATAAATGAAGATTACCCCGTCGGCCCGCGACTCCCTTACCTTTTGAGCAGTCCAGGCTGCACGCTCTTCGGGAGCACGCTCATAGGGAAGGTCACAAATTGCCTGCGCCATGCTTAAGAAAGGATCACCCTCTTCAGCAATGTCCATATATAAGGTACTGAGATTTTCCTCGTGAGCAACAATCACACCACCGGTTTGCTCAACCATGTAAACGTTGATTGCAGCACACGACCCGCATACAAAGATCCGAAGTGGATCATCGCTCAGCCCTGCACCCTTAACATTGCTAGCGATCCGTACCTCCATCTCAACCTTAGCTTCGGTCAGCAATTGCATCGCGATAAGATAATCATCCGGATCAGCGGACCACATTCCCAGTATTCCTTTGTCCCCAGTGTTGAGCGGCGGGACGGGAGCTTTCCACCAAAGCTCGGTACACTCGCGTGCTAAGCGGCGCAACTGGTTCTGACGCTGGATTTCGGCAACCATGACTTCATCGGTAATCGTCATGCCTGCAAGTTCTCCGAGTTTTCCGGCGAGGATGCGGAGCTGTGCTGCCAGGTACTCCGCCCGCCATTGCCCAGCTTGATTGTTGACCGGGAAGTCGACAATAAAAGATGGAATATTTTCACCTGAACGCCGAGCCGATTCCATAGTGAAGACAGCATCGGAGCACTCTGTGAGCGTGATTGGCGCAATGAAGTGAACAGGGGTTTGAGTAATATGAACGGCATGGAAAGGCGCAACAATTGTGCAGCATTCGGCAGGCATGCTCTTCTTGCATTCGTTGCGGATCGCAGCAAGTCGCCGTTCTTGTTCTGGTCGGGAAAACCCTTCCGCCTGTTGCAACAGCCATCCCAAAGGAAAGGCGGGGCCAACTACAATGCAATTGGCGACATAGTAAATCTCCACCGGGCTTCCGGCTTGAATGGCTACCACGGGTCGGTCGCTCTTTAGCTGTTTCTTGAGACGATCAAATCCGGTAAATCCCCAGTAGTAGCGCTTAAGACCAGTTAAGAAATCGACATCCGGAGACAACCCACCTGAGAACGGATCGTTAGTGTAAGCAGCAGGAAAACGACGCGGTCCTTCTTCGGTAAGAAACTGCCACATTTCCCCTGTGCTCACGACCGTGCCGTCACCGAACGTCAATCCTGCAGTTGCGAGAAATCTCTCTTTGATTCTCTCCGGAAAGCGGAACTGGATCCCATTCTCACTCATCTTCCTACTCCCTCATGCGCGGATCGCCAGCATTTCAATGAACGCTTCCACGCGTGTATGTAGCGTCTCCGTGTCCATCGCGCCATAATCTGTCTGGGCTTCCATCAAGGGCACACCCTCGCATTTCAAATACTCCTTGGTGGCCAGCATCTTGAAGCTAAATGGATCGCAAAAACGCAGGGAGTAATAGATCACTCCTTGCGCTCTGCTCTGCTTAATCTGTTCCAGCAAAGCGGAAAGCTTTCTGTCCGTATCTACCTCCATGAACGGCAATGCCGCGTGCGGAAGCCGATTCAGATAGCAATTGATGAGCCCTTGCAGAGAATGCTCCTTCAACTCCATATCAGCCAATGATGCGAAGCCGGTCCAAAGGAAATCACCAGCAATTTGTGCACCGGATTTCTCTGCAATATCTATCAACTTTGTGTCATGAGGAGCGATGGGGCTACCGGCCAACAGAATCCGCACTGGATGAGGATGAGGGAAGCAATTCTCGGCAGCGCTATCCGACAGCGCCTGTACTTCCCGCAACAAGTCTTGCAACAGTGCCAGATACTCCGCCCGGTCGAGGCAAAATCCCGCATGTACAACCTCAAAGGCATCTCGCCATTGCATGGCACAGTTTGGCTCTGCGACACGCCGGTACAACTCCCGTATTACCTCCCGAATGCGCTGATAGAGTTCGAGGGTCACTAGAAGCCGTTCCGTATCGAGGGAAGTCCCAGCGACGGCCTCCAGACGTTCGATCAGGTGTCTCACTTCGCTTGCAAAGTAGCGACGGCCTTCGGGGAGTTGAGGATGCTTGGGCACACCAAGCTGGATCACATTCACGTGGAAGTAATGCTGCAACAACGCTGCCATTCGATGCAGTTGCAGGCAAGTCGTGTCGGTGACAACCACGTCGAGCTGCTTTACATAGGGGTCTGTATTCTCTGCAAACATCCCTACACATTGCCGCAGAAAATAACAGTTCTGGGTTGAGATGTAGTTCGCACCAATTTCTGCAAGACGGCTGTCACCGCCCTGGCAGATTCGGATCGGGATAAGCCCGCAGGCGTGAATCAGTTCCTCTGGTACGTTGTAGCCGATCCAGCCGATCACTTTACGTCCAGCAGCGCGGGCGGCGGCCAACTCGGTGGGCCTCCGTGCCAAGGCAGCTCGGATGTTCTCCAACGCTCTCACTGACATGCTTTTACCTTGGCGCCAAGTTCGCGCGCGAGTACCGCCGCGCCCAAGGCCCCCACCAGTTGGGGGTCGAAGTCAGGAACGACAACTGGACAATCAAGAACTTTTTCCAACGCTGACACCACTCCGTAGTTCTTCGCCACGCCACCAGAGAAGAACACATCACCGCTGACGCCGATGCGGGAAGCAATACCCGCGACCCGGCTGGCGATAGCAGTAAAGACGCCCTTCAGAATGCTCTCTGCTCGCTCCCCTCTGGCGATGAGGGAAATGATCTCCGTCTCGGCAAATACCGTGCAGGTATTGTTGATTGGAACGAGTGGAGCATCGCCCTTCGACAACTCCCCCAGCTCCTCAAGCGGGACTTTGAAGACATTCGCAATCACTTCCAGAAAACGGCCCGTACCTGCCGCGCATTTGTCGTTCATGGCAAAATCGGCGACGTTGCCGTCGTCATCGAGCCGAATCACCTTGCAGTCCTGCCCGCCGATATCAACGATGGTGCGCGTGGCTGGATGCAAAAAGTGTGCTCCTTTCGCGTGACAGGTAATCTCCGTAATGGTCTTGCTCGCGTACTTGGCGGTGATTCTCCCGTAGCCGGTGGCAACAGAATAGAGAATGCGTTCGCGGTCCGTTTGCGCAGCCGCCAAGGCCTTTTCCAGCACCTCCTGGCCGCTCTTTTCGGGAAATACTCCTGTAGGCATCAGAGCGCAACCTTCCAGACCGTCTTCCGAAACCACCACAGCCTTGGCTCCTAGCGAGCCAATATCAATACCGGCATAGAACACCTTCACTTTTTCTAAGTCACTCAGCCCGTAGTTTGAGTGAGCCGTTCCTTCTCGATTCACCGATATATCCGCCTTCATAGTGCCATCCTTTCTGCACGTGAGGCATACGGAAGTACGGGCACTAGGGTCTCGTGCATTTGTCCTTTATGCTCGAAGGAAAGAAGTTTCATATCCACGCCGTAGAGCGTATGGAGATTCTCTTCGTTGAGCACCTTACTAGCCGGGCCGCAGACAAATTTTGTCTCGCCTAACATCAAGAGAACGTCGTCGGCAATGGAAAGCGCGTGGTGAGGATGATGTGTCGTGAACAGCACGGTTAATCCGTCCTGATGCGACAAGCGGCTGATCCAGTCGAGAACGAGCGCTTGATTCTTTAAGTCCAGTGCCGAGGTCGGCTCGTCCAGAATCAGTATCTCTGCCTCCGAAACAAGGGCGCGGGCGAAGATTACCAACTGCCGTTCGCCGCCGGATAACTCATGGAACGGATGGTTGGCAAAGTCCGCGATGCCGAAGCGGTCCAGGGCGGCCAATGCCGCCTCTTCGTCCTTCAATGAAGGCTGGGAGAACAGGCCAACCTGCCGGGCACGGCCCATGAGGACCATGTCCAGCACTGAGTAATCGAAACTGACCTGAAACAACTGGGGCACAAAAGCGGTCCTGCCATCAATCCCGATTATGCCTGCGGTTGGTTTGAGCATTCCCAGCAGGATCTTCAGCAACGTGGTTTTGCCGCAGCCATTCGGTCCGAGCAAGGCGAATATGTCACCCCTCTCTATTCTCCCGTTGTAACTTTGAAAGACCCAATGCGCAGGATTGTAGGCATGTCCAAGCCCCTCGAAACGAATCGCTACATCGGTCATGGATTCACCCCCTTCGTTCCAGCTTCCGTCATGGCTTCTGCCGCAATGCGCTTGGCCTCCTGCAATTCCTCTGTCTGAAGCATCGAATCCCTCAGGGTTCTGAAGCGTGGGCCGATAAGCTTATTGAAGAAGCGAAACGTACCGGATTTGTCTTCCAACTCAGCTTTCATGAACCGAACGCACCCGCGGCACTCGGGACGGTGAACCGCATGTGTCCAGGCATCGATTCCGTTCCACCAAGCCAGAATGCGCATGCAGGTAATCAAAGGCTCCCGAAGCAGCCGGAACCACCAGTGCCGCACGTAACAGCGCTGGATCAGAAACAGAACACAGGCCTTGCAGACGACAGGAGGCATTTGCTGGGAGGCGCTACTCACGATTCCATCCTCTCCCTTGCGTCTTCCAGAAGAGAAAGCCGAAGATCGGAGCGCCGAGCACGGCGGTCAGAAGCCCGATGGGGATCTCTTGATGGCCAACGCTCCTGGCAATGTCATCCATTGCCAGAAGATAGATACCCCCGAGCAAGGCAGAGGCCGGTAGCAATTTCGTGTGCTCCGGGCCGACCAACATGCGCGCCAAGTGAGGGATGATAAGACCAACCCATCCAACCCCGCCGCTCACCGATACCTGCGCCGCCACAATCAGCGATACCAACGCGATGATCGCCCAGCGTAGCCGCTCAACGTTGACACCCAGGGCAGCAGCATCATCCTCACCCAGGGAAAGCAGGTTGATACGCCAGCGCAACATTAGTAGCAGTGTACCGGCAACCAACATCGTTCCGGAGACGACAGCCACCTTTTGATAGGTTGCGCCCGCAAAGCTACCCAACAACCAGTAAGTGATCGCGGGAAGCTGCGTTGCCGGGTCAGCTAGTGTCTCCAGAAGCCCTACAAGTGCCCCAAAGAACGCTCCGACGATGACGCCCGAAAGCACCAGTGCAAGCATGCTGACTTTGCCGGAGAGCCTTGCCAACCCGAAAGCAATCACTAGCGCCAGCATTCCAAAACTAAAGGCCAAACCCATGACTCCAACCATCGGCAACGAGAACAGCATTGCCAACACGCCGCCAAACGACGCGCCTGCCGAGACGCCCGCAATCTCCGGTCCCACCAACGGATTACGGAAGACCCCTTGCATCACCGCTCCCGACAGAGCCAACCCCATTCCGCATAAAGTCACGACTAGGATGCGCGGTATGCGAACGATCTCCACCACCACCCTCGGTGCGTTGGAATAGAGCCCCTTGGCGTGGATCGGCGACGTGGTAAAGACAATCTTCACGATCTCCCACACCGAGACCGGATAGCGCCCCAATCGGAGCGAAAGAATCATTACGGTGCAGAGAAGTGCGAACAACCCCACCATCACAATGCCGCCCCGCCATTCTGCCCGTTGCTTTCTGGATTCTGCTTGCAATGTCTCTATGATGGCTAACTCCTTATTGCACAATATTTTTTATCCCGCGGTGAATGCCTCTGGCGTCTTGCAAGGAATCGGCTTGCCTCATGAATCGCTCATAGCCCGCCGACTGCAAATTCTCTTTCATGTAAATCGCCTTATCTATCTCGTCATCGCTCGGCGAGTAGTGATACACCTCTTGGTATGTCTCTTTGTATTCCTCCCGCAAACGACGAGGCATTACATCCGGATCAAGAACTTCGGCACACCAGCGTAGCAGTAGGGGCTCTTCCACGAAGTAATTTGTAAACGAATATACTGGAACTCTGTAAAGCTTGTGGTTTCTTACAGCCCTGATCGCCCCATAACGAAGATCACTGTAGATATTCTTGAGGCAGTCATCTTCGGAAATATCGCAGAGCACGAAAGCTCCGTCTGGGTCCAACAGCATCAGTTCCTCTGGATCGCTCTGTGAGTTCTCTCCGCCCCATTTCATTCCCAGCGTGTCGTTCCGCGCGCCCACGGCCTTTAGCGTGTCGTTCAGCCAAAAGGGCCAATAGGTGAAAATTGAGATTTCTCCGGCGTAGGCGGATAGCAATGCCATATTGGCCTGCTTGGACGGACGGGCCGCAAGCGAGGAAAGAACCTCCTGACGCTTTACCGCATACCGTTCCAAAAGACTCTCCGTTCTACTGCTGCGTCCCGTAATGGCGCCCATCAGCCGCCATATCGCCGCGTAGTCAGTTCCCTTTTCCGTGGTATATGTGATACCCACGACACCCGACATATGGATCGCCTTGAGCGGATCGACGAAGTTCGGGTAACACCACGAGAGGATCACGTCGGGCTGCAACCGCATCACTTCCTCAACATCGCGTTCGGTTGGCACCATGAAGACACCGACGACGGGAGTCTTCACCAGCGATGGGTAGACACTTCCTTCGATCTTCCTTTTCATGTCGTCCATGGTCCACTGAGAAACCGCCAGAAGATGGGATGGCCCCTCATTGAGCGTGAGATAGACTGAAAGAACCTGCTCAAAAATGAGAACACGCTTGGCAGGCAACGGAACATGCACACTGCTTCCTTCCATGTCCGTGAGCACCGGAGGCACGAGAGGGGCCGGCACCACGGAAGGAGAAAAAGCCGCGAGAAGAAGGGCGCAAAAGCTTAACAATATAAAGGGCGCCAAAATGATGTTTCTATTCATGCCTTCTGCCGTTCCTTGCCAACTGAACCATCGCAGCGAGTTGTTCACCACTTTGGCGTGGACAGCTCGCGTGTGTATTTCCTATTGAAACCGATCATAGTGAAGCGACTGCTTGTTCTCCTGCACAAAGAGAGCACTGTCGATCTCGGCATCGCTTAATCTATAGTGATATGCCTCGAGATAGTCGTCCCGATACTTCTGCCGTACCTGGTGGGGAAAGCTGTCGGGATAGAACACTTCGGCAAACCACTGGAGCAACAGTGCATCCTCCACGGGGCCGCCCATATAGGACCAAATCGGCATCTTATACACCTTTCGTTCACGGACAGCTCTGAGGGTTTGCCACTCGGGCTGTGCGTAAAGATTTTCTGGGTAATAATTGTCTCCCGGGACCGAATTGATAAGAATGATGTCCGGATCAGCTTTTATGATCTGCTCCATATCGAACAGTCCTCTGAAGAACCTTTTTATAGCGTTATGCGCACCGGCAGCCTTAACGATATACATCAGATAGTAATCGTTGTCGGGCATCCATATGCCAGCACCCACATTGTTCACCAGTATGACAATGCGAGGAGAATATCCGTCAGTTCGGGGCAGCTCATCTGTTATATCTTTGAACCTGAGGCGATATCGATCCACCAGCGCATTCGCCCGTTGCTCTTTGTCCGCCACCCTGCCCATCATTCTCCAGTTTTCCATTTCGCTCTCCATGCGATTCTCCTTGTCATATCGCATGTTTTCTGTCTGAACCATGCCGACTGTACGTAGCTGTTCAGATACTTCAGACCACGTGATAACTGCATCTGAATGGTAGGTCAATATCTTTTCTGCGTCGAAAGGAAACAATGAAGTTGCAATCTTGTGCGTGTACAACTCCGGGTAAACATGACCCAGTAGACCCGAGATAGACACCTCGTAACTGTATCCATCGCAGGCGACAACATGACGAACCGATTCGTCGATTAGGAGATAGTTTGCCAGATTTTGCGAATCCATAATGAGCCGCTGCGCGGGTGGATGAACCCTGGCCCTCTCTTCGTCGATGAGAACCGAAGGGGACAGGAGAGACTGCACTGCAATCAATCCAAAGAACAAAAAGAACAGCAACCATACTGCAGCTTTCATGGAGACGGATATCGACGTATGGCTGCTGCTCACTGCTCTAGTTCTCCTTATGGCCAAGTATGAATTGAGCCGAGAACGAAACACTGCGCGGAGCTCCAGTGGTGTAAGTGTCAATCCAATAGTTTTTGTTTGTCAGATTTTCTGTATTGGCACGGAACGTGACCGGAGTGTCCCACATCCGCGTCGCATAGCTTACTCCGAGGCTTTCCACCGCGTATTGGGGTAATTTGTCGGTATTGGCATCATCAGCGTAACGCATTCCTATGGAGTTGACTCCACCGTTAACAGCGAACCCCTTTAGGTACGGAACCTTATACGAGAGATATACCTTTGCAGTCATATTTGGAGCGTCGTTCGGCATATTTCCTATGAGCTTTGGAGTCGTAGGATTAAAGCTGATTGTTGGACTGTCATAAGAGATGCTTCCGATATATGACAGACGATCCTTTAGTTTTCCGGTCGCGCTGAATTCGATGCCCCTGTAGGCGTCTCTCCCCGATTGTTTGTAGACCAAATCATTTGGGTCGAGATACTCTTCCGCCTGGTGTATGTCGAAATATGCCACTGTAAGGAAGACATTCTTGAGGGTTGCTTTAGCACCGATCTCGTATTCGGAGCTTACGTCCGGCGGTAACTGCTGGCCATGATTCTTTGCATTGTCCGGGGCACTTCCTCCCGATTGATATCCTTCTGTATAAGTGAAGTAGGTGGTAAGCCGCTCAATCGGTTTGTAGACAAGAGAAACGTCCGGAACCAGTTTTTTGTCATTCTGATACGATTGCATCGTTACTACATTGTCAACTGTTGGAGTGTACTTCCCCCATATTGCAGCCTCGCGAGCCCCGGCCAACACGCTCCAGTGACGATTAATAGTGATAACGTCTCCCACTACAAAGCTGTAATTCCCTGAATGGTAAGGTACCGTTAAGGGCCCCATGTTAATTGTTCCTTGCCAGGCGGGTTCAGGGACTGCAACGCGTGTCCCGACTGGCACCGGGGCAAAGGTTGTTGTGAATGTATAGTCGGGCGTCTCAGCATATTTGTAGTGATCGAGTTCCCCGCCGAAGGTCAACAGATGGCGAAGAAACCCCGTCTTGAACTTGGCGTCGAGATAGGTATATCCGCCGTCGTTTCTGTAATGGTCCGTGCCCCACGCATAGAAGGTTGGAGTATATGTGTTGTCGCTGTTGACGTTATTGAAAAAGTAGATTTCCGGGCCCCTATCATAGTTCCGTAAGCGGTAGTGCGTCCTGAGCGTTAGCCAATTGGTGATATCCCAATTAAGCCGTAAGCCGTATTGGTGTCCATCCGTTTTCACCCACGTGTAATTTTGCCCCCAGTCTTTACTCGCATCGGGCACAAAGTTGTGCAGAACGCCTGTCCCAAAGGACCAGCTGTCTTGGTCTCCATCTTTTGAAGAATAGTGTGAGCTATCAAATTGGAGAAGGGCTTTCTTTGTGATATGTGCATCCAGGGCTCCGCTGACGATATAGTGCCCTCGGGTGATCTGGTCTTCGACAGGCCCCTTGCCTTCTTGGCGCATGATATTCAGGCGGTAACCCAAGATTCCTTTTGACGGCAACGGTCCGCCCATATCGGCATGAACGTAATAGCTCCCCCCCCCCATAATTGCCGGTGGTAAGCGTAGCGAAAGGAGTGATGGTCGGTCGTTTGAGAATGTAATTCAGTGTTCCGCCAGGACAGGATGTTCCGTACGCAAAGCCTGCGGGGCCTTCAAATACCTCAAGGCGTTCGACATCCTGCGTAAACGAAGAACGGTCATCGATATAGAAGCCATCCTCGGTGTTGTAATACGAACCCAGTCCGCGAAGTTGACCAGTGGCACGATTGTCTTGATAGGGCGATGACGTGGGCTGCACAAACGGAGCCATCATCAAAATTTGTGCTTGATCGCCGGGTTGAATATCGTTAATCAGAGCTTGTGAAACAACGCTCATCGAGTAGGGTGTGTCTTGGGAACTGAGCCCTTTGAAGGGACCAATCGGCGTCAGTGTTTCAACGTGATAGTCTCCCTGGGGGATTGCAACAACCTCTACCGTATCTTTTCTGTCTCCGACCTGAAGTTTCACATCGACGGTGAGATTATGTGCCGCCTCAACCGTGATCGCCTTCTCTTCGAAACGTTTAAAACCATCGCGCTCAGCGGTGAGGGTGTATATTCCCGGCACGGCGGGCAGGCTGTATACGCCGGTCTCGTCCGTCTTAGAGTGCTGCACGGCGCCCGTTTTCTCGTCGGTCAGCGTGATCTGGACGTTGGGCACTGAAGCGCCGTGGGGGTCTGTGACTATTCCCTTTAGTGCGGCGCTTTGTGCGAGGGCTGAAAGGGAAAACATTGCTAGCAAAAGAACGTAGAGGGCAGATCGTTTCAATATCGCAGTAGAACCTGAACAAGACATCATTGAATCGCCACCTTTCGTTTCGCTCTGGTCTCAGAACGACGCTGATATATAGCTGGAATTCGCGCCAGACATAGAGATCTGGGCGGAAAATTTACATTCACTGTCTTTGACTGTATTGTTTACGAGACAGTGTCTCTCAACAGGTGCTGGAAGAATTGAAGGTACAAGTTTTCCACAATGGCGTCAAGATAAAAAATATGTCGAGATATAAATAGACAAGTATAATTGGTATTATTAAATATGTTTGTCAGTATTACACAACATATTGGGTATTAAAAAAGGGACTTAATCAAGCACGATGGGCTTGTGGGAAAGCCTATCGGAACCGTTCGAAAGCGCAGATCAAGAACGCTCAAAGAGATCTTCGGCCGAGCTCTGACTGAGCTTCGGACGGCGAAGGTGGTTTCGCAGGTCGATTTGGCGGCTGAGCTTGGCTATTCCACGAATTATGTAATCCTGGCGGAGCGGGGCAAAGCAAATTTCAGCTGCGATTTTATGGAAGCCGTCCTGCGATATTTCAAAATGTCCGTCGGACAGTTTTGGATCTATGCCGAAAAGCTCGCGAAAACGAAGGCTTAGAGCCCTCAGCCTATTCACAGCGCCCTGATCTTCCGTTAAGTTTTCGGCCACTCCGTCCATCATTAGGCTCCTGTGTCTCCACGGGATTCGTGACTATCCACTCATGACAGGGTTGTCCTTTACCACTCAATTCCGGGGGCTGCTCCAACCTCTGTTGCCATTTACCAGCCCTTCCCAATACCTTGCAATATCAGTAGTGAAGTCGTGTATACGAGATACGTGACACTATAACGAATAAATAGTGTTCACATTCTTGTCCACAAGAGCTCATAATTCCAGACGAGTAGCTAAATGTTGCAGGCAGGAAGACAAACGTGCTTGGGGCAGCGATGTCGTAATGGCGCACCTGATTGATCCTTGCACCGAGGCTGTGAGGCAAACCGCGTGCAAAGCATCTATGGTGCCACAAAATGGCCCTGTCAAAAGAATATC
>Ga0181520_10007644_pt1 | contig 15789 bp, 12 predicted proteins | sample PEATcosm2014_Bin_29_FD_132451 | JGI IMG/M metagenome (GOLD analysis project Ga0181520, IMG submission 132451) | Peatland microbial communities from MTU Mesocosm Facility, Houghton, MI, USA - PEATcosm2014_Bin02_30_metaG | ecosystem: Environmental > Terrestrial > Soil > Wetlands > Peat | place...
CAGCGGCCCGAGGATGTTAAAAATGGTGCGCCGGCCGCGCCCGGCGCACAGCTTTCGCGCGTGGGCGATGTTTTTGAACGCCGGATGGAAATTGGGCGCGAAGAAGAACGCGAAGTTGTTTTCACACAGCGAACGCGCGGCCTCCTCCGGTGTCAAATCCACCGGGATGCCCAGCGTCTCAATCACGTCCGCGCTGCCGACCGTTGAAGTCACGGCGCGGTTGCCGTGCTTGGCCACGGCCACGCCGGCGGCGGCGCACAGGAGGGCCACGGTGGTGGAAATGTTGAACGTGCTCAAGTGGTCGCCGCCGGTGCCGACGACATCGAGAATCTCGCGCGCCTCGCGCCAGCTCTTTTCGACGGGCGGCACGATGGACATTTCGCGCAAGGCGTCGGCAAACGCGGCGATTTCGCCGGGCGTTTCGCCTTTTTGGGCCAGCGCGACGAGAAAATCCGCCTTTAGTTCGGCGGGAGTATTTTCGTCGGTCAACTGGGCAACGGCGGCTTGAATCTCAACGACGGACAAATTTCTCAAGCCAACCAGTTGTTTGATGAGGATTTCCACGGCGCAAGTTTACGCGGCCTCAGGAAAGTCACAAACCGAAATTGCGGTGGCGGCGAAAATTATAGTAACTTGTGAATTGCGAGTCCTGTCTCATGCAGGAGGCAAAACGAAATATATTATGGCAGAAAAATCCAGCGGCGGTTGGTGGAAATCACTTTTGATCCTCGGGCTCATTGCGACCGCAGCCGGCGGCTGCGGGCGGACCCAGTCGTTGACCTACAACACCACGGCGGCGACGCGCGGCGAGCTGACGAAGCTGGTCACGGCGACGGGCACGCTGAACCCGGTGGTCAACGTGACGGTGGGCAGCCAGGTTTCCGGCCGCATCAGCAAGTTGAATGTGGATTTCAATTCCATCGTGAAGTCCAACGAGGTGATCGCGGAAATTGATCCGGCCACCTATCAGGCGGCCGTCGAACAGGCCAAGGCGGATCTCGCGAACGCGAAAGCCAACCTGGAATTGCAGCAGGTGGAAGCCAACCGGAGCAGCGACCTGTTCACCAACAAGCTGATTTCCGGTTCCGATTATGACACCGCCATAGCCAACCTGCATGAAGCCGAGGCCACGGTGAAAATCAAGGAGGCCTCGCTTTACAACGCGGCGGTGAACCTTGATTACTGCAAAATTCTCTCGCCCGTGGACGGCGTGGTGATTTTGCGCGCGGTGGAACTGGGCCAGACGGTCGCCTCCAGTTTCAACACGCCGACCATTTTTCAAATTGCGAATGACCTGACGCGAATGCAGATTGATTCCAGCGTGGCGGAAGCGGATGTCGGGGGCGTGGTCGAGGGCCAGGAAGTGGACTTCACGGTGGACGCGTATCCCGACCGGATGTTCCACGGTTCGGTGACACAGGTGCGCAATTAGCCCACGACCGTGAACAACGTCGTTACTTACGATTGCGTGATCGGGGTGACCAACGCGGACTACAAGTTGAAGCCCGGCATGACGGCGAATGTTTCCATCACGGTTGCCCGGCGCGAGAATGCGCTGACCATTCCCAACGGCGCGCTGCGGTTCCATCCTCCGGAAACTGCCGTGGTGGACACCAACGCGGCGGCGGCATCGTCGCCGGCGACCAATGGCGGCGGAAACTTTGCGGGCGGCCCGGGCGGCCACCGCGGCGGGCACGGGCACGGCGAACGTCCGGCGCTGCATACTGTTTATGTGCTGGTGGACGAAGGCAAGGACCCCAAACTGCAGGCCGTGCAGATCAAGACCGGCATCAGCGACGGCATTTTGACGGAAGTCATTTCGGGGCTGGACGAAGGCGCCAAGGTAGTGACCAGCGTGGCCACGCCCGGCGCCACCGCCGCCGCGACCGGCGGCCCATTCGGCGGTTTCCCGCGCATGCGCTGACGCGGACCATTTTTCCGTGCAGACAAATCCCGTCATCAAGCTCGACGAAATTCACAAGGTGTATCACACCGGTGAAGTGGACGTGCATGCGGTGCGCGGAATTTCGCTGGATATTTTCCCGGGCGAATTTGTGGCCATCATGGGGTCGAGCGGTTCCGGCAAGAGCACGCTGATGAACATGATCGGCGCACTCGACCGGCCGACCAGCGGGCATTACTGGCTGGACGGCATTGACGTTTCCACGCTTGGCCGCGACGCGCTGGCCGATGTGCGCAACGAAAAAATCGGCTTTGTGTTTCAAGGCTTCAACCTGCTTTCACGCACCAACGCGCGCGAAAATGTGGAGATGCCCATGCTGTACAACCGGCAGCACATCCCGGCGCACGAGCAGCACACGCGCGCCATGCAGGCGCTCGAACTGGTCGGGCTTGGCCAGCGGGCCGACCATCATCCCAACCAGCTTTCCGGCGGCCAGCAACAGCGCGTGGCCATCGCCCGCGCGCTCGTGAACCGGCCGGCGCTGTTGCTGGCGGACGAACCGACGGGCAACCTCGACAGCCAGACGAGCATTGAAATCATGGGGGTGTTTCAGAAGCTCAACCAGCAGGGCATCACCCTCGTCATGGTCACGCACGAACTGGACGTGGCGCGTTTTACCAAACGAATGGTCATTTTGCGCGACGGGAAAATTGTCACCGACGAAGCCGTGCAAAACCGCTCGGTGGCGGAAGATGAATTGCAGCGGCTGCGCCAGGAACAACAGGCCATCAAGCTGGCGTCATGAGGATTTTTGCTTCCATTAGAATTGCCGGGCGCGCGCTGCGCCGGAACAAGATGCGTTCGCTGTTGACGATGCTCGGCATCATCATCGGCGTCGGGGCGGTCATTGGCGCGGTGAGCCTGACTTCCGGCGCGACCAAGCAGGTGGAGGATCAGGTCAGCAGCCTGGGGGAGAGCGTAGTCACCGTTTTTTCCGGGAATTTCACCAGCGGCGGCATGCGCGGCGGCTGGGGCAGCGCGCCGACGTTGACGGTGCCGGACGCCGAGGCGATTGCCGGGCTGAAGAATGTCGTGGCGATCAGTCCGGAAGTGCGCGACCGCGAACAAGTCCTGGCGAACGGACTCAACTGGAACACCCAGGTGCTGGGGGAATCGCCGGACTATCCGCAAATCCGCAACTGGACCATCGCCAGCGGCTCGATGTTTTCTGACGTGGACGTCCGCTCTCTGGCCAAATCGGCCGTCATCGGCAAAACGGTGGCCGACGAGCTGTTCCCCAACGAAAATCCCGTCGGCCAGACGGTCCGCATCCGCAATCTTCCGTTTCTGGTGGTGGGCCTGCTCGGGTCAAAAGGCTTCAATCTTTTTGGCCAGGACCAGGATGACGTGGTGATTGTTCCCTACTCCAGTCACATGCACCGCATCACCACGCGAACGTTCGTCAACGATATTCTGGTCGAGGCCGCCAGCGACCAGGCCATTGACGGCGTGCAGCAGGACATCACGGATTTGCTCCTCACGCGGCATCACAGCAAGGAACAGGATTTCACCGTGCGCAACCAGTTGGAATTGATGCAGGCGGTGACGGCCACCTCGCGCACCATGGGTTTCTTGCTGGCGGGCGTCGCGGCGGTGTCGCTCGTCGTCGGCGGCATCGGCATTATGAACATCATGCTCGTCAGTGTCACGGAACGCACCCGTGAAATCGGCATCCGCATGGCCGTTGGCGCGCGGGCGGCGGACATTCTGGTGCAGTTTTTGATCGAAGCCGTGACGTTGAGCGCCATCGGCGGGGTGATTGGCATTGGCGGCGGCATGACCTTTTCCTGGCTGATCGCCCGGTTCCAACATTTGCCCACCGTTACACCGGTGGCCTGGATCGTCATCGCGGTCGTTTCCAGCGCGTTTATCGGCATTGTCTCCGGCTTTTATCCCGCGTGGAAGGCCTCCAAGCTCGACCCGATTGACGCTTTGCGATATGAATGAAGCGAATTCGTTCTCTTCCTCGTCCTTGAGATAGTGATTCGACTTCGATTACGAGGACGAGGACGAGGACGATTGTTAGGACGACAAACACCCGAATGAACACTGAAGTTCTTTCAACCCACACGCCGGAGCTTTTTCAGAAATCCGTCCGGCGCGCGGCGGAATTGTTACGTGCCGGTGAAGTGGTGGCGTTGCCGACGGAAACCGTTTATGGCTTGGCGGCCAACGCGCTGGATGCCGGGGCCGTCGCAAAAATTTTTCAGGTCAAAGGCCGGCCCGCGCACAACCCCATCATCGTCCACGTCGCCAGCGGTGAAATGGCGCGCGCCTGCGTGAAATCATGGCCCGCGCTGGCGGAAAAATTCGCCCGCGCCTTCTGGCCGGGGCCGCTGACGCTGGTGTTGCCGGGCGCGGAAAAAATTCCCCCGGCGGTCACGGCGGGCGGCGGCACAGTGGGCATCCGCTGGCCGGCGCATCCCTTCATGCAGGCGGTGATCCGCGAGTGCGGATTTCCGCTGGCGGCGCCCAGCGCAAATTTGTCGAACCAGATTTCGCCCACCAACGCCGGGCATGTGCGCGGGCAATTGGACGGCAAAATTTCCCTGATTGTGGACGGCGGGCAGTCGCAGGTGGGGATTGAATCCACGGTCCTGGATTTGACGGTCTCGCCGCCGCGCATTTTGCGGCCGGGGATGATCCACGCGGAATCGCTGGCCGCGGTTGGATTGCCGGTTGCCAGTTGCCAACTGCCAGCGGACGCCGCCGCGCTGAAAAGTCCGGGCCTGTTGAAAAAACATTATGCGCCAAAGGCGAAGCTGCTGATCCTGAACTGGAGCGACGAGCCGGATTTGCAATCACAAATCAGCGGTTACAAACCGGCCAGCGGCAAGATTCACGTGGTTGCGCACACAAAAATCCCCGCCGGTTTCAACGCCAGGAATGTCAGCGTGATTCCGCACGATGCGGAGGCGTTTGCGCGGGCGCTTTACGCGGAGCTGCATCGCTGCGATGCGGCGGGCGCAAAGCTGATTGTGGTGGAAGCCCCGCCGGATTTGCCGGAGTGGTCGGGCATAGCCGACCGGCTGCGGCGCGCGGCCGCTTGAGTTCATCAACTGCTGGACACTGTCCTGAAGCAATATCAAGATGCACCTTGATTCACCAGCGCTTCCGGTCAGCAAGGAAAATGCCGTAACTCATGCTGTCAGGCAAAGGATTGACCAGTGGGAAACTCGGGGGAACTTGGTGATAAACCATGACGTCCAGCCCAAATTTCCCCCACGTGTCAACCCCGCCAGCAACGCATTCAGTGAATAATTTGTTGTCGAGCGTGTTCAAACTAAGGTAAAGCGCGTTGACATGTTTGACGTGGTTGTGGAACTGGTAGAATTCATACTCGCAGTTGAGAGTGGTCCAGGTGCATTGCCGGTCGCCGTACCAGGCCACCGCCCAAGGCACGTCGCTCATGATCAGCTCACTGGGCTGCACCCAGTCACTGCATTCCTGGATGATCGGCGGAATATAGTATGGAAAAGCACTGGGTTGAGTTTTGGGCGGCAGCAGCGTCAGGACGAACTGCAAGCGTACCAACAAAATAACCAGGACAATAACGGCGTAACGCACCGGCACCCCGGGCAGATCCATCTGGTTCAGCAACGTCAGGAAAAACGCCACGCCAAAGATCACCGCCAGGGGAGTGAGCAACACGAGCAGGTTTTCGGTGTTCATCCCGGCGAGGTTGCTGAGCTGGGTTCGTCCCAACGCCGTGACGATGAGGAACAAGCCAAGGCACATGAGCGTGAAATAACGCAACCGGCGGGCGACTACGTTGCGCAGGCCAAGCAGCAAACCGGCCAGAAACAGGATGCCGATCCAGCCGCCGCCCAAGCGCGGCACCTCATTCTGTAAAAGGTCGCGCAGATTGGTCTGTAATTTAATCAGATACGGCATCAGCCAATGGGCTGAGGACATGTTTGGCGCCAGGGATTGCATCAAGTGCGAGCCGGGAAAAGCCATGGTCGCCTCCACCACCGCATAACCGGCCGTGCCAAAAAGCGTGCCGCTCACGACATAGTTGCGCACCAGCCACGGCGTCACCGCTACCAGAAAGACCAGCAGGGCGGATACCGCCAGCATCGCCCGCCGGACGCCGCCGAACAGGAGAAAGAAAACCAACACCGGCACAATCACCCAGCCGAAGGAATAGTGCGTCAACATGCCCAGGCCGGCGAGCAGGCCGGTGGCCAGCGCGAGCATAAACCGCCGGCGAGGGTCGGGATTTTCGGCGCAGCCCGACGCTTCAAACGTGGCCAGACACCAGATCAGCCCCAAAAAAATCACCAGCAGCAAAAGGATGGGCAACCCGGACACACTGTATTCCCAAAGCGTTTCCGAACAAAGCATCAGCACCGCCGCCAGCCGCGCCGCCGGCACGTCGAGAAGGATTTTCGCCACCAGGAAGGTCAGCCATACGGCCACCAGGAGCAAAATCTGGTTGAAAACAGCGATGATAAATTCCGGCTTATAGCGCACAAACCGCCCGCCATCCGACCAGAACGATTTGCGCAAATCTATTTTCCAGTCCGGCTGGGTGATTTTCCACAACCCCGCGAGCACGACCGGGTAGAGGGGGGCATTGGCCAGGTCAGGATGCCGGCCATAAACTTCCGCGGAATCCACCATGTTGGTGCTGGAAAGCTGGTTCGCCACCAGGGCGTGGTTGTGTTGCTGGAGCAGATAAATGCTGAAGGGCCGGATGAATTCGGTCGTAAAACCATTGCCCTCCGAGAGGTTGCGCGCCACCTGCGCCGCGTCCATGGCTTCGGGCGAATTAAAATTCCGATAGCAGTGCAAATCATACCAGACAGCCAGCGCCAACACGATCAGCGCCAGGGCCAGGGTATTCAACCAGCGGGCGCCGATCCCCGTTTCGAGCCTGTGAATCAGCGCCTGAATCCGTTCCGCAGTAAACATAAATCAAAATCCTTCCAGATGATATTCGTGAAGCTTGCGGTGAAATGTCCGCCGGCTCATGCCGATTTTTTGCGCGGCGCGCGTCCGGTTGCCTTCCGTTTCCCTGAGCGCGCGCACGATCAATTGTTTCTCCGCATCCTTCACGGTTAAAGCTTTTCCTTGCAACAATCGTGTGTCGCCCGCCGCGCCGCCGCGCACCCCCGCCGGCAGATCGCGCAAGGCCACCCGTTCGCCCCGGCTCAACACCACGGCGTGTTCGATGGCGGTGCGCAATTCACGCACGTTGCCCGGCCACGGATAATTCATCAGGGCTTCGAGCGCGTCGGCCGTGAAATCGTTCAGCGCCTTGCCGTTTTCTTTAGCGAACTCGCGCAGAAAACTTTGCGCCAGCAGCGGAATGTCGCCCGTCCGTTCCCGCAACGGCGGCAGTTCGATCTCAACCACGCGCAGCCGGAAAAACAAATCCTCGCGGAATTTACCGGTTTTGACCAGTTCTTCCAGATTTTTATTGGTGGCCGCCACGAGCCGCAAGTCCGCGCTCAACGTTTTGTTTGAACCCACGCGTTCAAAGGTCCGCTCGCCCAGGAACCGCAGCAGCTTCACCTGCACCGTGGCATCAATTTCACCAATCTCGTCCAAAAACAAAGTGCCGCCCTGCGCCTGTTCAAACCGGCCGATGCGCCGCTCGTGCGCGCCCGTAAAGGCGCCCTTTTCGTGCCCGAACAATTCGCTTTCGAGCAGCGTTGGCGCCAGCGCCGCGCAATGCACCGTCACAAAGGGCTGTTTCGCGCGCGGGCTCAATTGATGCACGGCCTTGGCGATCAATTCCTTGCCCGTGCCGCTCTCGCCCAGCACCAGCACGGTCGCCCGCGTCGGCGCCACCTGCTGGACCAGTTCGAAGATCTCGCGCATGGCCGGCGACTGGCCGACGATGTTTTCCAGGCCAAATTTCGCGTCGAGCTGCTGGCGCAACGACACATTTTCCACTTCCAGATTTTGTTGTTTGAGCGCCCGCGCAATCCGCATTTCCAGCTCATCAATTTGCAAACGCCCTTTGGCGATGTAGTCGTCCGCGCCGCGTTTCATCGCCTCCACCGCGAGTTCCTCCGATCCGTAGGCGGTCATCAAAATGCAGACCGGCGGCTGGGGCAGCGATTTTGCCCGGGCAATCAAATTCATGCCGTCTTCGTTTGGCAGGCGGAAATCCGTGAGCATGACGTCAAATTTTTCGCCCTCCAGCAGACCCATTGCGGCCTTGGCGTCCTCGACGATGTACACGTCATAACGCTCTTCCAGCGCCGCGCGCAAACCTTCGCGCGTCGTTTTTTCGTCATCTACAATGAGCAGCGTTGGCTTCATAAAATTGACCATTGATGATGGAGGATTGACGGGCTGGCCGCCGAAACGCGCTTAGATCGCAGATTGCTAATCGCAGATGTTCCGGGTTTAGCCATGGGTTTTTGCCTCCAGCAAGCGCGGCTTTCGTTCATGCAGCGGCAGCCAGATCCGGAACGTGGTCCCGCGGCCAACATGGCTGTCGAGTTCAATCCGGCCATTGTGGGCGCGGACAATTCGCTGCACGATCATCAGACCCAGGCCGGTGCCTTTTTTCTTGGTGGTGTAAAACGGCTCGAAGATGCGGTTGATCTGTTCCTGCGGAATGCCGCCGCCGGTGTCGGTGACGCTCACCCAGACGTCATCGCTGGTCTCGCCCGTTTGCAACGTCAGCGTGCCGCCGGTGGTCATGGCTTGCGCCGCGTTTTTTACCAGATTCACCAGCACCTGTTGCAACTGCGCCGCGTCCACGGGTGTTGCGGTCAGGTTGCGCGCGAGCTTGGTTTTGACCGTGACGCCGCGATTTTCAATTTCCGGGCGCAACAGTTCCAAAGTTTTTTCGACCACGTCATTGAGCGAATTCAACTGCAACTGCACCGGGGCGGGCCGGATGGCGCCGAGAAACTGCGTCACGATGTAATCCAGGCGGTTGATTTCACCCTTGGCCACCTCCAGGTATTGCTCGAGTTTTTTGGCGGTCTCCCCGGTATCGGGTGCGGCCTGGCGGGTGAGGCGTGAGACCGCCTGCTTGTCAGCCGGCGCCCGCCACTCGTCGCGTTTCAATTTCTTCACTTCCCGTTCCATCAATTGCAGATGAATGTGCAGGGCGTTGAGCGGATTGCCGATTTCATGGGCCACGCTCGCTGCCAGCAGCGTCAGCGCCTGAATTCGTTCGCTCTCGATGGCCTCAAACGTTTTTTGACGCGCCTCGGTGGCATCATGCAAAATCAGCGCCACGCCGGAACTGCCGCGGGCCTCGCCATCCAGCGGCGCGGCGTAGAGCCGGAGAAAACGGGGGCGGGGATAATGCACCTCAAATTCATGGCGGGTGAAGTGCGCCCCACCCGCGTGATCGGCGCGCGCAATGCTCTGCCAGTCTATTTCCGGCAAAATATCGGCGACCAGCAACTCTTCGGTCGCTGGTTGCAGGCCGATAAGCCGGGTGACGGCCTGATTGAAGTAAATCACCCGTCCCTGCTCGTCCACCACCAGGACACCATCTTCGATGGTGTTAAAGAGCGTTTCGAGAAAACTGCGTTCACGCGCCAGCCGCTGGACCACGCTTTGCAGGCCTTCCGTGTCGAGCCGTCCAATGCGGCCAAGCACTTTGTCGAGAAAACTGGATTTGGTTGCAGCCATTGATTGAAATCAGTTCTATGAGTAGCAAAATGGCACAATCAAGAAATTCGTCAAGGCTTTAAAATGTGTTTTCATGGCACAGTTGAAAAAGAACCAAATCAAGGATGGGGATTGCTCTCCATATTGCAAATAGAAACCAAAAGTTGAACCAGTTATTAATTATTTATATACAAAAATTAATAAACGGCGTATTTATTTAATATTATGAAGCACTTCCTCAAGCCTTGGGCCGGCTGTTTGGCCATTCTCATGATTACCGCCGCGTGTTCTCCAAAAAACGATGCTCCCGTTGTCAACACCCCCAGCACGCCCAAGGGCAAGCCACAATTCACGATTATTCCCAATGACGTGGCCGGGATTGCAGAGGTGACCACTCAAAGCATGCCGGGCACCAATGCGGAGTATGCGATCCATTTGCAGTTTACTGATGCCAAGGCGGAGATGTTCCGGGAGTTTACCCGCCAGCATGTAAACCAGCAGGTGCAGTTGTTTGTCTCAGGGCATGTCGTGGCCGAGCCGGTGATCGGGGCTGAAATTTCCAACGGACAGGCTGATCTGGTTTTTTCGACTCCCGACGAAGCTCATGCGGTTGCCAGTTTGCTGACCAAGACCTTGTACCAGGCCAACCTGGCCAGGAAAGTCGGCGATCAGACACCGCCCGCGCACAATCTGACGACCAATCGGTGAAGAAACACCTGCGGCCTGGTTAACATCAGCAGTTTTTTCCCCGCGCGCCGCCTGCAGTCAAAGTTTTCGGCACAATCACGCACTGGCAAATAAACGGTCTGCGTGCCAAATTGGAGGCCATATTTATGAATGACCTGACTCAAACCCGCTGGCTGCCGATCGTGCTGCTGATTTGTTCCAACTTTTTCATGACCTGCGCGTGGTATGGCCACCTCAAATTCAAAAGCAAACCGCTGCTGCTGGTCATCCTGGCAAGCTGGGGCATCGCGCTTTTTGAATATTGTTTTCAAGTGCCGGCCAACCGCTGGGGCAGCAGCAGTTATTCGCCTTTCCAACTTAAGATCATCCAGGAGGTCATCACCCTCGCGGTGTTCGTGGTATTCGCGTTTTTTTATTTCAAGACGTTGCCGGCCTGGAATCACATCGCGGCGTTCGTCTGCATTCTCGCGGCGGTGGCATTTGCCTTCTGGCCGGAAAAATAGGGAAATAGGGAGCACCAACCCCGGAAGGAAAGCAACCGTGATTTCAATGCTTTACGAAGACGCTGGCATTCATGCAGTTGAACGCATCACCCCCGCCCGCCTCCCGGTCCTCGTCTCGGCAACATTTAGCATGAGTTAACCCGAGTCAACTGGCTGAATTTTTCCTGCCGGATTTGGCTTGACATAATGCTTATAAGAAAGTAGAAATACAAATACTTCATAAAGGTGCCGAAATGGTTTCGGCAAGGTAAGGCAATGATTGAGGAAGGGAAAGTTGGTAAACGAGAATCAGCCCTGGCAGGTCGGCGGCTGAGAGGGAGAGACTCAATCCTACAGGTTCAAATTTCCCCGCGCAGTAATTACGTCCAACCCCATTTATATATCTAACTCCATATATGTCATATGAAAACATTCAATACAGTCATCTTGTGCCTGGCATTGGCGGTTGCAAAAACTGACCTCCAGGCCGAACAAAATGCAGCCAATCACGATACGGACGCTGCAAACGTGCCCACGCAAACTCCTTGTCGCATAGCGGATGTTGGCGCAAACCACCGCGTCTGGCAGTGGGAGACATTTGAAAAGAGCCCAGACGGACAGAATATTGCCCATCAGCACAGCTACACCGAATTGGAGATGGGAATGAACCATCTGGTGAACGGTGAATGGATACCCTCGAAGGAGGAAATGGACATTTTGGCTGATGGAACTGCGGCAGTAACAAACTGCCAGTATCAGGCGTATTTTCCTGGCGATCTTTACGATGGGGCAATTACAGTGATCACGCCGGATGGACAAGTATTGAAAAGTCGGCCCACGATTCTGGTTTACACAGATGGAAACGATATCAAACCCATTGGCGAGCTTGCGAGCAGTGTTGGACAATTGGTGGCTTCAAACGTGCTTGTGTATCCGAATGCATTCACGGGGATTAGTGCTGATGTGCGTTATACTTCCATCAAGGGAGGCATTGAACAGGACATCGTGTTCCATGAGCAGCTTCCATTGCCGGCGGCTTTGGGCATGGATCCGGAAAAAACTCGAATTGAAGCGATGACGGAGTTTTTCGACGCCCCCGAACCCGAACTAGGAAGCGGGATCGTCGATGCGGAAAATGCGATGCAAGACACGGACATCCGCTTTGGCAGCATGAGGATGGGGCCAGGAAAGGCGTTCACCGCCGGGGACGCCCGGCACAACGTCGCTGAAGGGGCCGCGGTTTTTAAGGACTGGCTAAACGTTTCTGGCCGGACATTCCTGGTCGAAAAGCTTCCTTATAAGAGCATTGCGCGGCAGTTTGACAACCTTCCATTGCATGCCAGCACTTACAAGCCTGATGATTCGATGAAAGTCGCGGTCTCAACAAAGCCTTCGAACTTTTCACTTCCGGCATCTCATCCAATCAGCACTTCAAAGCAGCGTGTCTCATTTGCTAAGACGCAGCAGCATTCTACAGGTGTGGTGCTGGATTATGTTATGCTGGGGTTTGTGGCGACTAATTTTACATTTCAAGGCGATACCACCTATTTGATGGGGTCCTCATATTTTGAAATTGATGGCACAGCTACTTTTGAAGGGGGAACTGTTATAAAATTTCCATCTACCACCGCCGGGTTTTCTCTGGCATCCGGATCAACCGTTGTGTGCGCGACAGCGCCATATCGGCCAGCCATATTGACTTCCAAGGATGACAACTCTGTGGGTGAAACGATTTCGGGCAGCACCGGCACTCCCAGCGGGTATTATGGCAATGGCATCACCGTGCAAAATAGTGGTCCGGTTGTCTTTCATGACATCCGGTTGTCTTATTTAAATTATGGTTTTGTTATGTACACCAGTTACGCGGAATTTGACAATCTCCAGGCAGTGAACTGCTACATACCAATTATTCATGCCTGGTGTCCTGCCGCCATCAATAATGGCCTGTTTTACAACATCGGGGGGGTAGCCGTAAATTCAGCCGGATCGGGCACTGTTTCAGTTAGTGGCACACAATTGACCATTGATAATTGCCAGACTTTTGCGGATTCAGGCACGCCATCACTTGCTCTTACAAATTGTCTGGTTACAGCCACGACGAATTTACTTGCCGGGAGCGGCACCTTGAGTACCAACCACGTTACAGTGTTGTCCAGCCGTTCGGGCGTGTTTCAGGTCGCGGGTGCTGGAAGCCATTATCTTGCTTCGGGAAGCCTGTATCATCGGGCTGGCACCAGCAACATCAATTCGTCGGTGCTGGCCAGCTTGACAAATCTAACAACTTATCCACCAATAATATATTCAAATACGACGATTGCATCGGCGACCACGTTTTCGCCGCAAGCAATCCGCGACACCAACAGCAGCCCGGATTTGGGATACCACTATTACCCTTTGGATTATGTATTTGGGGCCACGGCTGCCACCAGTAATTTGACATTTACTGCCGCTACGGCCGCGGGATGGTTCTATAATTCCTCAGGCGGCACTTACGGAATTGCCATGGGTGACAGTGCAACCGCCAGTTTTAATGGCACAGTAACAGAACCGTGCCATTGGGCAAGATATAATACTGTGCAGGAGAGCGTCAACGGTAATTGGATGCCACAGAGCTGGCTTGGCGGAATTACCGGCCAATCATATTCTCATGCGGCGCCCGGCATGACGGCAAACTATACAATGTTTTCTTCGCCAGCCACGGAGGCCGGGCCTTATCGGGACGATTGGACTTTATTTGTGTTTGTGGGCAACAACTGTGAGTTTTACGGTGCTGGTGGGGGCGGTTACTACGCATCAGTTAACGCCACAAATTGTCTGTATGTCAACGGTGGCACCGGCCTTTTTTGGAACTATGGGGCCGCCAACCTCACGTTGGATAATTGCACTTTTCGGCGGGGAAACCTGCTGGCAGATAACACCAGTGGTGGGGCCTGGCCCGTTTCCATAGTGAATTGCGCGTTTGATTCGACCACATTTTACATGAACTCGCACGGAGGGCCCACCAATGGGTATTACACCGATTACAACTCGTTCCTGGTGAATTCCAATACCACGCTCTATTTGGGCGGCCATGAAGTGTTTGTCACCAACAGCTACAATTGGCAGACTGGCCCCCTCGGGGCATATTATCTTCCCGCCAACTCGCCACTGATCAATGCCGGCAGCATTAATGCCAATATGTTGGGGCTGTATTGTTTTACAACTCAGACGAACCAAACCCCGGAAGCCAATTCCACCGTGGACATTGGTTATCATTACTTTGTGCCGGGATGCACCACAAACTGCGGTTGCAGCAATATCGTTGTCACGGCGGCCAGCGACAGTTTTATTGATGTCAGCAACGCAATGTTGCAAGCCGGCGCGGGCGGCACAGTCATATTACCGGGCGGCACGAATGTCTGGGCGGAACCACTAATTGACGTCGGGGTGTCACTGTTGGCCAGCAATAAGGCGAGCATTTTGTTTGCAACCAATGTAGGCAATGGATCTTATGGAATTTATATTCAGGCGAATGGCAATTTTGTGACCATCAGCAACTTTGTTTTCGATGTTGATCAAGTAAACGGGCCAGAAAGAGCCGTACTGGCGATTGATGGCAGCAACGTGTGTTATCGTATTACACATTGTTTGTTTTTGAATGCTTCTGCGCCGGGGGCCGGAACCTGTTTTGGGATACAGTCGGGGAGCGCGAACCCGGTGCAAACAGCCGGTCCTTTTGGGCTGATTGATAACTGCAACTTTTATTTTCCGGGCGGGAATGTATATAATTTCGTGAACTGCAAATGTAATGGAACACAGTCAAACAATGCTCCTTCGGCTGCCTATACATGGTCTCAGCCAATGTCCTGGGGCACCACGAACGTGGTATGCATAGAAAATTGCAACTTTAACATGGCCACTGTGACCGGCTCAACCGGATTGGCGGAAGGGATGTCGGCGGCAAGAATCTGCATCCGGTATTGCAATATTACCAATTGTGAGCAAAGCACGCATGGCATTGACAGCGGGGATCAGGTTTCAACTCTTCAAGTTGAATTTTACCACAATAACATTTACGAGAACAACCAGATTGACCTGCCTTACGCATTTTGGCAACGCGGCGGATCTTGCGTTGTCTTCAGTAATACCATCGGTGCCGCCGGACCGTTCATGCTGGGTTCCGCCTGGTATTTGACAACGGAGTGCGCCGTTACGAACGAATCAGTTTCTGGATGCGTCACAAATTACATTTATCCCAGAGATTATCCCGCGCCGGAGCAAATAGGCCAGGGAGTTGTGAATGGAAACCAAGGTTCCCAGCCGTGCTATTTCTGGTCGAATAATGTTTCCGGTGAGTCGTATCTGTTTGCCATTGGATGGTCAGGCGGGCTGGGCGATGCTGCATTCATGCAGCAGGGCAGGGATTATTTTACCAATTCTGTTATGCCCGGGTATATACCGCTGATATACCCACACCCGCTTGATCACTAGGCTGGAATATTCGGATCATTGATTGCAGGCTCGGCGGGCGAATTAAAATTGCGGCATGCGAGCGTTTTCAATCAGCGACCCTCATAAATTTGAAAATCCTTGCTGGCCGGTTGAGCGGTCAGCAAGGAGGAGACACTGAGCCACATCCCGCCACACCAAATCTTGGGGCATGGAGCGGCGGCTTTGTGATGCTGGCGCCTGTTCCTTGGTTTTGCCTTGGTGCCCGAAGTCGGATACGGAAGGGCATCCGCCCCCCGCACGCCGTCTTCACCGCGCTCGACTCTAATCATGAATTCCATCGAGTATCGTCATTCCAGAAATATATTTTTACCAAACCTTTTCGCCCCAAAAGCGGCGGCTGATCCCTGGCCACGCTGATTTGATTTTCCATACACAGAGGAAACGACGGGTCGTGCTCCGCATTTTCATGGAATGATCGTTTCCCACCCCCTTTTGAAAAGTTCAACCGCCGCCCGCAATCCACCGAGTTCAGCAAGGCGTCCGACTGACAGCGGCGGTCTGAAACTGGGGTGAATCCGCCGATTTGAAATTGTTATCTTCTTCCGGCTCCGTCTTCTTCCCACCCTTCGGGGAAAA
>Ga0181520_10007645_pt1 | contig 15788 bp, 12 predicted proteins | sample PEATcosm2014_Bin_29_FD_132451 | JGI IMG/M metagenome (GOLD analysis project Ga0181520, IMG submission 132451) | Peatland microbial communities from MTU Mesocosm Facility, Houghton, MI, USA - PEATcosm2014_Bin02_30_metaG | ecosystem: Environmental > Terrestrial > Soil > Wetlands > Peat | place...
CATGGTTCAGGACCGAGAAGGACAATGCGCACGAAACCAGTCCGACGAATTCGAACAATATAGTTGCGGCGGGCAATCAGCTTGTTCAGGGCGTGCAGTTCAGCCTTGTGGGCCGACTGCCTGAGGGCATGGACCTGGTTGCGGGTTATGCGTATCTCGACAGCGACGTAATTTACTCGCAGTTCTTCCCGACCTCCGTTGGCTATCCGCTGGCAAATGTACCGAAGCAAACTTTCAATTTGTTTATGACGCACAGGCTTCCTCTGCGATTGAACGGAGGGTTGGGCGGGAATTACGTGGGCAGCAGAACGGCCAGTTCCACAGTGCCCTATGTGCCTACAGACTTTGCTCCGAATCCCGACGGGCCGGGTTACGTGGTGACGAGCGTGGCGATGAAGCAGGTGGCGGGATATTGGGTCTTCAACGCGATGTTGAAGCGTCCACTCAGCGAGAAACTGGAGTTTCAGGTGAACGTGAACAATCTGTTCAACCGGTTCTATATTGACTTGCCTCATCCGAGCCATCTGATACCGGGAGCGGGCGTGAGCGCGCTGTTTGGAGTGAACTTCCGATTCAAATAGACAATTTGCGAATCTTCCGGTGTCGGGCCTGCCGGTTCGAGATGCCGGCGGCCCTGCTCGATATGCGGATGGTGCTGGGCAGCGCCTGCTGCAAAAAGCGAATAGGAGAAAAAAGAAATGCTGATTACGATTCCCGATGTGTTGAACACGGATGAGGTGCGGGATGCACAGGCCGCGCTGGACGCGGCGGAGTGGGTGGACGGCAAAGTGACGGCCGGCTACCAGGCACAGAACGTGAAAGAGAATCTGCAGTTGCCGGAGGGACATCCGGTCGCAGTCAAGCTGGGCGAAATGGTGCTGGCCGCGCTGGCGCGTTCGCCGCTGTTTATGTCGAGTGCGCTACCGCTGCGCGTGTTTCCGCCGATGTTTAACCGCTATACAGGCGGAGGACACTTTGGCACGCATGTTGATACCGCGATTCGCGCGATGGCGTCGACCGGACAACGCATCCGCACCGATGTTTCTGCAACGTTGTTTTTGTCGGCGCCCGACCAATATGACGGAGGCGAGCTGCTGGTTGAAGACACGTATGGCGTGCACAGCGTCAAGTTGCAGGCTGGGCACATGGTTCTTTATCCGGCAACGAGCCTGCATCGCGTGACTCCGGTGACACGAGGAGCGCGAGTCTCTTCGTTCTTCTGGATACAGAGCATGATTCGCAGCGACGGCGACCGGACATTGCTCTACGATCTCGACACTGCGATTCAGCGGCTGGCGAAGGATGTTCCGAGAAATCCGGCCGGCGTGCAGTTGACGGGGGTGTATCACAATCTGCTGCGGCGCTGGGCCGAGATGTAGCTCGGAAGTTCGCAAGCCTGAGATTTAACCACCAATAACATCAGACTCTTGCGGTCAAGAGCGATCCAGGGTTCGACTGGGTGGACGAGAAATGCTCGCACGGGATGGTGTGATTCACATCACTGCGCTAAATGCGGACTTAATTTGTCGTATATGAAGGGCGACAGAAATGGTCGCAGTTCTGAGGAAGGGATAGAAATTCAACCATCCTCCAAGACTGAACTGTGGCTCTTGAGTCAGTGAAAGGTGAACGCCAAATGAAAGTTCGTTTCGCACTTATTGCTTTCTTCCTCACGATGCAGATGGCCGCTGCGGCGGCGCGCGGACAAGAATTTGCGATCGCCGGCGTTGTTCAAGATCAGACCGGGGGCGCGATTGTGGGCGCCGGCTTGAAGGTTGAGAAGCCAGGCACCGAGATTGTGGTGGCTTCGCAGACCGATGATCAGGGTGCATTCCGAGTGGCGGTTCCGGGGGCGGGACGCTATGAGCTGATCGTGGAGGCGAGCGGGTTTTTGACCTTGGCGGAGGATGTGGATGTGTCGGCGGCTGCGCCAGTGGTGAATGTGACGGCGGCACTGGCGGTAAAGGGCAACAGCTTGACAGTGGAAGTGACTGCCGATGCGCTGGCCGCGGAGACAACGAGCACGCAACTTGGCGAAAACCTGGACGCGCAGAAGATTGAGGGCGTACCGCTGAACGGTCGCAGCTTTACCGACTTGATGGCGGTACAGCCGGGGATCGTGCCGCAGAATACGGCGCAGCCGGGAGCGGTGATCATGACGGGCGTGGCTTCAACTCCGCCTTCGGGAGACGCGAATCCGGGAAACCTGTCGATCAGCGGACAGCGCGAATCGTCGAACGGATTTCGCGTGAACGGCAGCGACGTGGAAGAAGACGTGAATATGGGCACGTCGATTGTGCCGAACCTGGACGCGATCGACAGCTTCCGCGTGTTGACGTCGAACTTCGACGCCGAATACGGCAACTCGAGCGGCGGGCAGGTGCTGGTGGTGACGAAATCGGGCACGGCGGATTTGCACGGCAGTGCGTTCGAGTTTTTGCGGAACACGGCGCTGGATGCGCGGAATTATTTTTCGCAGGATCGGGCGTCTTACCGGCAAAACCAGTTTGGCGGCGCCTTAGGCGGAGAACCGTTCAACCAGAAAAGCCTGGCGCTGTTTGGCGACTACCAGGGAACGCGGCTGACGGAGGGAATCGACACAGGAGAGATTTCGGTGCCGTCGCTGGCGGAGCGGAGCGGGGATTTCAGCCAGGTTCCGCTGTCTGGAAATGTGAGTGGACCTTATCTGGCGTCGTTGCTGTCGGCGCGACTTGGACGGACCGTGACCGCGGGCGAAGCGTACTCGGCGGTGTTTCCGGCGGGACAGATTCCGCAGGCAGCGTGGGCTGCGCCGGCGAAGTATTTGCTGGCTTCAGTTCCCTTGCCCAATCAGGGCGCAGCGATTTTTGCGACGGCGGCCGAGGCCGAGACGTTGCGGGATGACAAGGGCGCGCTGCGAGCGGACTGGACGCGAGGCAGAGGAAGGCTGACCGGCTACTACTTTCTGGATGACTACGCGCTCGACAACCCATATCCGACAGGTACGGGCGGAGCAAGCGTGCCGGGATTCGATGCGACCTCAGCGGGCCGAGCGCAACTGGCAAGCATTGCGCACACGATGACGTTCGGCAACGCGGCATTGAATGAATTCCACCTGAGCTACATGCGCAATGGCAACGCGGTGGGCCAGCCACGAGGAGGCGTGGGCCCTTCACTTGTGTCGCAGGGATTCATGGGAATTGCGGCGCTGAAACCCTCGACCGAGGGAATTGAGAATGTGGCATTCAACGACTTCACGATGGGAGTGGACACGACGGCGCTGGTGCAGGCTGAGAATATTTACGAGTTGAGCGACGCTTTCTCGCGCATTATGGGCAAACACGGTTTGAAGGTTGGCGGCGAGATTCATGCCAACCAGATCGATACGCACCCCGATGTGGTTTTCAATGGCAGCTTCGGGTTCAACGGATCCGAAACAGGAGTCGACTTTGCAGATTTCCTGCTTGGCGCGCCATCGAGCTACACGCAGGGTCAGGCGCGGGACTTTTACAATCGCAACCTTTATATGGCGGCGTTTGCGCAGGACAGCTGGAAGATCACCGAACAGTTGACGCTAAACTACGGCGTGCGCTGGGATCGCACACGCCCGTGGGATGAAAAGTTCAACCAGTTGCAGACGCTGGTGAAGGGCCAGCAGTCGCAGGTGTTTCCCAACGCGCCGCAGGGGTTGGTGTTTCCGGGCGATCCAGGTGTGCCGCGTTCGCTGGCGCCGGCGCGCAACAATTTTGCGCCGCGCATCGGCATTGCCTGGTCCCCCGCGGGGAGCAGCTCTTTGGAGAAATTCTTTGGCGGTGCGGGCAGTACTAGCATCCGGCTAGGTTACGGAATGTTTTATACCGCGTACGAAGGGCTCTCGGCGGGAATCATGAGCGCCAATCCGCCATACGGCTACACATATACGTCTGCTGCGCCGCCACTTTTTGCGTCTCCGTTTACGATCGCGGCGACAGGCGCAGATGCGGGCCAGAGATTTCCATTGCAGCAGGTGGCGTATGGTGCGAGCCGGTCGAATCCGAATGCGACTGTGGACTGGAGCCAGTTTGAGCCGCTGGTGGGAATTCCGGCAGTGGACCCGAACGACGTGACACCTTACGCGGAACATTGGATGGCGAGTTTCGAGCGGCAGTTTGGCGGATCGACGCTGGCGACGGTCAGTTATGTGGGCGCGTCTGCGCATCATCTGCTGGTGCTGGAAGAAGCGAATCCGGCGGATCCTGCGCTGTGTTTGAGCCTTGGCTCGGCATGCGGACCATTCAATGAGCAGGCGGCACGCACGCAATTTGGGCCCTCTTTCGGAAGCGTCGAACTACAGCGGACCATTGCGAATGCCAGTTACCACGCGCTTGAAGCGACCCTGAATCACAAGTTGCATGGGCTTGAGTTCCTGGCGAGCTATACGTTTTCGAAGTCGCTGGATCAATCAGCAGGTTTGCCGGAGCCGGTGAATCCAATCGATCCTTCACTGAGCCGCGGGCTGTCGTCGTTCGACATGCGGCACAATTTCGTGTCTAGCTTCCATTACGATGTGCCGGTGCCGGCGGCCAAGGGGCCGTTCCATGCAGTCTCGAAAGGCTGGGCCGTTGCCGGGATTGCGCGTTTTACGTCGGGGCTGCCGGTGACCCTGCTGAACAATAACGACACGTCGCTGCTGGGAACGATTCCCAACGGCATTAACAACAACGGTGTGGACACCCCGGAGTGGAGCGGGAAGCCGCTAAGCCTGAATACCGATCCACGCGGCGGGCAAGCGGTGTTCGATGCCAGCCAGTTTTCGCTGCCTGCTTTGGGAACGATGGGCAATGCGCGGCGGCGATTCTTTTCGGGACCGGGCATGGAGAGTTTCGATGCCACTGTGTCGCGCAGATTTCTTGTGAGCGAGAACCGCGCGCTCGAGTTTCGCGTGGAGGCATTCAACGTGATGAACCATTCGCAGTTCTTTGGCGCCTCGGCCGTGGACGGCAATATCTCGAGCGGAAGTTTTGGACAGGCTGTGAGCGCGATGCCGCCGCGACTGATGCAGATCGCGCTGCATTATCAGTTCTAGCGGCGTTCCGCAGGGGCAAAAGGCCGAGTCATTTTGTTGCGTGGTTTACGGCGCGACCAAAGTCGGGCCCTGATACAACGCGGGGACGGGGTTGAATTTGCGATTGTGAAATCCCACCCGAAACGCAGCCCTCGCTTTTAGCCATTAGCTCTTAGCCACGTCCATACGGTTCCAGCCACGCAACAAAAGCAACTGCAGGTCCTTCGACCCGGACACCGGGGCGACCAGCGCCGGGATGGCGCCGCGAAAGCCAGAAACAAGAATACAAAACGCGAATTAATTCGGGGCGAATTCCCTACGCGGTAGTTTCGGCTGGGATGTAAAGGCCGTGCTGTTCGCAACGGTCTGCGCACGCATGGGACGCAACCAACCGGCTAACAGCCAGTTTCTTGGAATAGAAAACTCGGACCAGCCGCAATCGAGGCAGACATGGATGTCTGGAGTGGGATTCATGGGTGGAAAGCTTAGCGTGCGGGTGCCATTGCGATAGAGGCGGATCTCCGCCGGGATCTTAGATACAGAAGTAGATTGACATTTAGGGCAGACCATTCTTGAACCTCAGGATGCAGTTGCGCTGAACTTCGCGCACGCATTTCGAGGTTCTCTTGTTGCGAGGGGCCCTGTTACACGGCGCACGATAACGAGAATTTACCGCGGATTTTGCTGCGCAGATGTGACCATAGTCACGGGCTTTCTTGGAGCAGCTTCTAGCCTCTGAAAGTCCTGGGGAGGGATGCGACAGCGGCGCACTCATACCTGGTCCGTCTAGACGAGCGAGACCTTTGCCTTGCGGCAGGTTGCGGTGAGATTCTTCTGCAGCGTAGCCAGGTCGGCGCCGGCGCCGGCTGGGATCATGACCCGCTTTTGCACAGCGAGGATTTCGATGCCGGTGCCGCTGGGACGCACACGCTCAAAATGCATGGACACGCAGGGCGGGGTGGTCTGTTCGATGGCCGCGGCAAGCAGATAGATCTCGGAGCTGACCCAGGCGCTGTACTCGCCGTCAACGAAGAGGCCGTCGGGCGCGAAGAAAGCTTCAGGCTCGGCAGCGAGCAGCTTTTTGCGGTAGTTTGCCGGTGCGCGGCCCTGAGACATAAAAGCCAACAGCGTTCCGGCAGCCACGACGACGAATGCTCCGGCAAGAATGGAAAACCGGACCGTGTTGTTGTGGAAGGCAAACATGGAAGGCACGCCGAGGAGCAGAAACATGATGACGGCAGCCTTGAGGGCGGCGCCACGGGACATTTTTTTCTGGGAAGCGGACATGCGCGCAACCTGCTGCCCGGTCCACTCCTCCCACTGCGAGCGCGGGTAGGTCCAGTGGACCCAGGGGTTGGCGAGGACGGCTGTGAGGGCGCGGTCGAGACGGTGGCCACCAAGGTAGGCCGCCATCGCCATGAAGGCTGAAAAACCGGCGAGGATTGCGGCAAAGATTCCAATGATCTGGCGGCCGTTGGGAGAAAGAAACAGCGCCACGATTCCCATGGCAATCAATATGAGGGCAAGCGCCTTGAGCCAGGGAATGATTTTTCGCCGGTTGACAGTGACGAGTTTTGTGCCTGCGGGAAGTGCGGCTGGAGGGGGATTGAAAACGTGCATGGCGACCGAGATGATGAGAGCCATGCCTGCAAAGAAATAGACAATATCTGCGGCGATGACGAGGCCGGTGGGATTTTGGATGTTCCAGGTCAAGAGAACAATGAAGGTGCTGATAACGATCGCGATCGTTCCGCCGAAGAGGACGATGACCTGCACCGTTTTGCCGGCGGAGTACATGGGGTTGCGCCGCCAGGCGAGGCAGCCGCCGATGATGGTGAGCGCAAGAAAGATCGCCATGGGCATGAAATTTCTCCAGAGGCGCCGGGGTTCGCGGCCGTTTTAGAATTAGGTGCCCGCGAGACTACGATTCGGTGCGCAAGCAATATTAGAGCAGACCAAATTTTTTAATGAAGCTGTCGAGGGTATTGTTCCAGGCGGCAAACTGATCGTTCAGCGATTCGTAGGTGCCACCGGGGTAGAGGTCGACATCCATCTCGAGCCAGGGATCGTTGACGCTGTCATAATAGCCGCGGCACCAGCGGGAGCCCGCATTCCAGGCATTCATCTGCGAAACATCGAACTTGCCGTGAGTGGCAAAACCGGCCGCCAATCGGACGGATGCGTATCGATCGCCCTGAGCGTCGTGCATAAAGACGTGAAACGGAAAGCCCTGCGTGGAGCTCGAGACGTGTGGCTTGCCGCTGTCACCGATGACCACTTTTGCTGCGTAGCCTACGCTCTGCAGCCACGCAACAACATCATCCGTCGTGAATCCGCCGGTGGGAATGGCGTGCAGTGGCGCGGGCGGCGGAGGCGGTGCGGGCTCCGGGGCCAGAACGGGAGCAGCCGCAACAGGCGTATCAGTCAAAACATCCAATGCGGCCGGCAACGCGCATCCGCAATTCTGGCAAAACCTGTCGGCCGGCTGGGTTGCAGTGCCGCAACGAGGGCATAACATGGCAATTCTCCTGTGCTCGAAAGCGGTGATGGGTTTCTGAATTCTTCGAGAGTATCACTTGCGGAGTGAGCAAAGTAAAGGCGTGATGAGAGACGGCCCCCAGCCGCCAGCTTCGAGCTCTCAGTTTGTAAGAAAACGCAACCGCAGATCATTTGACTCGCTCCCCTCGCCAAGGATGAAAGTGGTGAGGATCGGTAAGTGCTTCCCCACCCTGGCAAAGGCGAAGCCAGGAAGAGGCCACCCGAAGGAGTGAGAAATCGGGAATCAGAAAGGCAAAAGCAGGAAGAGGGAGGCGATCCAATATGATTCCCGGATGGACGAGGCGACGAAAGACAGCGATTCCGGACGCGAATCTGCGGCAGAACAGCGGAGCGATGATCGCCGAAGCAGCGCAGTTGATGAGAGCGGCGGTCGGGTGGACACGGCTCGCGGCGCGGACGGCAAGGAGCGGCAACTACAGCTTGCGCTGCTGGCGCTGATGCTGGCGGTTTATGGCGCGTTGCTGGGAGCCTCGTGGTGGTTTCAACAGACCGATACGATCCGGCTGACCTTTAACAGCATGCTCGAGCATCTTTTGCACGGGCAATTTGATGTGGATCCGCGGATCATTGGCGACGACGGGTTTCTGCGCAACGGCCGCGTCTACGCGTATTGGGGGATCTGGTGCGCGCTGTTGCGGCTGCCGCTGAAGCTGGTGGGCCGGATGGATGTTGACATCACCTACTGGTCGAGCATGGCTGCGGTGTGCCTTGCCGGAATTGCGAAGGTGCGTGCGGTGCTACTGGTACGCCGCCGCGCATTGGACAATGCGACAGCGCGATGGGCAATTGGCCTGATGCTCGCCTACTTTGTGCTGGCGGGTGGCGCGACTGCCTACCTGAAGGTTGAAGTGTGGACCGAGGTGATGCTTTGGGCATACGCCTTTGCGGCCGTGTTTGTCTATTTCGCGATGAAGGGCATCGTGAATCGCGAATTCGACTCACGCAGCTTGTTCTGGATGGGGCTGAGTGCAGGTCTGGCACTGCTGACCCGAGTTTCAACGGGCGCAGGGCTCGCGCTGGGTTTGTTGCTGCTGCTTTTATCGTTCGCACTGAAGCCTGACGCAAGTGAAGGGGCGGGACAATTGACGGCGATTGGGCGCGTGGGGCGGGCATTGAGGCAGCGTCGTATGTGGGTTCCGCTCGGGATGGTTGCCGCGTCTCTGGCTGTGAGCGGCGCGGTGAATTATTTTCGTTGGGGCAATCCGGCAACATTCGTCAACTATGACCTCTACATCAACCGGGATGCGTGGCCGAACTTCGTATCGAGCCTGAGCGGCTATGGCGCGTTTAACGTGAGGCGGATTCCGTTTGGCCTGATTTACTACTTCGCTCCGGTGTGGGTGTTGCACGGGAGCAGCGGCCAACTTTTGTTCGACGATACGCGAAGTCGATTGTTTGGCGACATTGAACTGCCGCCTGCGAGTTTCCTGTTGACCGACATGGTTGCGTTCAGCTTCATGATTTTGCTTGTGGCCGCGATGCGAAAACGCGGAGGAGCCGGCGTGGAGCGCGCCCACTTATGGGCAGCCGTGGTTGCCACGGGACTGCTGGCGCCTTGTGTGCTGATGGTATCGTTGGCGTGGCTAACCTATCGTTACCGGATCGATTTCTGTCCCGAGATCGATTTTCTGGCGCTGCTTGGTTTGTATGTGACGGTGACGGATGAAGCGATACTCAAAAAGTTTGCGAGATTCCGGAAGGGGTTTAACTCGGCGCTGGCGATCAGTGTGCTGGCGAGTGTGCTCGGGTTGACGCTACACATCGTTTCGGACGAGGGAGCCGAACCGGAGGAGATCCTGAGCCAAGGCGTGGTGCATTACTATCAAGTGACTTTGCGCGATTACCGGGACCGGGTTGTGGTTGCTCTTCGCCGTGCGCCGATGTCGGACGCGGCGCGGCGTCGTTAACCGGCCGGGATTGGCCGTAACTGAGGTGATTCCCTGCACTTTCGGGTCATGGCGGTGACATGCTGACGTTTGACAGTCTTGCATCAATTCCAAGAGTTGTGCCTTTCGACCGTTGAGTTGTCCAATCCTGGCCCGCTGTGCCTCAGCTGCAATCGGCGGGCCACCTTTTCCCGTCTCGAGGCGGGCGCGATCCCAGGGTTTCGCCGCGGGTAACCTCTCTTTTGCCCGCTCGGTTGGACCGGGATTCGATAATTCTGCCGCCAGTTGTACTCCCGATTGAAATGTGCTGTACAATTAGCTTCGATTTCTCCCCCCTTGTAGAGCAACAAATTCTCGGTAACGCAATTTAGTTAACGGCGCAGGTGGCGCTGCGGTTGATCTATTTGAGCAGGGCCGCATTTCCGCGTGTAGTCCATCGGTCAACGAACTTCATCCTGCAGTTGCAAGGTGACTTGCGATGAATAGTGCCATTTGCCCAAAATGCGGCGCTCTAGTTGAGCCCAATGCGGCGTTCTGCGGAACTTGCGGAACTCCAATGCCTGCGCAGCCACCCGCCAGCGGTCAAACACCGGCTGGCGGAGCGAGCCCACAGCCGCCGAGCGCGCCTCCGGCGCAGCCCGTCGCGTATCAGCCACTGGCTCCGACCTCGTATCCGCCGCCCCAAGGGGGATATCCTCCACAGCCCGGCGGCATCTATCCTCCGCCGGTTCCCGGCACCAAGACGGTGGGACAAAACACCAAATGGGCAATCGGGCTGGGGATCGCGGCGCTGTTCTGCTGCGGACCGTTCACGGGCGTACCCGGGTTCATTATGGCGAAGAAAGACATGGATGCTTTCGCATCCGGGCAGGCTCCATACCTCGATGAGAGCGCAGCCAAGTTGGCGTTTTACTTAAATATTGTTGCGTTGGGTTTATTCGTGCTGGGCATTTGCCTTTTTTGGGGACGGTTGGGGTTGTTGCGCAGATTCTAGGGAGTGCTGACGACCCTAGGCAGACCGGAGGCCCGGATGTACGGCCGGACCGACAAGATAGTTGCGGTTGGGGCGCTGGTGGCGGCGTGCGCTGTGCTCGTGGTGGCGCGCTGGCTTACGCCCGCGGCGGCCGGATATGGAACGCATACACAATTGGGGCTGCCGCCGTGTAACTTTCTTCGCTTGACGCATTGGCCGTGTCCGAGCTGCGGACTGACAACCTGCTTTGCGTGGGCGGTACGACTGAAGTTCTGGAGCGCATTCAAGGCGAATCCTTTTGGCATACTGGCATTTTTTGGCACAGTGGCGATGATTCCGACGGCGATTTTTCTTCTGTGGCGGCGAATCTCGTTCAGGAGAATTACGGAAAGCGCGATGTTTACAAAGGCCGTGTGTGCCGCGAGTGTGCTTTACCTGATGAGCTGGATCTTCAAGCTGGCGGAATTCAAGGCGTTGGGGCATTGACGGTGTAGCGAGAAGACAACGAAGGAGATCAAATGGAGACGACGGCTCCCCCGCTGATTTGCCCGCAGGGACACGGACCTGGAGTGCCGGGCGCGGGATTCTGCACGGCGTGCGGGACGCAGCTTGTTCCGCCAAAGCCGCCGATACAGCAGACAGCGGCGTTACCTGGAGCGGCCGATGTGCCATGGACGCCGGTGGCGACTGCGCCAGCCGCACCTGCTGCGGCAAATGTTGCATGGCAGCCGGTGGCAGCGACTCCGACCGCGCCCGCGGCAGCAAATGTTCCTTGGGCACCATTAGCTTCAGCGCCCGCTGCACCGGCGGCGACGAACGTTCCATGGTCGCCGATGACGGCGACGCCTGCCGCGCCCGCGGCGGCAAACACTCCGGCAGCCGTGCCTTGGGCGCCTGTGGCGACAGCTTCTGCTGTTCCCGCGGTGCCGAATTCGACAGCGGCGCCAGCGCCCTATTCCGGTGGAGCTGTGATGACATCGGCAGCGCAGGCAGCACAAGCCGCGCAAGTGGCTGTGGCGGGGTTTGTGAAGAGCACGCCGACGGTTTGCACCGTGTGCGGAGGAACCGGGACCGGTCTGAAGGCAGAAGAGGTTGTATGCGCCTCCTGTAGCTGGCTGCGTCCGCTGCTTCCCGGATACCAGCTTGATCGCTCGGTGTTTTTGTGGGCCGGCGACGGCAAGGCGATGGCGACGCTGCAGGCGATGCCTCCGCTGCATGCGGTGGTAAAGGCGGTGAGCGACAAGGTGGGCCGGCCATGGATCGAATCGACGTTCAATGCCATTCGGCTCGGTCCCAAGCAGTTGCCCGATGTGTGGAAGCAGGCCGTTCTAGCGGCGCGGATTCTCGGCCTGCCGAAGATGCCCGATGTTTACATTTCGGGCGACCAGATGTGGAACACGTACACCTACGGCACCGAGACCAGTTCGTTTATCGTGCTGGGCACCTCGCACCTGATTAACTTTGCAAACGACGAGATGCTTTTTGTGCTGGCGCGCGAGATGGGACACTGCCGCGCCGGCCATGCGCTGTGGAAGACCGTGACACGTTTTCTTGCCGGCGATATCAGCGTGCAGCACGGGTTGCTTTCCGACGGATTGTTGAACGCGATCAGCCCCACGAAATTGATCCATGGCGCGATCGATTTGCCGCTGATGGCGTGGGCGCGCCAGTCGGAGATTACGGCAGACCGCGCTGGGCTGCTGGCCGTGGGCGACGAAGCATTGGCGCGGCGCGTTCTTCTGGCCTGGTCAGTTCGATCGGCGAGGCTGCTGCAACAAGTGAACATCGGAGAATGGATGAAGCAGGAAGAGGCCAGCGACGACCAGATGACGCGCTTCTCTGAAATGACCACGTCGTCATCAATGTACACGACGCGACGGTTGCGCTTGCTGGGCCAGGCGGCGCACGAGCCGGAGCTGATGCGATGGAGCCAGGGCATCCAGCCGGTGCGCAGGAAGCTGGCGCCTGCGCCAACGCAGATCGCAGGTTTAGGTGTCGGCACAGTGCGGGTAGCGAAGGCGGGCGCCCCTGTCGGAGCGGGTTCGAGCCCGACGGTTCCAGCAGCGCCTCGGGTTGCAGGCGCCGGGCCGGCGATTGCAGGTGCGGCGCCGACGGACTCAATTCGCGCTGAGTGCAACAAATGCCAGACGTCCGTGCGGATTCCGCTGGCTGTATTGAAAGACAAGACGTCGCTCAATGTGCGCTGTCCGAAATGCCAGAACGTTTTCACGATGCGCCGGAAGCCCGCTACCCCTGAGGCGGCGGCTGCGGGCGCAGGACAAAGCATGGCTGCGCAACCGGCTGCAAACGCAAAACCGGCGAGCGGTGCGCCGGCGACGGCCGCCGCGAAGCCAGTGCCCACGCCACAGGCGCCTGCGGGGGCCAAACCAGCAATCGCGGCGCCGGCTGAGGGCGCGAAGCAACAGGCCACTGTACTGCCGGCGATTGCCGGCGCAAAACGGGCTCAATCTTCGCCGGTGCATGCCGGTGCAAAAAAATGATCCGGGCGATCTTAAAGGGTGAGGTATAGCGATGGCAGACGATAGCGCGAATGATTTTGTAGTGACTGCGCCGGACGAAGCCGGCACGACACCAACTGCGAGCACAAGTGACGGCACAACCACCACAGACGAACCGGTGATTGTAGAGGTTTATGAAGCCATCGTCGACCCGTTCGCAAACGACCCTGAGCCCGCCGTGATGGCCGACGGGCCGGTGGAAGTAGTGGAAGAGGTGATCGTCGTTGATCCCGACGCAACGGCCACTGGTGCGAGCGACCCAGGATCGGATCCTTCGGCCACGACCTCCGGCACGGATCCTGACGATACGCCGGTCGTCGCAGTCGTCGATCCGGACAACCCTGCAAGCGGAGACCCGTCGATCAGTGGATCCGGCGGCGGTTACGCCGATCCGAGTGCGGGACTTTCACCAACCGAGTCGGACCCGAGTATGGGAGATCCTACCGGAGGAGTAGCCAGCGGCGATCCTTCGTCGAGCGCCAGCGATCCTTCGGATCCGTCTGCCGCCGCGACGGGATATGGCGAACCGGACACGAGTATCACGCCGGGCGAATCTGACCCGAGCACTCCGGATGCCACTGCAAGCGGAGGCGATGGAACTGCAGGAGGCACCGATCCCGATGACAGTCAAATTGTCGGGAGCGCATCGGCCGATCCGGATGCAGCCACTGACCCTGGCACCGACACGACGGGCTCCGCAACTCCCGACAGCTCATCTGACAATTCTCAGTTGAACTCGGACCAGCAAACGCTCGAGCAACAGGAGCAGCAGGAATCACAGGATGTGCAATCGGGCGACTACGCCGCAGCGCAAAACGATTCCGAACAAGCCTTTCAAACGTCGGAAGCGGTAGCGAACGAAGGCGGCCCAGACTCGACCGACTCGACCTGGGAAGCGAATCTGAACGAGAGCTGGGCGAACTCGGATCAGCAGACGGCCGATCAGGATCAGGCGACGGCTGACAGCTATGCCGCCGCTGGATTCGGAGACGACGCCCAGATGTACTCAGAGGACGCCGCGAGCGAAGAGCAGACTGCCGACAACTCGGCCACGGCAGGCGAGTACGGCGATCCAGTGGGGCCGGACGTGGATACTCCGACTGCGGCAGACGACACAGCGCCAGCAGCGGACGAGGCGCCGGCCGAAGACGCGGCAGTGGACGACACGCCGCCTGCCGAGGACGATGCACCGGTGGAGGACGACTCGTCGGGTTCGTGATTCGTTGCTGCAGACTGAAGCGATGAGGGCGTCCCTGATCGGAGATCGGGGACGCCCTTTATTTTTCTGGTTTATTCAGGTTCTTGAGAATTCGGCCAGCCACCGCGCACCGGGGGTTCCCGGCTATTCGAGGGCGTCGGGGTGGAGGGCGATGTTCTTTTCGCCTGCGGCCTTCTTTTCGTTGTAGGCCTTCACCCAGTCTTCCCAATGCTTGCCTGCGGCGCGATCTTTGCCGCTGAACTCGAGGCGCGCGATCTCGGCATAGCTGACTTTGCGCTTGTCGTCGGCCTTGGGCGTGAAGTACTGGACCCAGGAATCGGCAAGTGTGGCGCCGGTTTGGCGATTGAAGATGTAGGCTTCGAAGCGCTCACCGGATTTGAGCGTGAGCGTAACGTCGCCGCGATAATCGAGGGCCTTTTCGAGGGCGGTCTTCAGGTCTTCATCAGAGGCAAGTTCGGGGATCCAACCTTCCAACTCCTCGTGACGTGCACCGGGAGCGAGCTCGAGATTTTCAACTTGTTCGCGCGTGTATTTGAGAACTTCGGCGGTCATTGTTACTCCTAGCGAGTCAGCGGGTCAGCGAGTTAGCAAATTCCCGCCCTAGCAAAGCCAGGACGGGGGCTCCCGTGGAGTTAGCGGCTGGCCATCTCGCGCTCGGGGTGCTCAATCTGAACGAGCGAAGACGGGCCGTGCGGCATGGGCTCGTTGAGCAGGTTGAGCGCGTGCTGGTCAGGGTAGCGCGTGAAGGTTCCGCGGACCATGGCGAAGAAGCCCTTGAGCGAACCGAATCCGTCGATGACGGCTGGAGCCTCGTAGCCGCAACTGACCATGCAGTTGGCGCACTTGGGATTGCCCGAGGGCACGCCGTAGTCTTCCCATTTGGTTTCTTCAAGAAGCTGCTTGTAGGTGTCGGCGTAGCCTTCCTGGAGCAGGTAGCAGGGCCGCTGCCAACCGAAGATGTTGTAGGCGGGCATGCCCCAGGGAATGCAATCGTAATTTCGATCGCCCATGGGAACTCGAGAAACAGGGGCGACATGTTGAACTTCCAGGTCTTCTTGCGATTCGAAAGAATGGCGCGGAAGAGGCGGCGCACACGTGCGCGGCCCATGAACTTGGTTTGATCGGGAGCCTTCTCGTAGCTGTAGCCGGGCGAGAGAACGATGCCCTCGACGCCCATGCCCATGACATCATCAAAGAACTTGCGGACGTTGTTGGGATCGGTGCCGTCGAAGAACGTTGCGTTGGTGGTGACGCGGAAACCGCGCTTGACCGCCTCTTTGATGCCTTCAACAGCGATGTCGTAGCCACCCTCGCGGCAGACAGAGAAATCGTGATGCTCGCGGTCGCCGTCGAGGTGAACAGAAAAGGTAAGGTACTTGGACGGCGTGAACTCCGGCAGCCGCTTCTTAAGCTCAAGCGCGTTGGTGCAGAGGTAGATGTACTTTTTGCGCGCGATGAGGCCGTTGACGATGTCGACGATCTGCGGATGGAGCAGCGGCTCGCCGCCGGGGATGGACACCATGGGCGCGCCGCATTCATCGATCGCGGCAAAGCACTCCTCGGGCGTGAGCTGCTTTTTGAGGATGTGGGGCGGATATTGCACCTTGCC
>Ga0181520_10007646_pt1 | contig 15785 bp, 14 predicted proteins | sample PEATcosm2014_Bin_29_FD_132451 | JGI IMG/M metagenome (GOLD analysis project Ga0181520, IMG submission 132451) | Peatland microbial communities from MTU Mesocosm Facility, Houghton, MI, USA - PEATcosm2014_Bin02_30_metaG | ecosystem: Environmental > Terrestrial > Soil > Wetlands > Peat | place...
AGATGTCTTCTTCGCTTTCATCTCCGCTATCGCCTTCGCCACAATCCTGGCCGTGGTCGCCGGACTCACCATCAGCGCCTCCACATCGTTTGCCCATGACGTGTGGACGAACGTGATTCACCACGGCGAGATAGCTCCGGGGGAAGAGCGCCTGGTTGCACGTATCGCTGCCTTTGTTGTGGGAGCGATTGCCATTGGCATTGCGGTCCTCCTCGGTCCAACCGCCAACGTAGCATTCCTCGTCGCGTTGGCGTTTGCCGTGGCAGCTTCCGCAAACTTGCCGGTGATTGTCTTTTCCATCTACTGGAAGCGCTTCAACACCTCGGGTGCGGTCTGCGGTCTTCTCTTCGGACTGCTGGCCTCCATCGTTCTCATCCTCATTGGCCCCAGCGTGATGGGAATCGATGCAGCAACCGTGGCCGGAGCGGCGCGCCATCCGATCCAGCACGCTCCCATCTTCCCGCTGGAGAATCCCGGCCTGCTCAGCATTCCCATCGGTTTTGCCGGAGCTCTGTTCGGAACCTTACTTGGCGCGAAGGATCCACACTCTGTCCAGCGCTTCGAAGAGCTGGAAGTTCGGGCCAACACTGGACTTGGCTCAGAAAAGGCAGTCGCGCACTAACGCTCTCGACCGTCCCGCGGAGGTGAGTCTTCATTTCTCCTTCGCTGCGGCGGATTTGCGCACGCTCCCTCGGAGATGGATACGTTCGATGGTCATCCGAACCGCGTGCTCGGCTTTGTCTCCAGGGGTGGGGACCGTGTTCCGCGAGTTGATCCCGTAAAGACCCTACAGTTCACCAATCCTCAGGGGGTTTCGCAATGAGCAGTCCAGCAAGATCAGATCTGAGTTCTCCTCTGTACCACTACGACGCGCCCGCAATCGTGCAGCGCGATGCCAACATCAAGGATTATCCTGCCGAGTACGAACGCTCGATTCAGGATCCTGAGGCCTTTTGGGCATCCGAGGCCGAGAAGTTTAGCTGGATCAAAAAGTGGGAGAAGGTGCGCGAGTGGGATGGCGTTCACCATAAGTGGTTCGTCGGGGGCAAGACGAACATCACCCTCAGCGCTCTTGACCGCCATGCGAAGAGCGACCGCTTCAATCGTGTAGCCTACATCTGGCTCGGCGAAGATGGGTCCGAGCGTGTTGTTACCTATGGCCAGCTCTATCGCATGGTCTGCCGCTTCTCCAACGGGTTACGCTCGCTGGGAGTTGGCAAGGGAGACCGCGTCGTCATCTACATGCCCCTTACCATCGAGGGAGTGGTAGCCATGCTTGCCTGTGCGCGCGTCGGTGCGATTCACTCTGTGGTCTATGCCGGACTTGGGCACACCGCGCTGCGCGATCGCATAAACGACGCCCAGGCCAAGGTGATCATCGCTGGAGATTTGGGCTTCCGCCGTGGCAAGCCGGTGCCGCTCAAGCACATCGTCGATGAGGCAATCGAAGGCGTCACGACGGTCGAGCACGTTGTCGTCGTCCCCCGAGGCTCGGAGAAGTACGAACCGAAGAACCCCCGTGAGGTCAATTACTACGAACTCCTCAAGTTCTCCTCCGAGTGTCCGGCGCAGGAGATGGACGCCGAGGACCCATTGTTCATCCTCTACACCAGCGGCACCACCGGGCGCCCGAAAGGGGTGGTTCACGTTCACGGCGGGTACATGGTTGGCATCACCTACCATCTCCGGACGTTTTTCGACGTAAATCCGCGTGATCTTTTCTGGTGTACTTCCGATATCGGCTGGGTTGTGGGCCACAGTTACATCGTCTACGGCCCGCTCTGCGCTGGCGTCACTACGCTCTTCCGCGAGGGTGCCATCGACTGGCCCAACCCCGGATCTGCCTGGGAGATCGTCGAGCGTTACGGTGTCACGAAAATGTTCACGGCGCCCACGGCCATTCGTATGTTTATGCGTTATGGCGAGCATCTTCCCGCCGCTCACGACCTCACTTCTCTGCGTGTCATCGCCTGCGCCGGAGAACCGCTCAACCCTGAAGCATGGCACTGGGCGCAAACCTATCTCGCCGGCGACGGCAAGTGGGGCTACGTGGTTGACAACTGGTGGCAGACCGAACTTGGCGGACCCACCCTCGGAACTCCCGTCACCATGCCCTACCGTACCGGGAAGGCTGGCATCCCACTCGCCGGAGTCCTCGCCGACGTTGTCGACTCCGAGGGCAAGTCTGTTGGCGTGAACCAGCGTGGACGCCTCGTCCTGAAAGGTCCATTTCCGCACATGATGCGCACCGCGTGGAACGACGGCCCACGCTATGAACGCGACTGGCAGCAGATCGACGGCGCCTATGTCACTGGAGATGTCGCCATGAAAGACGAGCACGGCTACATCGCCGTCCTCGGTCGCGCGGACGATGTGCTCAACGTGGCCGGCCATCGCATCGGTACCGCCGAAGTCGAGTCTGCCCTTGTCTCTCATCCTGCGGTTGGCGAGGCTGCGGCCATCGGCATCCCTGATTCCTTGAAGGGCGAGTGCATCAAGGTGTTCGTCCTGCTGCGCGCCGGACAGGAAGCCAGCGATACACTCTCTGCCGCATTGATCGAGCACGTTCGCCGCGAGCTCGGTCCCATCGCCACACCCTCGGCGCTTGAGTTCGTAACCCAGTTGCCGAAGACCCGTTCCGGTAAAATCATGCGCCGCTACTTGAAGGCCAGGGAGACCGGTCAGGAGATCGGGGATATCTCCACGCTGGAGGAGTAGTGCATTGCAAGGATGGGCACGGCACATTTTCCATGCGGGGACCAACCCCGCGTTCACGGAGGAAGCAGTAACGCATGGCGAACCAATCTTTAGTGCATGGCGTAAACATTGACTCGATGTTGCAGGAGAACCGCATTTTTCCGCCCTCGGCGGAGTTTAGCGCCAAGGCGCACATTCAAAGCTTGGAAGAGTACGAGCGCATCTACGCCGAGGCGGCCGCAGATCCAGAAGCTTTCTGGGGAAGGATCGCCCACGAACTCCACTGGTTCGAACCATGGACCAAGGTTCTTGAGTGGGATGCGCCGTGGGCCAAGTGGTTTGTGGGCGGCAAAATCAATCTCTCCTACAATTGCCTTGACCGGCATGCCGCCTCCTCGCGCCGAGACAAGATTGCAATCCTCTGGGAGGGGGAGCCCGGCGACACGCGTACCCTTACCTACGCACAGTTGCTTGCTGAAGTCGAGCGCTTCGCCAACGCCCTTAAGAACCTTGGCGTTGCCAAGGGAGATCGAGTTGCGATCTACATGGGGATGGTGCCTGAGCTTGCAATTGCTATGCTTGCCTGCGCGCGTATTGGCGCGGTGCACTCGGTCATCTTCGGCGGCTTCTCAGCCAACGCAATCGTTGATCGAGTCAATGACCAGCAGTCCACGATCGTTGTTACACAGGACGCCTCCTGGCGGCGCGGCACGCAGTTTCCTCTTAAGGGCACGGTCGATGAAGCCCTTGTCAACTGTCCTTCCGTCAGGAACGTAGTAGTCTATCAGCGCACCGGAGCGCCAGAGGTAACCATGCAGCCGGGCCGCGATTACTGGTGGCACGAACTCGTCGCCAAGGCTGAGCCCAACTGTCCTGCCGAGCCCCTCGATAGCGAAGACCCGCTCTACATCCTCTACACCTCCGGCTCGACCGGAAAACCCAAAGGCATCGTCCATACTACCGGTGGATACGCTGTCGGAACCTACATCACGACCAAGTGGATATTCGATCTCAAGGAAGAGGACATCTACTGGTGTACCGCCGACATCGGCTGGGTTACCGGTCACAGCTATATCGTGTACGGCCCGCTGCAGAACGGCGCAACCAGCCTGATGTACGAGGGCGCGCCGAACTTTCCCGACTTCGACCGCTTCTGGGCGCTTGTTGAAAAGTACAAGGTAAACGTCTTCTACACCGCGCCCACGGCCATCCGCACGTTCATCAAGTGGGGCGATCAGTATCCTAACCGGCATGACCTTAGCAGCCTGCGTCTGCTCGGCTCCGTCGGCGAGCCGATCAATCCAGAAGCCTGGATGTGGTATCGCGAAGTGATTGGTAAGGAGCGTTGTCCCATTGTCGATACCTGGTGGCAGACCGAAACCGGCTCGATCATGATTTCGCCGATCCCGGGAGCCATCGCCACCAAGCCTGGCTCGGCCACAAAGCCGTTTCCCGGAATCATAGCCGAGGTGGTGGATCGCGGCGGGGAAAAGGTTCCGCTTGGCTCGGGCGGCTATCTCGTAATCAAGAAGCCCTGGCCCGCCATGGCGCGTACCATCTTCGGCGACCCGGAGCGCTACGTGAAGCAGTACTGGTCAGATATTCCCGGCGTCTACTTCACCGGAGACGGCGCGCGTATCGACAAGGATGGATATATCTGGGTCATGGGCCGCGTGGATGACGTGCTCAACGTAAGTGGTCACCGCCTCTCCACCATGGAGATTGAGTCTGCTCTCGTTGCTCACCCCAAAGTGGCCGAAGCCGCCGTGGTAGGCCGCCCGGATGAGATCAAAGGACAGGCCGTTGCAGCGTTTGTGACGCTCGAAGGCGGTGTCGCAGCGACGCCAGGGCTCAAGGAAGAACTGCGAGCCTGGGTTGCCAAGGAGATCGGCTCCATGGCCAAGCCCGATGACATTCGGTTCACCGAACAGCTTCCCAAAACCCGCTCTGGAAAAATCATGCGCCGCTTGCTTCGCGAACTCGCCACCAGCGGCGAAGTCAAAGGCGATATCACTACCCTCGAGGACTTCGCCGTCATCAGCAAACTCAAGGATCACGACGAATGAGCCTTCACTGAGCCGGAGAACAGCATTGGCCAACCCCACTCTGAACGGTCGCGGAGTGGGGTTGGCTTGACCGCTGCTCGGGATGGAACCAGGCAGTCATCGCGTTGGAATGTACTCGGAGAGATTTACGAATCGATATCCTGCCGCCTGAGCATTCTCGATGATGGCTGGCAACGCTTCCACGCTGTTTGACCTGTCGCCACCAGAGTCGTGAAGCACGATGATTGCACCGCGCTTCAGACCTTGGGTGATTGCCCATTCGATGTACTTTTTGGGAGGACGATATGGGTCAAAGGCGTACGCGGAACCGAGGACAACGGAATACCCGTACTTTCGAAGCACCTGAATCTGACCGGCTCTGATCAGGCCGCCTGCGGGTCGAAAGAGCTTCGAGCGATTGCACAAGCCAATGGATTGTGCGGTGCGGAGCAGGTCGCGCTCGAACTCATCGTTTCCCAACTGGATTGTTCTACGCCATGAATCTGTGTGGTTTCCAATGCTGTGTCCTTGCTCATGGATTTGCCGGAGGAGTTCGGGGAAACGGCGCACCCGTTCTCCTACCAGGAAAAATGTTGCGGGGATTCCGTACTCGCGCAGAATCTCAAGGACCTTCGGCGTGAACGTTGGGTCCGGACCGTCATCGAAGGTCATCGCGATGAGCGGTTTCTGAGTGCAAATATCCCAAATCACGTTGGGGAACAGAGTCCGCAGAACGCGAACCACAGCCTGTGGCCAGGCGATGACGACTCCGATGATACCTGCGAACACTGTCGCGGTCAGGGCAACTGTTCTCCTCATACAATGCAACCTACCGCCGGTCATCCGGTTAGCGGAACTGCCCCACAGGCCAGTTTCATAATCCAACCACGATCATGGCGTTCATCTCATCTGCCCAGCGCAAGACGGTTCGCGCTTTACTGCTTAGATGCTTACAGTTGCACCTCTTACGATTTCCAATACGCGAATGATTATGTGACCCGATCTCGAATCGCGGTAGAATCTGTTCCGGCATCCGTCTGGGAGGCGGATACGATATGCCTACATATGAGTACCTATGCAAGGATTGCCACTTGGCATTTGCAAAGACCCTGACACTGGCAGCGCACGAACAGGAGTCCATCACCTGCCCGAAGTGCGGCGGCACAAATGTACAACAGGAATTCACGGCTTTCTATCCGGTCACTTCAAAGAAGAGTGCGTGAGATCAACCGGATTCGAATCTGGGCACTTTGCCTCTTCGCATCCAATTAATTGCCAAGTGCAGCAAAGCTCAAGCTCAGGTTGAGCGGGTGTCGAGTTCAGCAGGGCCCTGTGGACCGCATCGTTGTTGTAATGGGCAGGAGGAACATCGAGAACACTGTCCCGTGGCTGCCTTCCGGATGCTGCTATGGAATCGGATCGTTCCTCCGTGTTTTTGCATGATTTCCTTACTTACCCAGAATCGCAATCCGGCACCCTTCTCCCTCGTGAGTATTCCACTTGTGACCATGGGTAAAATACCGAAAGCAACGATATTTATTAAGAACGGAAAAGAACAACCCCATCCGAAATACATGCACCTAAGTGGCCCGTTGGCAACTCCCATTGCCATCCAAGGAAAGGTCTACGATGAAGAAGGGTTTCATTACGCTGGTAACAATAGAATGGGCGTGCCCTAAAGCACGCCCATTTCTTGGAACTGATTGCCGTGATTCTGATGCTCTTTGAGCTTTAAGCCGAAGGAGGTCAAGACGCTGCCAGGCTCCGGATCTGCTCTTACAGGTTCTAATTTTTGTCTTTATGCCGGCCGCGTAGGAGAGAGGCCTGCCTATGAAGTGTTTCGCCTTGGCCGGACGAGAAATACCGATTTTCTTGATGACCTGCCTTCTCGTCACCATGCTTACCCGTTTGACCATGTGCGCCAAGGGTTCGGCTTCCCGTGAATAGCTGCGTATCCCTTGTGCTTGAATTCGCAGCAACGTTCGCTGGTTTGCGTTGTTTCTTTCCTTGGCTCAGGGCGACGTAGCCGTGCCCAGGAAACGGCGATTTCGCCTGTCCCGTTGCGTGAAATGCGCTATGCTCCTGATCAAATACCCGAGAGTTATAGAATGCCGAAGGTTGCTCATCTTCCGAAGGTGCAATCGCGCCGGAATGAGTGCTTTTCTTTGATCCGAACTGCTGCGAGTTCTGGAACTCCGAAAGTGCTTGATGCTTTGAAGCACTTGACGGAAGGGTAAATCTCTTTACACGGCTGACACCTATGCTCGGCGAGCTGTCAACTTGGCGAAGCTCCGGGTTAGACATCTGCTGCGAAGAGCCGAGCTGGCCCTTTGGATTGGGCATCTGCTGTGAAGAATCGAGCGGGGACTTTGTCATTTGCGACAGGCGGCTACCCACTCCACCATGCGTGTACTGGGGGGGGATGAGCGTTTTGTTGGCTGTAATCCCCCACCTGGATGCAGACTCACGGTGGGCTCGCGACGTATCCCCCGGCAATGTCGCTTCTGGTTGCACCGGTTCTGCTTGTGCCGGCTGCCCAGCGTCGGCGTGAACCTCACGGTCGATGCTCTGAATGGGTTGTCCCTCCTGCGAAGAGATCTCTTGAGCCAGGGACATGCTAGTGGCGAAAGTTGCCACTATGGCTACGGAACGAAGAAGGAATCTAATTTTCATTGTGTGATCGCGGAGTCGTTACGGGTTGCGTCAGCTGCTTTCAGTTCGCGTGTCTTCAGAACAATCATGTACTCATAAAAGGACTGCAGTACGGCATAGGTGAAACCGGCCTGACCATCTAGAAAGCCTCGTTTGGCAACATAAAGGAGCAGAAACTTGATGAGCGGACGCGCGGGCATCCGGTAGAACAGCTCTTTCTGATGATACCTTCTTTCGTGAAAGTCTTTCGCCAGCAGCGCCTGCTTCAGGCTGGGGAAATCATGTGCGGACTCCTTCTCCACGATCTGCCTTGCTTCCAGCGTGCTATAGAAATTGTGCCGGTCGAGCCAGTGTGACACTCCTTTGCTGAAAGGGAAGTGGTCCAGGTATCCGTCAAGCGATCCCACGGGACCGTCGGGAATCGAGATGGGGTTCACCAGCCGTTCATACCGCATCTTCTCTGGCCGGAAGAGCCGGAGGTAGAAAGGCGAAGTCTGAACGTGCCTGAGCCAGGTGCCGCAAAAAAAGTCGCGGCGCTGCGTGCGGAAAGCCACCTGATTCACCGTCTGCTCCACCGCTTGGCGCACACTGGCCACCAGCTCCGGCGTCATGCGTTCATCGGCGTCAATGTAGAACACCCACGGATACTTGAATGCGATGTTCTTAAGTCCCCAGTTCTGATGTGCCGCCCAGTTATCAAAGACGCGCTGGGTCACATGAGCGCCGGCCTTGCGAGCAATCTCAAGCGTGCCGTCGGTGCTGAAGGAGTCGTAGACGTGCACGTCGTCGGACCAGGCTACCGAATCCAGGCAGCCCGGCAGGTCTTGTTGCTCGTTCTTCGTGAGGATGAGAACGGAAATCATCGATCAGGCTTCTGTGCAGCGACGATCATGGAGCACGGCATCAGACGAGTACGTCCGGCAGCGAGCCAGACCTTGACTTGAAAACCCGATTCGACGAATAGCTGAAATAGTGTTCGTTTTGAAAAGAATTTCACATGGCCATAATCCCTCAATGGGTGCCAATGATTGTCAAACTTATTTGTGATAGCAAGGGCTAGGTTCTTCCAGTAGCCATGGAACGGAGTGCTGACGATGAACACGCCGCCTGGGCGAAGCGCCTGGAACGCGTTCGTCATCAACGTTCGCGGTAGAAGCAGGTGCTCAATCACCTCGACCGAAACAACTGCGTCGTATGCGCAATGATGGCCACTGGGTAACGACTCGGACAAATCATGTTGAAACAATGGGATCTCAGGAAACGCGACCCGTGCGATTTGGATACCGGAACTGCTCGCATCGCAGCCATGTACCAAAAATCCGCTTGCCGCGACTAGCCCGGTAAATGCACCATTGCCGCAACCCAAATCCAAAACCGTCCTTGCACCAAATCGTTTCAAAAGGCCGATTGTTGGTAGCGCAAGGTAATTGTGTGAATCGCTTGTCCCAGCTTGGGTCCACTCAAATTCCCGCGACGAGATTGAATTCAGTCCATCTGTTTTAGCGCGTGGTAACATTCGCCCCCTTTCTCATACATCTCTTGCTGATTCGCCGAGCCGGAATGCCAGCATAGACCGTCCAATCGTCGAGGTCCTGCGTAGCCACCCCACCTAGCGCTAAGACCGCACCCTCGCCCAGCGAAACTCCGGGCTGAACGGTCGCTCTTGCACAAACCCAAGCAAAGGCGCCGATGTTGATTTGGGATGACACCAGTGGAAACCCCGGGTCTTCGTGATCGTGTGTCGCCCCACACAAAAATGCTTCCTGCGAAATCGTTGCATGGCTTCCGAGCGCAATGAGACTCGAGTTATAGATGACCGCCCCATCCGCAATTGCTACCACGTCACCACAGAGCAAATTCCAGGGAGCCCAGATACGCGCCCCCGGATAAATATGGCATCCCTGCCCAATGGTGGCGCCGAAAGCTCGTAACAGGAAGTTACGCCATCCGTGCAGGAAACGCGGCGACGGTCGAAACAGCAATGCATACACAACTCCCCATACCAAGCGCAAAGCCCGGTTCTGCAGCGAAAACGCCGCCTTCAAGTATGGGTCAGACCCCGACTCTAGCACGGGAAGTTTCTCCTCCGCCAAAATGTCAACCTGGGACAAACGCCGCCACGTTCTCTGGCTCATGCGCAAGGGCTAATCGAGTGTTTAATCGAGCGCATCAATGTCTTTCTCGAAGTTCGACGAAATCGCCGAACTTCTCACTGATTACTTCGCCATCGAGCATGGCATCGTGAATTCGCTTCTCTTCCTCAGTGGCAAAGCGCGAGCGGAGGCGGCGCGCAGGAACACCTGCATACACTTCATATTCTGGAATGTCGCTGGTGACCACCGCACCGGCAGCGACGATGGAGCCTCTACCAATCGTGACGCCCGCCATGATAATGGCTCCGCATCCGATCCAGACATCGTCCCGAATCCTGGTGGGCGGCGCAGCGGACCGTCGCGTATAGCACATTGGGGTACCCGCGATAGCCGGATCATGATCCCTGCCGACGACGCAAACGCGAGGACCGAGCATGGTGTACGCCCCAATCGTCACGTTCGGTCCGACAACGCAATCGGGACCGATGTAGGAGTGCGGGCCGGCGACGAGGTCGCGGCTAATGCTCCCCTTGCCTCCCAAGTAGAATGTCGGGTGCACATGCGAGAAGCCGTAGCGAAATCGGACGAACCAACTGACGGCAGCATGATGGTGCCGGTATATCCAGCCGGAGCTCCGAAGTATGCTTCGGATTCTGATGAACAGCGACCTCATAGGGCCTGCCTGATTCGCGACGATAGGAACTCGTCCCATCCGTCATCGATCGCAGGTTCGCCACGGACGGCTCGTTCAATGATCATTGCTTGATGAGCAGGATTGTAGAAACGGTCGACCACTTCGTAACAGCGCTCACGAGTTTCATCGATTTGGCTAAAGCGAGATAGTCCTTCGCGTATGGCCCGGGCAAGGTCGTTCACATCGCCTCGACGAAATAGTATTCCGTTCCATCCATCGATAACAGCTTCGGATTCCGGACCTTGATGACTGGAGTCTGAATGGGTGATGACTGGCACACCGTAAGTCAGGCTATGCACGGCAGTCAGTCCGATATTACCAGGGGAAACCGTCAGGTTCGCAAGTTGCATCAGACAGGCAATCTTGGCCTCATCGTAGCAGGCTCCCGCGAAACAGACACTCAGGTTCAATCCTTGTGCAAGTGCCTCGAGTTGCTGCCGCTCTGGGCCATCCCCCAGAAGCAGGAGATTTGTCTCAAGACCTTCGCGTTTCAACTTGGACATTGCATGAAAGGCGAGCGGGAGATCGCGCTGCAAGGTAAGCCTAGAACTGCAGATCAGCGTTGGGAACTGCGCATTGGCGAAATATTTCGAACGTTCGGCAATGCTCAACCCGACTCCTGCTTTTGCTCGTAACTTTACTTGCTTTGAATGACTCAGACTGTTGTACACAACATGCAACCGGTCCGGCGGAAAGCCGTCTTCGATTGCCAGAGCCTTGGCGCGGTGGCCGTAAAGTAACACGGAGGTTGCGAGACCAAAGAACGATCTTCGGATGCTCCCACGAAGTGCGCCGCATCTCTTGCTCCACCCATGACCCCAAAAAACAACATTCTTTCCCAACAGCCGCCCAGATACTGCGGTGGTCCACACAGATATGTTGGTCGGCAATGAAAGCAAGACCCAGGTTCCAGCGCCAGAGGAGACCGCCTGGCCGAGTAATCCCGGTTGCCAAAACCAATTGGCGTTTACGAAACACCGGGCGCGGCGGAATTTGTCCGCAATCCATGCCTGTGATAGGTCAAGTTCTTTTACTTCATGTCCCGGATCTATGGAATCAGCAACAAACACGTACTCGGGGCTCTTCGAAGCCCTGAGTTGCTTAATAATTCCTTCTCTATAATGCGGAAAGAAGTGGTAAGCAATTACGACTTTTAGTCTTCTGTCCCCTTGGTTCACACGCGCTCCTCAGCAAGAACTGCCTTGCTTTATCAACTTTGACCCACGATCCAGCACGGTGTTGGCCCAGCGCTCCGGAGTAAACTGCAGAGCAAGTGACGCACTGGCGTTCCCCATTTGGTTGCGGCGGTCAGGCGGAAGAGAGGCAAATTCGGCAAATGCAGCAGCGATACTGCATGGATCATTCGGGGGAATGACAAATCCGTTGTAGCGATCCTGAACGAGGTGAACCGACGCTCCACAAGCGGAAGTGCAAATGACGGGTACTCCGGACGCGGCGGCCTCGTGAATGGCAACTCCCCATTGCTCAGACTTGCTCGGAAGCACCAGGCAGCCCGCATCTAAAAACAGTTGTGGAACCTGTTCCGGCTGTACGAAGCCTCGAAACACCACACCTGGAATATTCTCAAGAAGGTGCCGCAGCGGCCCCACTCCCGCGATATGCAATGGCCAAGGCTCTTGCGAAGCGTTCCGGTACTGCCGATAACCGCACGCGAGCGCTTCGATCCCCTTTTCCTGCGAGAGTCGGCCCAGGTAAAGGAACTTACGGCTGCTTGCTTCCTGTCGAGAGCAGTGCACGCGCTCGAATTCAGAAACGTTGCAAGTCAACGACCCACGCCAGATATTGGAATCTGAAAATCCCATGTGGCGTGCCCAACTGACCTGACGCTCTCCAGGAGCGAATATCCCGTCATAAAACCGGTGCAAGTACCAGGGCGCAGTCAAAGAACCCAGCCACTGCTTGGCGGTGCCGCGCCATTGGTTGTCGATCAAACAGATGCGTGGACAGCGGTTACGAAGGCGGCGGCAAACGTACCGGTAGCCCGCAATGTTCCATACCCCGCCCAGCAGGAGATCCGGCTTGAAAGCCTCCAAGCGGTCCAACAATTGTTTTGCATCTGGCTCCCGCGCGAATTCGTACCGGTTCTTCATCCACTGGAACTGTGCGAGATCGAACGGATCGTTAACCGACGCTTCCTGGTTGCAAACAAACAATTCCGTCTTAGGCGCGGCAGCCAGGGCTTTCAAGCAGCAATTCATGTAACCCGATAGCCTGGGCCAAAGAAACGCAATTCTCATCCAAGTGCTCCTTCGACGGTTGGTAAATCGGCTGAGAGCACTTCGTCGATCACTTCTTGAAATCGGCAGACGGTGTGATCTTGAAATGCAGACTTGCCCCGTCTCCCAGCAAGTGCAAATCTAGCCGGATTGTCAGAGAGGCAACGCAGCGCAGCCAGAACCGTCTCCTTATCCTCCGGATTGATGACCATTCCAAGCTCGTATTTCTTCGCCAGGTACCCTGCGAGTCCAAAGGGAGATACCAAGCACGGCATCCCGTGGCGAGCAGCCAATAACATGATCCCGCTCATGTTGTAAAAGCCCGTGTAGCCGACCCAGGCGCAATCGGAAGCGGCCAGAATTCGAGCTTCTCCTTCGTCGCTCTGGTACCCGTTGAGCACGTGCAATCGTTTCTGCTCTCGCAGGCACGCACAACTGCCTGCTTCAAGTAGCGCTCTGGAATACTGTGATTGTCTGCCGGCAAGTAAGATGTGTATGTTCTTCGGACACCGCGGGTCAGCCGCGCACTCAACCAAGAGTCCGATTCCTTTCCGTTCAGAAAGTTCCCCATAAGCCAGAAGTAACCTCGCGTCCCTTGGGATGCCAAGCGCCGCGCGCGCAACCTCGATTGGCTCCAACTCGTGCTCTACAGCGGGATCCGGAATGAAATGCAGCTTTTCGCGTTCACCAATCGGGAACTGCGTTCCAGCAAATTCGTCCATAGTCGGATCAATGGTACAAAGGCTACCCAAGCTGGGCTGTCGAAGAGCGCGGCGAAACAGCCACTCCCAAACAAACGAAAGGCGATCGACGGGAGCAGCCACGCCAACTCGTGAAAAGTGAAAACTCGGTCGCAGCGTTATTCCAGCCCAGGGTGTCTGGCCGAACGGAGAACCTAACAAGCCGATCGCATCCAGACAATCGTCAACATACGGCAGCAACACCTTACTGACAGTTACTCGCTTGCTTATCTGTCGGAATACATCCAGCTCTATATCTCTAACTGCGAGTTGACGATGCAAAAGACCGAAAGGGAACGAAAAGGTGCCAAGCGCTTCTTCTTGCTTTGGAGTAAAAATGATTTCATGCGCTTGAAAACTCCCGCTTATGGAACTTAGTTCTTGGTGCTCCAGTAGCTCACGCACGCCCGCGACAATGACCTCTGCCCGTCGACATGCCTCGGACTCTATAATCCATCGGATGTATCGCGGGTGGTGTCCATTGCCGAATAGATCGATGATTAGAACGGTTTGCAATCCAGCTTCTCCAAAGCCAAAAAGTGGGAAATATCTTGGAATGAGGTTACGTGCGCCCTCAACCACTGCTCATCTCTGTTCCACCACTCAAGCTGATTGAGGGACTCGATCTCCGATTTCTCAAACCGGTAGCGAATAAGTCGTGCTGGTACCCCTCCATACACCGCGTAATCCGGCACATCACCGACGACGACAGCGCCGGCCCCCACGATGGCTCCGTTGCCGATGCGTACGCCATCGGCAACTAATACGTTGGCGCCGAGCCACACATCGTTGCCAATTACTACAGGTGCCTGCTCTTGAAAACTCGCAGAAGTTACGAACGAAGTGCCACACGTGCGGCCATTCGAGAAAAACACGGGACTGGTACTGACGAATCCTCGGGTCGGATGACGCCCTAGGCCGATGCGGCAACCGGGGCCAATAGAACAGAATCGTCCAATTTGAGTCCTGCTGATCTCCGTGTTACGTGCGACGTAACTATAGCTGCCAACTTTTGACGCTACGATGAGGACATGATCGAAAACGCGCGTGTGCGGTTCGAAATGGCAGTCAATCAGTTGCGACATGTAGCCCTGTGAGAAATCCGCAAATGCCCACGAATTGACCATAGCATTGAGGACATACCGCAGGTAGCGAGTGAATGGATTGCGAAGCAAAATCTTGATCATTACGGCACCTGATTGACGCTGTCGCCCGTAGGCGCGATTTCTAGCGCGATGCCCGCGTGCCCGAAGGATGCCAATTCATCGGTGGTTGAGGTGGGACGTAAGGACTTCAGTAACTTCGGTACAAAGAACGCTGCTGGAAGCATCCAGCAAACGCACTGCGCAAGAATACTCCCGTACACTACGCCTGGGACGCCAAGCCGCCTTGTCAACAAGACCGACGCGACAATGTTGACAACTGCCATGGACGCGAAGCAAATCGCTTGAATCTTAAGTACGTTGATTGCGTTAAGAAATACCGACACCGCCGATGCTACTGCCATCAGGGTTTGCGAAATGGCAATGGTGATAAGCAACGTCATCGTCGGAGTCACTTGTGCTCCAACCCACAGCTTCAATATGGATTGCCCCGCCAATACCAGAATTGCATTTACAGGCAGCGCTATACTCAGCACCAACAGAAGAGAACGTTTCAGAGTACGCTTTAGCCACTCGACATCGCCTCGTGCGAACGCTTCGCCATAAGCGGGCCACAAAGGCATAATCACAAAACCCAGGAGCATCGGCACGAATCCGAACATCCTTGATGTCACCGCATAGGCAGCAACCTTGTTTGCGCCAAGTACGCGGGCCAGCACAAGATTGTCGGATTGAAATCCCACCGCAAGCGCTACCTGGAGGACAAGAAAGAGCAACCCCATATTGAACAGCCGTTTGGCACTCTGGACGTCGACATATTGAATACTTGGTCGCAACCATGGCCTGCTGAAACCGAAGAGCCAGACGCTGCTCAGGATCAGGGCGGCAATCGGTGCTCCAGCAATGCCAAACACAAGCCATGGCATACTGGCGTGCATACGAACTGCCGTTACCACGGCTCCCAGTGCCATGCAATTGCCGAGTGTAGCCCAGAGGTTCGCAAGGTAACCTTGTTGATGTCCGGACAAAATGCGCTGGGTAATACCCAGGGGAAGGTTCATCGCAAGACAGCCGATCAGAACCAAAAAGGTGGGGGCGGACTCTCGTATCGCATCCGGCGAGGTAAGGTGTAACAGCGGGCCCCATGCCACGAACGGAACAATCACCAAGGCAGTAGCAAACGCTACGCTTGCTATTCCGCACAGCAAAAAAAAAGCGCTACTGACGTACCGTCGAGTAGCCTTATGATCCTCTTTACCATAGGTTTCGGCTATGAGGGTAAGAAGGCCGTTGCCGATGCCTAGGTCTGCGCACGATAACATTGTTACGAGCGAAGCCACAGTCAACCACATGCCGTAGCGTTCTGTCCCCAAGTAACGAATTGTGAGTGGCACGGAAACTGCAAAGGTGAGAACGGATGCTATCTTCGCGATCACAGAGCTTGCGATCGTCAACACCAATCGTCTGTAACGCTCCTTGGAACGCCCCTCTTCGTCGGTAGTATTGTCCGACGGAAAGGCGAGA
>Ga0181520_10007648_pt1 | contig 15783 bp, 11 predicted proteins | sample PEATcosm2014_Bin_29_FD_132451 | JGI IMG/M metagenome (GOLD analysis project Ga0181520, IMG submission 132451) | Peatland microbial communities from MTU Mesocosm Facility, Houghton, MI, USA - PEATcosm2014_Bin02_30_metaG | ecosystem: Environmental > Terrestrial > Soil > Wetlands > Peat | place...
AACTATGCCGGGCCGATCGTCGCCGAGGTTACCGGCATCCCCTGGGCCAGTTACGTCCTCGCGCCGCTCTCCTTCTTCTCCGCCTTCGACCCGCCGGTGCTCCCGCCCTACCCCCGCCTGGCCAGGGCCGACCGGGCCGTTCCCGGCTTCGGGCGCGTCATCAAGCGCGTCGCTCGCTTTGTCAGCCGCAAGTGGCCGGAGCCGATCTATGAATTGCGCCGCGAGTTGGGCCTGCCCAAAGGCGCCAATCCTCTCTTCGATGCCAAGCACTCGCCGTCGCTGGTGCTGGCGCTCTTTTCCCGCGTCCTCGGCGTCGAGCAGAAGGATTGGCCTGAGCACACTCTTATTACTGGCTTCTGTTACTACGACGCCGACGCCGGCAACCAGAAGCTGCCGCCAAATCTCGAAGACTTTCTCGCCCAGGGCGAACCCCCGGTCGTCTTCACCCTCGGCTCCGCCGCCGTTCTGGCAGCCGGTGATTTCTACGAAGTCTCCGCCCGCGCCGCTATCAAGCTGGGAATTCGTGCCGTGCTGCTCATCGGCACCGATCCGCGCAACCAACTGAAGACCAAGCTGCCGGAGTCGATCTGCGTCGCCGAGTACGCGCCCTACTCCAAACTCTTCGACCGTGCCTCGATGGTCGTCCATCAGGGCGGCGTCGGCACCACCGCCCAATGCCTCCGCGCCGGCAAGCCGATGCTCATCATGCCCTTCTCGCACGACCAGCCCGACAACGCCCGCCGTATGCTGCGCCTCAAAGTCGGCCGTGTCATTCAGCGCGGAAAGTATACGCCCTGGCGGGTAGCGCGCAAGTTGAAACAGATGCTGGCCGCGCCGCTCTTGGCCGGGCACGCCAGCCGCGTTGCGCAGCAGTTAGCCGGCGAAGACGGCCTCCGCACCGCCTGTGATGCTCTGGAAGAGTTGGAACGGCGTTCTCGCTAAGATATCGTCCGTAGATTGGTAGCGCCGACCTGGAGGTGTTGACAGCGCCAGCACAGCCGGTGAGGAGAACGGCGCTACCCCCGACTCAATTGCCCGACTCAATTGATGGATAGGTTTTGAAGCGCTCGCCCCACCGCAGGTGGCGCAGGGATTTGCAGATTATTATTCCCTCCCGGCGCACAGTTGAAGCATGAACAACATCCAGCACCACGTGCTTTTTCTGTTCCCTGATCCCTGCTTTTCGTCTACCCCCTCGATTTATTTTCAAAACCTTGCAGTAAATTTTAAGATCTCTGCAATCAGTAACCTCCGAAGAGAATCCATGTGGAAAAAGCAAGTCGCTGGAATCTCGCACTTGCTCGCTGCGATGCCCGCCGCAAAGGTTTGCGGAATTCAACCTCTCTTCATGCAATTGCCCTGCATCGCTGCCGCAGTTACAATTCCTCTCACCGGACAAAACGCACTACGGAATCCTCGGAAGCACAAAGGAGCAACCCTGTGGAAGTTCATCCTCCGCATCACCCGATCCTCTCCGTCAAGGAATTCATGGTGCATCTGCTGGCCATTACCATCGGCCTGCTGATTGCTCTCGGCCTGGAGGGTTCGGTCGAGTGGCTCCATCATCGCCATCTTGCCAGCGACGCACGAGAGAATATCGTGCAGGAGGTTCGCGCCAACCAGGCGGATGTCATCCGGCAACTCAACGCGCTGCCCGCTGAAGAGAAGCGCCTGGATGAGATTCTCAGCCTGGTAGACGACGTGCAACATGGCCGTTCCCACAAGCCCCTTGGGAATTTCATGTGGACAGGCGTACTTCTCAACGACTCCGCGTGGAACGCCACATCCTCCACGGGTGCAATCGCCTTCATGGATTACAGCGAAGTGAAGGGCTACTCGCAGCTCTATGCCGTGCAAAAGCTGTATGGCTCGATCACGGATCGCGATCTGGCAGGACGGCACGAGATGAACGTCTTTCTCGAACGCATGGAGGGAACGGACAAGCTGTCGGATGCCGAATTCGAAAGCGAGAAAAAGATTATCCTCTCGCAAAAACTGGTCGTTCGGGAGTTCCGTGAACTCGACACTTTGCTCAACGGCATCTATACCAAGCTGCTCTCGCAAGCAGGCTGATGGGCTACTTTCCGGCCATCGCCGCCTGCGTTTGCTCTGCACTCATCTTGCGCACCAAAACCGGCAGGCCAAAGGCCAGTCCGGCGACAAGGCTGGTCGAAAGCAGATCGTTGCGATAGAAGGGCAGACCGGCTAGATAGCACAATCCCAAACCACCCAGAGTGCGCGGATACATTGCAGCGCTCGCCCAGACGGCAAAGTTCGACATCACAAAAAACGAGGTCGGCCCCAGCAACGCCCCCGACGCCACACGCGTGAAGGTCGTCTTCGACCGCAACAGAATCTGCCCCAGCGCCATCGCCGCCACATACCAGGCCCAGGTTGGCAGGTAGCTCGTCCAGGCAAAAGCGTAGTGGTAGCTATAGACGGTCAGATAATAATCCGTGGCCATCAGTACGGCCAGCGGAGCCAGCATCTCGCGCCACGAGCGCCGCGCGCCAAAGTACAGCAGTGCGCCGCCCACGGCGGTAAAGTTCCACCAGCCCGCATGGGGCAGGATTCGGCTCAACACGGCAACCAGCAGCAGAAGATATGCGGGCATGAACACCTCAGAGACTCAGGATACCGTCGCCGCCTCAAAGGGGATGTGCGGCTCAGGCAGCGCTTCGGCGCTCCTTTCATTCTGCGGGTCAAAAGCCAGCGGGTCAACCATAAAGTTTCATGAACTGAACATTCTTTTCATAGCGAGAAGCGCCGCCCTACCGCTGTTCCCGTCCTTGCATCGCCTCGCCGGCATCGTCCCGGCCATCCACGATGTATACCCAGCCGGCAAGTGGTGAATGCCCCGTGACTCTGCCAGCACCGAGGAGGGAGTAGTTGAAGCGCAGATCGTCGAATTCGACCGTGGTCCAGGTGCGATAAGGCGCCACCTGCGGCGGGGCCATCCCTGGAACGGGTTCTTGGCCAACGTCGCGCACCACTGCCCACAGGCCCCAATCGAGATAAACCTGGCCGAGCAGTGTGCGCTTGGCGGCCTCGACAGCCGGGGTGATCTGCGGCTTGTAGAGCACGTCTTGATGCGGATCGCTCGTGATTTCCCCAGTGCGCGTATCGATCTCGGCGCTCTGATCGTACGAATCGGTCTCCAGAATGGCGTGCCAGCGGAAGGGATTCACCGGGTAGGGATTCAATATCATTCGCTTGACGGGAGCGCTGGCGACCTGCGTACCATCGATCAGCATCCGCGCCCTCCCCTGTTCGGCGTAGCGCCAGCCACAAAAGACGGCGATCCCGATCAGGGCAAAGATCGCCCAACCTCGCCCGCGAAAACCTTCTTTCCGCGCGCCAATCTCGGAGTCGGCCAGGCCGAGAAGCCAGGGCATCGCCATCGCCGCTGCCAGCAGCGCCCAAATCACTGGCTCGTAGATCGAAACGATGCTGCCGGCATACCAGCGCGGATTGAAGGGAAAGAAGGGACGCAAACCGTAGTTGTTGAGCCAGTCCAGCAGCAGGTGACTGAGCGCGGCAATCAGCGCCGTCAGGTAGAGCCAGCCCCAGCTGAGCGGTATGACTGGCACATTTGAACTTTTGCTGAGAGTGTCGGCCTTGTGGAGACGCCACGCGCGCAAGCCGCGATCCCAGAGCCACACCGCTCCCACTGACGCAGCGGCTACCACCGGCACAGCAATGAAGGTGTGCGTGATTCCGCGATGATGCTTCAGCTCCTCGACCGGACCTGCCAAGCCCCACAGCACATCGAGGTCGGCAGCCTCGGCGGCCAGCACGGCAGTCAGCGTGGCGTAAGCCGTCTTGCGGTTCAGCCCCGCGCGGCCAATGCAAGCTCCGGTAAGAAAGTGGGTGACAGGTTCCATATTGCTATGCCATCCATACTACCCTGCCCCGCCTCCTATAATTCTTCCAATGGACGATTCAACCAAACCTGACTCGACTCCTGCGAAGCGCGTCGAGGAACTGCGCGCCGACCTGCGTCGCTACGAGCACTTGTATTACGTTCTCGACGCGCCGGAGATCAGCGATGCCGCCTACGACGCGCTGATGAACGAGTTGAAGCAGCTCGAAGCCGCATACCCTGAACTGCTGACGCCCGACTCGCCCACCCAGCGCGTTGGCGGCAAGCCGGCCGAGGGCTTCAAGAAGGTCGCGCACTCGCGGCCGATGCTCTCGCTGGACAATGCCTACTCGGCGGAGGATCTGGCCGCCTGGGATGCGCGCGTACGCGAGCTGGCCGGAGCGCTGCCGGTCGAATACGTGGCCGAGTACAAGATGGATGGCTTGAGTGTGGCGTTGCGCTACGGTTCCGCCTCGACGGGCGGAGGCTCAAGGCTAATGGATGGGTTGACTCGTGGCGATGGCCAAATTGGAGAGGATGTCACCACGAATATCCGCACCATTCGCAGCGTGCCGCTGGCAATTCCTGCCGATAAATTGACCTCTCTTGGTCTGCCCCCAGCCTTCGAGGTTCGCGGAGAGTGCGTGATGCCGGAGAAGGCCTTCGAACTGCTGAACGCGGAACGCGAGCGTGAAGGGCTGCCGCTGGCAGTGAATCCCCGCAATGCGGCAGCGGGTACGCTGCGAACTCTGGAGCCGAGCATTGTCGCCAATCGCCGCCTCGCCTTCTTTGCCTATTTTCTACTGGTGGAGGGCGAGTACTGGCCGCGAGGGCAAGAGGCTACGCTCGATGCACTCGCCATACTTGGCTTCCGAGTGAATCCGCACCGCGAACTGGTGCATTCGGTTGCGGAGATGACCGCCTTCATCAATCGAACCGAGGCCGAACGCGCCACGCTTGGCTATGAGATCGACGGCGTGGTCTTCAAGGTTGACTCTCATGCCACCCAGCAGCGTCTCGGCTATACTGGCCGCGCGCCGCGCTGGGCCATCGCTTATAAGTTCACCGCCAAGTCGGGCATTACGCAGGTCAACGCCATTACCGTGCAGGTGGGCCGCACCGGCAAGTTGACGCCTGTGGCCGAACTGACACCGGTCTTCATCGGTGGGACAACGGTGAGCCGCGCCACGCTGCACAACGCCGACTTTATCGAGCGGCTAGGCCTCAAACTGGGCGACTGGGTCAAAGTCGAGCGCGGCGGCGATGTGATTCCCAAGGTTGTCGAAGTGGTCGAAGACTCGGAACATCCGCGAGGGGTGGCACGATTCGTCTTTCCATCGCAATGTCCCGAATGCCAGAGCGCCGTCGTCCGCGCCGAAGGCGAAGTAGATTTTCGCTGCGTGAATGCCGGCTGCCCAGCGAAACTGCGCGAGAGCCTCTTGCATTTCGCAGCGCGTGGAGTCATGAATATCGAGGGGATGGGCGAGGCCGTGGTGCAGCAGTTGCTGGATCGCGGACTCGTACATAGCGTTGCCGATCTCTATCGCCTGAAAATGCAAGAACTGCTGGCGCTTGACCGCTTTGGGGAGAAATCTACCGCCGCACTGCTCGAAGAGATTGAAGGCTCGAAGAAGGCCGGACTTGCCCGCGTGGTGATGGGCTTGGGCATACGCTTTGTCGGCGAGCGGACCGCTGAGTTGCTGGCAGAGGAGTTCGGCTCGATGGATGCGTTGATGAAAGCGACAGCCGAAGAGTTGGAGCACGTGGAAGAGGTTGGTCCACGCATCTCGCAGGCGATCATCGAATTCTTTGCGCAACCGGCAAATCTCGCACTCGTCGAAGCTCTCCAAGCTGCGGGCGTGGAGATGACTGCGGAAAAGCGGAAGCGTTCAGATCTGTTGGCTGGACTGACCTTTGTGCTGACCGGCACACTGCCCACGCTCACCCGCGACGAGGCCTCAGCGCGGATCGAAGCAGCAGGCGGCAAGACCACCAGCGCCGTCAGCAAGAAGACCAGCTATGTGGTGGCCGGCGAAGAGTCCGGTTCCAAGCTGGAGAAGGCCCTCAAGCTGAATATCCCCGTGCTGGATGAGGCTGGCTTGCTTCGGCTGCTTGCGGGCGAAGTAGATCAGAAAACGGCGAACGGTCAGTTGTTCTTGCAGTAAATTGCACGATGAATGAAAGGCAGATATGAACCAGGATAAAGTCGCGGGAAAACCGATATTCACTCTCCAACATCAGCACTCAATCTCTTCTCCAAGCCTGAAACAGTTCTTCCTTGCAGTTATAGTTGCGCTGACTCTTCTTCCGGCGCTCCACGCGCAGGACGACCATGATCGGAAGTATTTCTGCGGTTACAAGTGGGATAAGGCGGAAAATCTCGCGTTGACGAATCAGTCTTACAGGAAAAAACTATGGGACGGATACGAAATTTCTCTTGGTCCTGCGCGTAACAGCCAGGGAGATGAAAGCGTTCAATGCACTGCGGCCATCTATAACAGAGCGGGGAGCGTCGTATACCGCACAACAGGCTTCAATGTCGAGTTCGATGAGGAGCACACAGGATGGGACTTTGACGGCGATGGCAATCCGGAGGTTGTCTTTCATACCGATACCGGCGGGGGGAATCGCTGCTGCTGGACATACAATGTCATCTCTCTTTCTCCAAAGCCACACAAACTCTTCGAAATCGATGAGGCAGGAGCGGTGGATTTTAAGAAGGACAGCCGGGGAGTGATGATTTGGCAGCATTTGCCTGGACCATATGGATACACATCGATGGCCAATAACCCATTCGCCGCAGAGGTCTTTCGCGTCCGCGATGGCAAGCTCGTGGATGCGACGCCGGAGTTCTGTTCATGGATATTCAGCGACAAGAATGAGGATTACACAGAATGGGCCGGCGCGCTTACACCCGATAGCATCAAGGCATTGCAGGCAACGGGAAGCGAGGACACCAATAACGAAGGAGCTGTCAGCGGTCTTCTTTCGAGAGCCTTGCAGCACGTTTTCTGCCGGCAATTCGACGCGGCGATGAGCGATCTGAATCTTTGGCCTGAGGCAAGCAGGAAAAAGATGAAGGCCGACTTCGCCGAATCGATCAAGAATAAATATCCCGACTTCGCACGGCAACTGCTCAACGCAGCGCCCTGATCTGCAAGCGGAGCTTCACGAGGGATTTTTGCCGTACACGGTTTGATAGACGAAGTGTGCGCTGGCAGGTTTGCAATTCATGCTTGCTCGGCCACACGCCGCAACTGCTCAGCTTCCCAGTGCTCAGTGGATATTTGCGGTACGCTTGCAAAACCTCGTATCTCCAAGCAACGGAGAAAAGGCAAGAAGAAGAAGCAATAAGTCCAACCACATGGCAATCACACTTTCTTACAGCAACGGCTATGAACCGACACGACGGCGCTCCGCCATGCCGGGAAAATCTTCTCCCTGGTTCAATTCGCGTTCTCTTTCCCGCTCCCGCTCCCAGGCAGCGGCACGCCAGTTACGCGAGGCATAGCGAGGAGGATTATCAGGAGGAGGCAGGGTCTCTTCGGCGCGCGGCCTGGACGGCATGGAAACCAGTTCCATCGGCATCCGCAGCGGAGTGCGCGCCGGTGCGGCAGCAATCATGGGCTGAACAGGCGGCAGAGGCTTGGGTTTTGCAATCAATCGCGCGGAGGACTCCGTCTCGCTGTAGGCGGCATTGGAGACCAGACTCGTATCGGTCTTTGGCGTCTGCTCCATGACCTCTTCTTCGATCTCATTCTGTGCGGCCTGTGGCGCACGCGCCGTGATGGCCCGCGCCATGAAATCGTCCACCAGCTTGTGCAGGCAGGTCTGACCGCAGAGATGCTTCGAGCCTGGACGCAGGCGGTTCCGCGAATTCCATCCACGGACCCGCAGTTCCCCTCCCTGGTCGTAGGCCACGACCCAGTGGTTTGTCTGCTTCTTCTCCGTTCCGCAGATGTCGCACGATATTGCCTGCCGGATCACCCGATTTCCCCCCGTCCGCACAGTTCATTCGCGGCCTGGCCGATTCCCGTTTTTCCCACTCAACCGAAGCGACGGCCGCATCAAAGAAGCCACAAGCCGTGCAGGCAAACTTTGTCCAGAACTTCCGGAGCCGCTTTCCTCTATTTCATCGCGTATCCGGGGAAATCAGTGAGAGTTGTACAGAAAGAATCCGGAAGTGGGGCAAATATGGACAGGAGGTTTGGTTGTTGTCCTGAAATGGAACGCGTATAGGTATTGATAAAAAATCGGGAGATAGAAAGGCTGCGATTGGGGGTATAGGCGGCTGTGGATCGTCGTGGTGCGCTTCTTGCAGCACAAACAAAAGGGCGCGATTGTGGCCGCGCCCTTTCGATACAACTGCGATCTGAAAACCAGCCAATTACAGTGCTGCACGGCCATCTTACGGACGCGGAGCGAAGTATCCTTTGCGCGTTCTGACCTGGTAGCGCCGGTCGTGACAGAAAAGATAGATGGGACGGAAGGAGCCATCTTCCTTGAAGTCCGAAGGTGTGTATGTCAGCGCATACTGGCTGCGCAGCTCCTCCTCGATGGAGGCAAAGCTGTTAGACATCTCCTCGACCGAAGGAGGAAAGAAGGCCTGACCGCCGGTATCCTCGGCCATCTGCGTCAGCACCTGATCGCCTTTTCCGCGGCTGGGAGTCCAGTTGGTGCTGATGGAATAGATGATGGTTTCGGCCCGCTGACACTCCTTGATGGCCTCATTGAGGTAGACCCGGCTCTGATTGTCATCGCCGTCGGAGATCAGCACCATCGCCTTGCGCACCGGCTCCTGGCCTCGCGAAACATCCAGCAGCTTGTCGCGGCAGGCGGTATAGACGGAATCGAAGAGCGCCGTGCCGCCGCCCGGGCGCATCCGGTTCACGCCAGTCTCCAAGGCGTCGAGGTTGTTGGACCAATCCTGCTCGATCGTTGGCGTGGAATCGAAGCCCATCACGAAGGCGCGGTCACTTTTGGCCTTGAGAATCTGCAACAGAAATTCCGTTGCCGATTGCTGTTCGAATTGAAAGCGTGAACGGATCGAGGTACTGGCGTCGATGACGATGCCCACGCGCAGCGGCAGATTGATCTGCTGATGGAAGGAGGTCACTCTAGCCGGCGCTCTGCCGTCATCGAGCAGCGCGAAGTCGCTTTGCTGCAAATTGGGAATATAGTGCCCATGCTTGTCGGTGACAGTGAAGATGAGGTTGACCTCATTCACATTCAGAGGAATCGTGGGAATTCCCGCATCCGGCTGCTGGGTGGCGGAAGCGGCTGCGGGCGGAGCCGCAGGCTGCTGTGCAACCAGCGCGGCAGACGCAATCCCTGCGGCAAAAACAAGAGCGAATGTCCATCTACTCATAGCTACACATTTTATCAACCAGACCCCATTATGGCGTCAATCCCTAAAAAGGCTCAAACGCTGGAAGAACTTTGCCCTTCCTCCAGCCGGCTCAAGAATGCCTCCAATTCCGCAGGAAGCGGCGCCTCCAGTTGCAGCAGCTTCCCCGTCTTGGGGTGGGGGAACTCAAGCCTTGCGGCGTGCAGAAAATTACGTCCCAGCCTGAGCCGCTCCGGCTGCGCGTTGCGCCTCGCGGCCTTGGACTGTGCGGCCTGCGCTGCCACCTGATCGGTGAGCTGTCCCGAGCCGCCATAGAGCGTATCGCCCACAACGGGATGGCCGATCGAAGCCATGTGAACGCGTATCTGATGGGTGCGTCCGGTTTCGATGCGCACCCGCACCAGCGTAAACCTGCCGAAGCGATTTGCAAGCCGTTTGACGACCTCGTAATGAGAGACGGCCGAGCGCGCGTCACTCAGGGGCTTGGTGGTCATGCGCGTGCGCCGCAGCGGATCGCGGCCCACGCTTGCGTTGATGGTGCCTTTGGGGCGCTCGACCGCTCCCTGGACGAGCGCGATATAGGTCTTCTTGATCTGGCGACTGGAAAACAGCTCCGCCAAAGCCGCATGAGCGCGATCGTTTTTGGCCACGACGATCAGCCCGCTGGTGTCTTTATCCAGCCGATGTACGATGCCAGGGCGCAGATCACCGCCGGTCGCTGAGAGCGCCTTGAAACGGTGGAGGAGCGCATTGACCAAAGTGCCGCGGCTGCGCGCATCCTCATTCTGCCCGGAGCCGGCATGAACCATCATTCCCGCCGGCTTGTTGATCACCGCAAGATCGGCGTCTTCGTAGATCACGTCGAGCGGAATATCCTCGGCGGTGGCCTTGAGCGGCGCCGGATGCGGCTCACCGGTGATCTCGATCCGTTCTCCCCCGCGCAGCTTGAGCGAGGCCTTCTCCCGCGCGCCGTTCACCAGCACATCGCCCTGATCGATGAGCAACTGCACACGCGACCGGCTCACGCCATCCGACTGAGCCGCGAGAAACTGGGCAAGAAACAGATCCAGCCGCTGGCCCTTGGCCTCCGCCGGTACTTCGATACTGCGCAACTCAACCATTTGCGGCTCCATATCTGGCCTGCACTCCCGGCCGTTGCAGCAGCACCAAACCTCCGGCCACTACCAAGACGACCGCTGCTGTTTGCGGGCCATTGAGCGCGCCACTCAGCCATGTACCGCGTCCTACGGGATCGCGCCAGATTTCGGTGAAAAAATCTACAATGCCTGCGCCCAGCAGAAAAAATCCCGCCACATCGCCGGTCTGACGCCGACGCGGAAGCCAAACTACCAGAAAAATCGACAGCGCCAGAAATCCCAGCGCCGCATAGGCCTGCACCGCATGCAACGGAATCCCTAGAGGAGCGCCGCTCCCAAGCGCGGCCAGCGGATGCGTGTAGGTCACAGCCCATCGCACCGTAGTTTCCCTTCCGTAGCCGGATCCCGCCAGCAGCGCGCCCAATTGCTCGAAGGCCATGCCCAGAGCAACCGGCGCGGCCAGTACATCCGCTGTATTCCAAGGCAGCATCCGCTGCCAGCGTCCGTACAAAAGCGCGGCAACCACGGCTGCCAACGCGTCCAATGTGCCCAGCAGCGGATGATGAACCATCGCGATGGCGAGCATCCACGAGGGGTGCAGCCTCAAGCTGGTCCAGTTAAGCGTCACCAGCAGCAGCCGCGAAGCAAGTAGGGCGGCAAAGATCGCCAGCACGCTAAGATTCCATACCTGCCGGGGGTTCAATCCCGCTCGACGCGCCAGAGCTTCGGCTAGAAACAACGCCAATAAAACGCCCAATGCGGCAGAAGCGCCATAGGCCGGAATCAGAATTGAACCGAGATGAAAGAGAACTGGATGCACGGCAGTACTTTCATCTTAACCTCTGCCAGAATCGTGGGCGTTACTCCGGCGGCGGATAGAAGGGCAGTTTGTCGTTTTTCTCATTGGCGCGGCGGATGGTGATGTCGTCAAAGAGCAAGGCCGGAGCGAGCACCGATTCGGGCACCGAGCCGAAGTAGTTGGCAACCCAGAGATCGTTTCCCGCAGCGGTCAGGCTGGATCGAAGAGCACGCTGGTCCAGATCATCTAGCGAGGCTCCACGCACCAGTTCCCGCTTGCCGTCCGCGCAGACGCGATAAAGGAGTCTTGGCGTCAGGCTGGGACCCAACGTCGACACGTAATAGCCGCATTTCAGACCGCGATCCTTGACCATGTCGAGCAGCTTCTGGTTCAGAACTTCGTCCGAGAAGCCGGGATTGGCTGTCACCTTCATCACGCCAATCTGCGGTGCGGGCGGGTCGGTTAGACCGGCGCGGCCATGGCCGTTGGAGTGAGGAAAATCTTTGATCGGCTCGCGGCCGATGAGATAGTTCTCCAGCCGGCCGGCGGCAATCACCTTCACAGCCTGCTCCGGAATGCCCTCATCGTCCATCTCGTATGCGCCAACCAGCCCCTTGTCGCCATAGCTCTTCAGGCTGGGATCGTCGACGACATCCATGAACTCCGGCAGAACGCGCGTGTGATAGCTGGAAGCAAATGGCCCGTTTGTTCTTGCTTCGGTTCCGAGCTTGGGCCGTGTCGCCGCCAATTCGGTCGACAACAGGGAGGTCATGGTGTCGGTGCCGGAATCGGCACTGAAGAGCACCGGGCCGTGATACTCCTCCTCGACGATCGGCGCCGCGCGCAGTTCCATCAGCGAAGCGATCAACTCGACTGCGTGTTTGTCGAATGCCTCGCCGGAGTCCAGATCCTTCAGCGAAGTGCCGTCCGTCGAATAGGAGCGGTCCAGCCGCATTCCATCGTCCGCCTGCGCGCCAACCGCGTAACCCTCGTGGTAATAGCTCGCGGATTTGCGCAGGATGCCACCTTCGCTATCGACCAGCCATGTGGTCGTCACCCGCGCGGTAAAACTTCCTCCCGAGTAGTGCACATCGCGGCGGTTCTTGCTAACGGCAGCGTCTGTTCGGTAAATTCCGGAGTCGTGAGCCACACGCGCCTCCCATGCAGCCTCATCCACTTTCAGCCGCAGTGGTTCGGCCAGAGATATCCGCGGAGTTTCTTGGCTGAAGTCATCCGCCTGCGGTGGCGTTTGCACCTCTTTCAGCTCGGCCTGCTTCCGGGCGTAGGCGGCCAGAGCATTCTTGTATGCCTCGTCGGTTGCCCACCACAGCGCCGAGCGCAGCGCCACCGGATCGTCATCCAATGCTGCCAGCTCAACCGCGCCGTCGCCGCGCTCGCCAGAGCTGTCAGTCTTGTAATCGCCCACCCGCACCGTCACCCGCGCCACCCGCTCGTGACTGCGCTGCGAGCCTAAGCTGGCGCCAAACTCCGCACGCGTTTCAAAGTTGTCGATCTCTTCAATGCGGTATTGAATAAAGAACGGTTTCTGAAAGTCCTTCAACTGCAACTGGCTCTTGCTGCGATCAAGCTCGGTGAGCATCGCCTTCAGCACCGGATCCTTCTCGGCGTCGGCGCGGGTAGGCTGCGGCGCAGTTTGCGCAGACGCGCTCAGGCTTGCGACGAACAGAGCTGCAACGGCAAGTGGACGAATCGGGTTCATTGCGTCAAAACCTCTCATCAAAACAACTTTCTATGAAATCTGGGACCATGATCTCTGCCCGAGCCAATAACAATCTGATTGGGGCACCTTCATACTATTTCCTCTGATATTCCCTCAAGGGCTAAAGCCCAACCTTTTTGACTACGTTTGCGGCACGACTTAACTCGTGCCCTGTTACAGTGCGGTTCAATCAACGCGGATCACAAAATTGATTGAAGTTTGTGGTATCCCATCCATTCCGCAAAAAACGCGGAATGGATGGGGCACTCAACTGTTTTTTGTTTACTACCCACGACCCCTATTCACTGTTCACTGACCACCGTTCACTTCTTCACTGTCTCACTTCTTCACTGTTTCACTGCTTCTCCGACGGAATCGGCAGAATCGGCGGCCTTGCCGTGCCCTGCTTTTGCTTCTGCGTCTCAAGATCCTGCATCAGCATCGCCGGAGCCACTGCACTGACCGGGATTGTGCCCGACTCGGCGCCGCACTCGCCGTTGAAGACCTCGTATTTGTCGCCGGTAGCCAGGATGCTCTTCATCGCCGCCAGCGGCGTACCCACAATGCTGACGCCACGAACGAGTTCGTCGGGCCGGCCATCCACATAGACACGCCAGACCACCAGCGGAACCACACTGAAGGCCTGCGGCGAATTGCGCTGCGTGACCGCAAAGCCCGAAGAGATGTCCTCAAAGTAGAGGCCGTACGGCTTACCTTGCTTCTTGGCTTCCTCAATCAACTGTTTGCGCAGTTCGGACTCTGGCACGGTCTTGGTCGAAGTTACGATCAGGTTGCCCTGGCGTCCTGTAGGCACCTTGCCGGTCTCTGCGCGGCCATGTCCATTGGAGTTGGCAAAGCTGGCAATGGGAAGGCGCGACATCAAAAAGCTCTTCAGGACGCCATCCTGAATCAACTGCACACGCTGCGCCTTCTGACCCTCGTCGTCATACTCGTATCTTCCGCTCAGCCATGTCTTCTCGAAGCGGCTCATGGTCGGGTCGTCCGCCACGGAAAGAAAAGACGGCAAGACCGGCTTACCCACTTCTTTGGTAAAGGTCTGGCCCTCCTCGTCGCCCCGCTGGCGCTGACCTTCAAGCCTGTGACCCAATACCTCATGAAAGAAGACCGCCGCGGCGCGTCCGGAGAGAATCGCCGGCCCGTCAAATGGCTCGGTAATAGGGGCCTTGCGCAGCGCCTCCAGGCTCTTGCCCAGTTCGCGCGCCGCGGCTTCCATCTCCACCTGCGCGGGCAAGCCCGAGGCCGTCTCCGCCTCGAAGGTCTGCGCGCGATACAAATCCATTCCGTCCTCGGCGCGCGCCGCGGCAAAGATCACCAGCCGCGCCTGCAAGTGCGGCGCCACTACCCGTGAACCCTCCGAGGAGGCGTAGTAATCGGTTTCATTCTGTACCGTGAGCGCAACCGCGTTGATATAGACATCCGGATACTCGCGGAAGATGCGTGAAAGCGCCCGCACCCGCTGCTCCCAGCCTGCGCGATCCACCACAACCGAGGGCGCTGGCCTGCCAAGATGCACTTGCGGCGCCTCCTGGCTGAAGTCGGGCGAGGTGTCCTCTTCCTTGGCCCGCACCGCGGCCTCCGTCTTGACGCGCAGATAGTTGTCCAGCGCATTGCCGTAGCCGGAGTTGGTCGCCAACCACAGCGAGCGCGCCAGGGCCTCCCGGTCGTCATTCAGCGGCAATGCGGTATTGGTCTCAGCCGAGCTGCGATGCGTTCCGTGCGTATTGTCCAGCTTGGGATCGCCGATGCGAAGCTGCACATCGGCATAGCGCACATGATGGACCGAAGTGTTGACCAAAGCTCCAAACTGCGCCTGAATAGTCAAGGCGCTGGCGTCGCTCACCGAATAGCTGAGGAAGTAGGGAGGCAACTGCTTTTCATCACCCTGTTTGCCAAGCGATGTAAAGGCACGATGCAATTCGGTGGCCATGGCGTCAAGCAAGACAGGAGTTGGTTGTTGCTGCGCCCCAGATGCCAGCGGCAAAACCAGCGCCAAAGCTGCTGAAACCGCGCATATACTACGCCTCTTGACCAGACAGCGAACCGACCGTACCGCGGCAACACAAACAATCTCTCTCATAGGCTGAAATATCCCATAAAACTTCTTCAAGATGGATTCTCTCAGAGTAAGCTACGAAAGAGGAAACGGCTCATGAGCTTTTCGCGCCGAGGATTGCCGGTAATTTGCGTCGCAGCGCTGTTCGCCATCCTGACAAGCTGGGCCGCGTGCGCCTGTTCAGCCCAGTCGGCTCCATCTCCGGTGACTGCCACGGCAGCGACAACGAACCCCGCCCAGCCAGCCAGCTCGCAGGCTTATTCGCTTCCTCCCGGCAAGCTCGCCCAGGCCATTACTCTCAGCCGCATCTCACTTGCCCTCGAAGTCATCGGCTCACTCTGGAGTCTGGCCTTTCTCTGGATACTGCTGGCCAGCCGCTGGGCAGCCCATCTCGCCACGTGGAGTGAGCGCCTGCTTAGCCGCCGTTGGATGCAGGGGCTGCTCTTCTTCGCCGCATTTTTTGTCATCTCCACCCTGGCCAGCCTGCCGCTGGATGTGGCCGGACACCTGGTCAGCCGCCATTACGGCATCAGTGTACTGGGTTGGGCCGGCTGGCTGGGCGATCACGCCAAAGGCCTCGGCATCACGCTGCTTCTCGGCCCCCCGCTTCTGCTCTTCTTCAACTGGATCGTGCGCGTCTCACCGCGCCGGTACTGGCTGTGGATTTGGCTGGTCTCGCTGCCTCTCATCGTGCTTTCGGCCTTCGCGGAGCCGCTGATTGAACCCATCTTCAACCAGTATGAGCCGCTTGCGAAGAACCATCCTGTGCTGGTTGCGCGACTGGAGCAGGTCGTCGCCCGCACCGGAACGAAGATCGCGCCCAATCGGATGTTTTTGATGAAGGCCAGCATAAAATCCAATGGACTCAACGCCTACGTCACCGG
>Ga0181520_10007649_pt1 | contig 15780 bp, 15 predicted proteins | sample PEATcosm2014_Bin_29_FD_132451 | JGI IMG/M metagenome (GOLD analysis project Ga0181520, IMG submission 132451) | Peatland microbial communities from MTU Mesocosm Facility, Houghton, MI, USA - PEATcosm2014_Bin02_30_metaG | ecosystem: Environmental > Terrestrial > Soil > Wetlands > Peat | place...
AAGCTGATCTTCTTGGGGTTGTCGAGGGCGAACTGGATGATGTGGCCCACCTGCTCGTTGTTGATGCCGTTGATGATGGTGGTCACAGGCACAATCTCGACGCCCGCTTCATGCAGGTTATTGATGGCCTGCAGCTTTACATCAAAGAGGTTGCCCACCTTACGATGCGAGTTGGCGGCGTTTCCGATGCCGTCAAACTGAAGATAGACGTAGCGGAGGCCGGCGAGTGCGGCGGCGCGGCAAAACTCTTTGCTCTTGGCGAATTCGATGCCGTTAGAGGCGGCCTGCACGGAGTTGTAGCCGACCTTGCGGCTGTAGGCGACCGCCTCAAGGAAGTGCGGCGAAAGCGTGGGCTCGCCACCGCTGAACTGCACGCTCATTTGCCGCTTGGGCTTGAGGGTGATGGCGTTGTCGAGCATGGTCTTGATTTCTTCAAGAGACAGCTCGTGGACGAAGCCAACCTGATTGGCATCCATGAAGCAGGGATCGCACATCATGTTGCAGCGGTTGGTGAGGTCGATGGTGAGAACCGAGCCGCGCCCGTGGGTGATAGTCGAGGTGCCGTGGTTGTGCAGGCCCTTGTCGCCGTGCGCGCGCACATCGCGCCCGGGGAAGCTTTCTTCGAGATGCTTGAAGAAGGCCGGGTCGATGGACATGAGGTCTTCAAAGTGGCCGTGCTTGGGGCAATCCTTGACCATGAGGATTTTGCCGTCGCGCTCGATGATCTGCGCTTTGATTTCGCCGACTTTTTCGTTGAGGAGCACTTCGTAGGGGAGCTTGCCGTCGAGAATCTGCTTGCGAATTTCGGGCACGCACTTGGGACAAAGCGAGTCAGTGGTGCGCGGCCAACCCAGAGGCGGCTTCTGCTTTTCGTAACTCTTCTGCAGGGGCTTGTCGCTCCACTTGGGGGTGAAAGACGGGTTGGGGCTGATGCGATTCAGCCGCTCAAAAACGACCCACGCTCCCTTTGCCGCGTAGACCGCAGCTTTTTCGACGTACTTGATTGATTTGGGCATAAGTGCAAACTCCTCCAACAAATTTGCTTCCGGCGGCGGGCTAGCGCCACGCTCGCCTTTGGATTCCCGAATTGCCAGGGAATCCTGGGGGCTGAAAATCCAGTACACAGCGTAACCTCCGCACCCGGTCAACTCAAACGTGGAGCAGCGAACGGCGGAATCCTTGGCTGAATGGCGGCATGTGCGGGGCGAACGGTAGGGGCTAATGAGCTCAAAGGGCTAAGGATGAGGCAGATCCGCGGGGCGGAATTTTGCTTAAATCCTTATGGAAAAAACACTTGACATTCGAGGTCGCGCTCGTTTTTTGTATGGATACAGGGCAGTTCCCCCAACTGCGCTTCAATCCCCACGGAGGTTAGTTCATGAGAATCAGCACGAGTGTGTGTGTGCTTGCGAGCCTGCTGCTTGCAGCTCCGATCATGCAGGCTACGTCAATCAGCGTGAACCTGGGTCAAAGCGCGCAGGATTACGTGTTGACCGGCCAGGGAAATAACGGCTCCAATTATGGAACCTATCTGAACACGCAAGGTTCTTGCGTTTCGGGGGTATCCTCGACATCCTGTTCGCTGACTGGAACGTATACCGGAAGCACGCCAGGATACACGGGTGGGACTTACGATTTTGTCACGACGTATCTGGGTACCGGGCCTTCCCCGCTGGGGGCTATTTCGGCGGATCCCCTCGGTGGTCCGAACCAGGACTACTTTTATTTCGACAACATTCCCACCGGGACGACGATGTATCTGCAACTGGACGAAAGCGGCGGGCCTGACTACAACATCCCGATTTATGCAGGGGGGACGTTCGTCGGAGGGTTCTACGTTTCATATGTTTCGGCAGTATGCGGGGGCACATCGCTGGGTCCGGATCCATGCGAGCAGATTTATGTAGGGCTAGTTCCGGGAGCGACCCTTTCGGGCGAGGTAACTGGTGGCGCGACGTTTGATTCCTCTACGGTGGTTACAACTCCAGAGCCGGAGTGGCTGACGCTGGGAGGATTGCCTCTGTTGCTGGCGATGATGCGGCGCAGGTTGTTGTCGGGCGTCAGGGCGTAGGGATCTCGGATAACTCCGAGCGACATATAAGTAGTTAGATTTGGCTGCGGTCTGCGTCGCGCGCGGCCGAGAGGATAAGTGCGGTTTGGAGCGCTCTTCTGGAGATAAAGCGCGGGTTGATTTTCTGGCTTTATGTTGGGGTTGAAGTCCCGCGTCTTCCACCCCAGCGACAGGGACCCGTCGCTGGGGACCCCGTCTTCCACCCCAGCGACAAGGACCCGTCGCTGGGGACCCCGTCTCACCGGTTACCGTCTTCGTCCGGCGGCGCAGGATGACAACGCATTGTGAAAATGCAGGTCCTTCGGCTTCCCCTTCCCCTTCGCAACGCTCCGGGTCAGGGTCCGCTCAGGATGACAGGCGAGAGAAATGGGGCGCTTCGCGGCGCTTAGGATGACAGCACTATTTTGCGCGCGGGGGGGTGTCCCGGCAATTGAATTCACCAAACAAATAGCCCCGTACCTCAAACCGAGGCGCGGGGCTTTTTGATTGAAAGGTGCAGAGAGAGAGACTAGGCAAGAGCTTTCCGGCGTGCGAAGTAAAGCAAGCCTAGCAAGCCGGTGCCGAAGAGCAGGTAGCTGCTTGGTTCCGGGATATTTCCGGATGTTACGGTTTGAGAGAGGTCCGCCGGACCCTCGAGGCTGAACCACGCGTAGCCACCGTTAGCCGCGATTCCACCTGCGAAGTTGACCGTGCCAGCCGTATCAAACGCGTTAACGCCTGAGTAGGTCACACCGGGACCGCCATAACCATTGGGATCGGTGGCGCCTGAGCAGGCGTTTGCTCCGTCAGTGCCGGCAGCAGAGAAGGTGTAGCCTCCGCAGATTCCGTCACCGTCGAAGCCAAAGATGTCATCCAAGCTAGTGAGGTTGATCGCGTAGATGACCTTGCCCGTGTTGTTGATGACGCCAACCAGGTTGTCGTCACCGCCCGTGTCATAGAAGCCTTGGCCGTTGGGGTTAACTGTGGAAATCGATCCGTTCGAAGCGAACGTGATCAGGTCGTTGCATGTAGCACCACCGGTCGAAGTGATGTTGGAGAGGTAGGTTGCGTCGAGGCCTTCGCCGCCTGACGACCCGCCTACGGGTGTGGGGCAGGGGTTGCCGTTGACCATGCCAGCGAATGCGGGTGCGCAAGCCAAGGCGAAGAGCGCCAGGACCACGACGCACAGGGAAGTCTTGAGAGTTAACTTGCTGTTCATCGAGCATAACCTCCTATTTGTCTTTTGAGGGTCAGACAGGGAAATTTGGGGGAATGTTCCCAGTCACGGGACGTGCACCAAGGGTTCCATATTGGACCAGCCCGGGGTAAAAAGACTATAGCTTACATTTTGTCCAACTCGCAATCTTTTTTTATTAATTTTCAGGGCAAAAGCACATGTGTGACCGACAAGAGCTAGGCCAGCCGCAAAGCCATTATTTGCTTTATCTTGCAGGGGAATTAACGGTCAGGGAGACAGATTTGCCTGGATGCCCGCATCCCTTTGGAGTGCAGGCGGCTATGGTCCGGAGCCTCCTGTTTTGGCGACCTGGTTGATGATTCGCTGGATCAGGACGACGCGGACGTGAATGCGGCGGGCCACGTCGGGCACAAATTCCGTAACGAAGTTGTCGATAGGCGCCGTGGCCATGCCGATGCCGTAACGTTCGGCGCTGGCCGGCAAATTGGTCTCCCTGCCGGGGACATAGAGGTTGCCGATTTCGTCCTCGATGGCGCCGCCCACCACGCTCGAGTAGTTCAGCATGCCCTTACCGTTGTCGCCCTGAGTCCACACCACCGTAGAAATGGCGTGGGCAATTCTGCGCTTGATGGGCGCATGGGGCATACGGTGGTAGTGCGGGTCCTGGTGCATGATGGAAGCGATGAGGAAGGTGCCAAAAAATTCGGCGGTAACGTCTTCTGAATAGCTGACGCCCACAGCCAGCTTGAAGCCATTAAAGCCGGGGCCATAAGCGGAGTGAGAGTCAGAGCCTACGGCGATGGCCGAGGAGCCGAGAACCGTGAGGGAGTTGAAGGGGTCAGCAACGTTGCGCACCGCCAGCCACGCCTTTTCTTTCGGGGTCATCGGCTTGACTTTCGGCCCGTCGATAAAGCGCGCATACCAGTTGATAAAGGGCGTTAATGGCGGGCAAGGCTCAACGGGCTGCGCGCCTGGCGAAGGGGTCACTCCTGCTGCCGCGTTGCCGGCGCCGAAGACCGCTCCCAACTCGGCTGCCTGTGCTGTTTCAAAACTTGAACGGCTGGCCTGGCAAGGCCCTGGTGTTGGAGGCTTGGGGTGCGAAGGTAGTTGCGGACCGGGAGAGTTTGGCAGCGGCGGCTGAGGAGCTTCAATCTGTCCAGCCCGGGCTGAAATTGTTGGTAAAAGCAACTGCGCGACAAGCATCAGCAGAGTGACACAACCCATTCTTTGTGCGACGCGAAATTTCAATCGCCGGGCGGCGGAGTTCTTGCTGGCGTTCTCTCTCGAATTGCTTTCCAAGAGTCATGCCCTCAGTGGCGGGAGATTTGGCTGTGCGCGCTTCAGGGGAGCTCCGATTAAGCCGATTCTGTCAGGCAAACATTCCCTCACGGGCTAAAGCCCGCGTTTATTTTGCAGCCCTTGCGGCACCCTTCGACTTCGCTCAGGGCAGGCTTTAAATCCGTGCCCTTTCAAAACGTCGACTTAATCTGAGCTTCCTCAGGCAAAACCGGTTCACTGTCTGACAAGTCTATCCGGGATAACGCGCCTGCGGCGAATCGTTATTTGAAGCGATCGAAGAGTGTGACGGAAATACTTTACGGAAAGTCACGCGCCGATGGGACAAAGCGACGGCCGCAGAAGTTCGTGGAGACTGCAAACTGTATTGACCTTTGCGGCACCTTCAAGCCTTCCGCGGTTGACGCGCCGCTCCGCGCACCGCAGACTTAAGAAGAGGTTGCTTGCCAAGTCTCTTTGCGCCATCAGGTACGTCGTCGAAAACCCCGCCAGGGCGGGATTGAAGAACTGGACTTGGGTTTGGAACGCGGGCTGGGAAGCCCGCGCAACAGCCGGCCGGGAGGCCGGCGCTACAAGTTCGTAATGCGAGGTGCGATGTATGAGTACGAATCCCCCGCCTCCGGATCGCGGTCCCGGTTCAAGTCCGGGCAGCGCCGGCGCGCGTATTGAAGAGGCTGTCGAACTGATCGAGATGGAGATGCGCCACGCCATCGCCTACGTGAACGACGCGGTGATTCCGCAAGTGCGCGCCGAATCGATTATGGCGCTGCGTACCGTAGCCGACAAACTGCGCGAACTTGCCGACCGGTTTGAGCGGAATGGGAGTCCGCGCCGCTGATGAAATTGCTAATTGAGATTAGCGGTCTCCCACCCTTGCGACAGAAATGCAAGATGCAGGTCCTTCGACTCCGCTCCGCTGCGTTCAGGATGACGGGGCACAGTGGTTTGTGTGTGATTCCGCGCGGGGCGGGGTTGGCGGTTGCGCTGGCGGCTTCGCTGGTTTTGATTTTGTCAGGATGCGGGCATCAACAAACTGTTGCTCCATGGACATCGCCGGAAGCTGTTGCACCCCCCGTTCAGGCTGAGGTTCAGACTCAGACTCAGGAGCAGGCTTACGCGCCTTTACCAGCGCCCTTGCCACCCGGGCGCATTGCGCCCACTCCTGTGCCGCCGGGCGGAGTCAGCGCCGAAGACCGAAGCTTTGTGAAAACGCACAGACCCATTCTGAGTGAGGAAGGACTGGCTACGTGGTACACCGCGCCCTACAAGGGCCGCAAAGCCGCTAATGGCGAGGTTTTCAGCGACGATGATCTGACGGCCGCTCACCGCACGCTGCCCATGGGTTCGCTGATTGTGGTGACTAATCTGACGACCGGCCAATCCGCCGCCATGCGCATCACCGATCGCGGCCCGTTTGTGGCAGACAAGATGATCGATCTGACGATTGCGTCAGCCATGGCCACTGGCGTTTATCGCGCTGGCACGGCCAGGGTCCGAGTAGACGTTTATCGCACGCCCAAGCCGGTTTATACCGGCGGACGCTGGTGCGTACAGATCGGCGCCTTCACCAGCGAGCGAAAAGCCAACAAGTTCAAGGAGCAGTTGCTGCGCAAGTATCCCGACGCCAGCGTGATTGAGTTTTCCGGCGAGGACAGCTATTGGGTGCGCATCCGTCCTCAGGGAGACAAACGCGAAGAGGCCCAGATTATCGCACGGAACCTGCGGCCTGCCGAAGGCGACGCCTACCTGACAAGGCTGGACTGAGACTACTGTTCCGGTGAGGAATTCTGCATCGTGCTATCCCACCCATTCCGCTCAGCCACCCCACGGACGAAGACCTGTCCGTGGGGACCCCGACAACGCGGAATGGATGGGGCACCCGGCACCCGGCCGAGGGACCTGGGGCACTCGGCATCTCCGCCAGGGACAAATTATCTCCACACTGAAAAACTGGAGGATGAAATGACAGAGTTGCAGCCGAGAGTTCGGCAAAACTATTGGGCGATTGCCGTCGCCGCAGTGGCTTGTTTTTTGTTTGAGGCGGGCTGGTACAAGTTTTTCCTACAAGACTGGCTTGAAGGTATCGGCCGTTCGATGAACTGGCTGATGAGTTCGGGCATGAACCCGGCACTTCAATATGGAACTGCCTTGGTCTCGGCAGCGGTGATTGCAACAACCATTTCATGCGTGACGCAACTTACCGGGCCGCAGACGGCGCTGCGCGGCATTCGAGTTGCGGTGCTGTTATGGTTCGGCCTGGTACTGACCACCTGGGCCACCGAATACATTTTCGAGGTTCGGACCCTCAAGATCTTCGCCATCAACGCCGGATTCTGGCTGCTGGGCATGATTCTGATGGGCGCCATAGTGGGCGCCTGGAAGAAGAAATAGACACGGCCATCCGTCGAATGACTTACTCCGGCGGGGGATAGAAGGGCAGTTTGTCGTTCTTCATATTGGCACGGCGGATGGTCACGTCATCGAAGAGCAGCGCGGGCGCCAGCACTGTCTCCGGTATTTCTCCGAGGTAGTTGCCAACCCAGAGTTGCTTGCCCGCGGCCACCACATCGGCACGCAAGGCGCGCTGGTCAAGGTCGTCGAAGATGGCGCCACGCACCAGTTCGCGCTTGCCGTCCGGGCCCACACGATAAAGCATCCGCGGCGTCAGCTTATCGCCCATGGTGGAGACGTAATAGACATTTTTGAGGCCGCGATGACCGGCCGACTCCAGCAGCCTGCTGTTCAGTTGCTGGTCAGTCAATCCGTTCTCTGCCGTCACCTGGAGCACGCCAATGGAGGGTTTTGGCGGCCCGGTAATCCCGGCGCGACCGTGGCCATTGGATTGCGGAAAGTCGCGCACCGGTTCGCGGCCAAGCAGAAAATTTTCCAGTTGGCCCGCGACGACAAGTTTTACCACCTGCGCCGGAACGCCCTCGTCGTCAACATCGTATGCGCCCACGAGTCCCTTGCCGTCGTAACTCTTCAGGCCGGGATCATCCACAACATCAAGAAACTGGGGCAGCACGCGCGCATGGAAGCTGGATGCAAACGGCCCGTTGGTGCGCGCCTCGGTGCCCAGCTTGGGACGCGTCGCCGTCACAGCGCTTGCCACCAGCGTGGCCATGGTATCGGCTGCCGCATCGGAACTCATCAGCAAGGGTCCGTGATACTCTTCCTCGACCAGCGGCGCCTTGCGCAGATCGGCGAGCGAAGCGATCAGCGAGACCGCATGTTGAGCGAATGCATCGGACGAATCCAGATCCTTGAGAGCGTTCCCGTTGGTCACATAGGAGCGTGCCAGGCTCATGCCGTCGGCAGCCTGTGTGCCCACAGCGAAACTCTCCTGATAATCGGCCTCTGACTTGCGCACGATGGCGCCTTCGCTGGTAACGAGCCAGGTGGTTTTCACAAGCGCGGCAAAATTTCCCATCGAGTACTGTACGTCGTGCTGGCTGGCCTTGACAGTGGAATCGGTGCGGTAGAGGCCGGTGTCACGCGCAACTCTCGCCTCCCACGCTTGCTCATCCACCTTCAGGCGCAGCAGCTCATCGAGACGGATGATCGGCTTCTCCTGGCTGAAGTCGTCGGCCTGTGGCGGCGTTTCAACCTGCTTGAGGGCAGCCTGTTTTTGCGCATAAGCCGAGAGAGCGTTTTTGTAGGCCTGATCGGTCGCCATCCACAGCGCGGTTCGCAGCGCAATCGCGTCGTCGTCCAGAGTCTCCAGTTGAATTGCGCCGTCGCCCTTCTCGCCGGAGCTGTCGGTCTTGTAGTCGCCCACACGCACGGTTACCCGCGCTACACGGCCATGATTGTGCTGGGAGCCAGTCGTGGCTCCAAACTGGGCATTGGTCTCGAATTTGTCGACCTCTTCAATGCGGTACTGAATGAAGAACGGTTTCGCAACGTCCTTCAACTGCAACTGAGCTTTGCTGCGGTCGAGCTCTGTGAGCATGGCCTTGAGGACGGGGTCTTTTTCCGCATCGGCGCGGGTTGGCTGGGGCGCGGATTGCGCGGACGCGGCCAGGCTGACGGCCAGGAGCCCCGCTGCGGCAAGTAATTCGATTGGACGAATCGGGTTCATTGCGCCTCCTTCTTTGCGGGTGTTGCCGCTTCCGCTCCTGGAATCGGCAAGATCGGCGGACGCGCCGTGCCTTGCGCTTGTTTCTGCGTTTCCATGGTGCTCACCAGCATGGCGGGAGCTACGGCGCTGACCGGAATGGTGCCCGACTCCGCGCCACACTCGCCGTTGAAGACTTCATACTTGTCGCCGGTAGCCACAATGCTCTTCATGGCCGCGAGCGGCGTGCCCACAATGCTGACGCCGCGAACGAGCTCATCCGGCCGGTGATCCACATAGACGCGCCACACCACCAGCGGAATCACCTGGAAAGCCTGAGGCGAACTACGCTGGGTGACGGCGAATCCCGAAGAGATGTCCTCGAAGTAAAGGCCGTAGGGCTTGCCCTGCTTCTTGGCTTCCTCAATCAATTGCTTGCGCAGTTTGTTTTCCGGCTCCATCTTCGTCGAGGTCACAATAAGGTTGCCCTGACGGCCGGTGGGCACCTTGCCGGTCTGCGCGCGACCGTGACCGTTGGAAGCGCTGAAGCTTGCAATCGGCAGCCGCGACATGAGGAAATTTTTCAGCACGCCATCCTGGATCAGCTCCACGCGGCGCGCCTTTTGGCCTTCGTCGTCATATTCGTAGTTGCCGCTGAGCCACGTATTTCCGAAAGTGGTCTGGGTCGGATCGTCAGCTACCGAGAGGAAGGTGGGCAGCACAGCCTGACCCACTTCCTTGGTAAAGGTCTGGCCCTCCTCGGTGCCGCGCTGGCGCTGGCCTTCGAGCCGGTGGCCAAGCACTTCATGGAAAAAGACCGCAGCGGCCCGGCCGGAGAGAATCGCCGGCCCGTTGAAAGGCTCGGTGACCGGCGCTTTGCGCAGCGCCTCGAGGCTGGTGCCCAGTTCGCGGATCGCCGCTTCCATCTCCGCCTGCGCGGGCAGGCCCTCAGCCGTCTCGGCCTCGAAGGTCTGTGCGCGGAAGAGGTCCATGCCATCGTCGGCACGTGTCAAGGCCATGACCACCAGCCGCGCAGCCAGGTGCGGCGCGACCACCTGCGAACCCTCTGAAGACGCGTAGTAATCGGTCTCGTTTTGGGCCGAGAAGATGACCATGTTCAGGTTTACATCCGGGTAGTCGCGGAAGACGAGCGAGAGAGCTCGCACACGCTGCTCCCATGCCGCACGGTCAACCTTCACAGGCGGGGCCGGCTTGCCGAGCGATACCTGCGGCGCCTCCTGGCTGAAGTCGGGCGACGAGTCCTGTTCTTTAGCATCGACTTCGGCCTCCGTTTTCACGCGCATGTAGTTGTCCAGCGCTTTGCCGTAGCCCGAGTTGGTAGCCAGCCACAGCGAACGCGCCAGCGCTTCCGGGTCATCGTTCAGCGGCAACGCAGTGCTGGTAACCGCTGAGGCACGATGAGCGCCGTGCGTGTTGTCCAGCTTGGGACCGCCAATGCGCAATTGCACGTCGGCGACACGCACATGATTGGTCGAGCTATCTATCAGCGCGCCCGCTTGCGCGCGAATGGCCACACCGTCAGCGTCGCCCACCGAATAACTCAGAAAATAGGGCGGCAACTGCTTGCCGGGTTCCTGCTTGCCGAGCGAAGTAAAGGCGCGATTAAGCTCAGTCGTCATCGCGTTGAGGAGCACCGGGGTTGTCTGCTGCTGCGCGAATGCGGCGACGGGCAGGGCTAACGCCAAAGCGGCAAAAACTACGCGGATGGCGGTCTTAGTGGCCGTCCGCCTTCCGAAAGCAAAAGAAATATCTGTCATAGGCATGAAAACCATGTAAAAGGTCTTCAGAAGGAATTGTCGCAGAGTAAGCTACTCTGGAGGAAACGATTCATGTTGTTTGCGCGACGAAATATGCTGACGTTTTGTATAGCTTTGCTGCTCGCCGGCCTGGTTCCGAGTCTCTCGGCCCAGACTGCGCCAACCCAGAGCGCGCCTGCCCCGACTTCGCCGAACTCTCAGGCAGCGCAAGCCTCATCGCAGCCCGTAAGCACGCAGGCGTACACTCTACCGCCCGAGAAACTGGCCAAGGCCATCACCCTCGGCCATATCAGTACAGCACTCGACATTATTGGCTCGCTCTGGGGCATTGCCGTCCTGTGGCTGCTGCTGGCCTCGCGCTGGGCCGCCGGTTTTGCCGCGTGGGCTGAGGGCGTGTCGCGCAGGCGCTGGTTGCAGGGATTGCTTTTCTTCGCCGTTTTGCTGGTTATCACCACCGTGGCCGGCCTGCCGCTGGATGCGATTGGCCACGCGGTCACACGCCACTACGGCATCAGTGTGCAAGGCTGGGGAAGCTGGCTTGAAGATCTGGGCAAGGGCCTGTGCCTCACGGTCCTCATCGGCGCGCCCGTTCTGCTGTTTTTCAATTGGATTGTGCGCGTCTCGCCGCGCCGCTACTGGATGTGGATCTGGCTGGTGTCGCTGCCGTTGATCGTGCTCTCCGTCTTCGCAGAGCCGCTGATCATCGATCCGCTCTTCAACAAATTCGAGCCGCTCACTAAGACTCATTCCGCTTTGGTTGCAAAACTGGAAACCGTTGTTGCGCGCACGGGAACGCACATTCCGCCTGACCGCATGTTTCTGATGAAGGCCAGCGCCAAGAGCAACGGCCTCAACGCGTATGTAACCGGCATCGGGGCAACCAAGCGCTTCGTGATGTGGGATACGGCAACGGACCGTCTGCCGGACGACGAAGTTCTTTTCATCTTCGGCCACGAGAGCGGCCATTATGTCCTGAACCATATTCCCAAGGGGCTCCTGGGCATGGCCGCTGGAATGTTCTTTGTCTTCTGGGCTTGCGCGGGGTTTGCAGGCTGGCTGACGCGCCGCTTCGGCGATCGCTGGCAGTTGGGCGAACCTTACAGCGGTTTTGTCCCGCTTGCCAGCCGCCAGGGATTTGTGGTGCTGCTTTTCGCTTTGTCGATTGCAGGCTTCATTCTGCAACCGGCAGCCAACACCTTCAGCCGCCACTTTGAGCACGAGGCCGATGTCTACGGCCAGGAAGCTATTCACGGCCTTGTCGCCGACCCGGAGAAAACCGCAGTTTCTGCCTTCAACCATTTAGGCGAAGCCTGGCTTGAAGATCCAAATCCCAGCCCCTTCATCGAGTTTTGGGAGTACAACCACCCCAGCGTGCAAACGCGCGCCAACTTCGCCGCACACTATGCCCCGTGGGCGAATGAGGGGCATGGGAGATTCTTTGAGAAATAGAATGGAAAGGCTGTCACAAGCCGTGACAAAGGTGATTAGAATCAAGACTATGGCCAGTTCAACTGTAAGCCTTTGCTTCCGCTACACAGAGCGCGACTACGTGAGGGCAATGCGCGCACATTATGCCTCCCGTATGCGACTTTGGCTTGATATTCCCGCAATAGCCGTGGCCGGAATCGCGGGAGCGTATCTTTGGCATTCACCAACTCAGCACTGGCTTAGCGTAATGCTGATTGGAGTATCAGTACTTCTCTCCCTGATGTTGGTAGCGGCCTTTCTCATCATCCCGCCCTTAGCTTTCCGCCGTGAACCCAAGTTCCGGGATGAATATTCGTTGACATTTTCGCAAGAATCCATCCGCTTCAAGACTGAGCACATAGACTCCGTATTACAGTGGAATATGTACTCGAAGGCGCTGATCGATGCTCACTCTTACGTGCTCTACTACGGCACGGGATCATTCTCGGTGATTCCAAAGCGAGCTTTTGAGAATGCAGATCAACAAGCGGCCTTCAAGGAACTACTCGCACTGCACATTCCGAGAATTATTTCGAAACAGCGATGAACCTGGGTCACAAACTGCTTCCTGCACATAATGACCGAGGGGCCAACGGCGCGCGGGCAAGGTTCTTTGACAAATAGGGAACCAGAAAGCCGGCCGGACGATCACTGCAGTTATTCCGCCGTTGTGGGATCAATCACCGTTCGAACGCGCGAAACCCGGTTGGCCGGAAACCCGCCCTGCTGGGCATGTTTGCGAACTGCATCTTCATCGGGGGCAATGTAAATGCAGTAAATTTTGTCGTCCGTGACGTAACTCTGGACCCACTGAATTTGAGGGCCCATTGCACGCAAAACGCCGCATGATGTCTGCGATATCGCCTTCAACTGCTCCTGCGACAGGTTGCCTGCCTGGGGAATATCTCGCTCGATAACGAACTTCGGCATGGGGAAAACCTCCTTGTCCTGCTTCCATGTTGGAGACAACTTATCACAATGCGGAAATTTCGGGCCAGAAGATATTCAACTCCCGGCGGGATCTCCCGTCCCTGCCTTTACAATCGTTCCATGCAATTTCTTTCGCTTTCTCGCCGTCGTACAGACGCGTTCCCGCTTGAAGCCTTCACCCCGGAACTGGCCGCACGTGAATCACAACGAGTCAAGGAACTTTACGCCGCCGGCCTCATTCGCCAGATCTGGAGCCGTGGCGACATGCCCGGCGCGTCCATCCTCTGGGAAGTAAGCAGCGAGGCCGAGGTCCGGGCCGCCCTCGACAGCCTGCCTATCAAACAGGCCGGAATGTTGGAAATCGTCTTTCTGGTCCCGCTTGCGCCCTACCGCGGCTTCTGCCCCGCGCCGTAAGGTCGGCTTTTCAGGCATTCCGGCGTCATTGCGGCGCAAGCGGGGTTTTCCTTGAGGCCCCCAAAGGTCGTAAACTGGTTCTTCACTTTTTGGAGGAGCAGAATCGTCATGGCCTATCCCGCAAACTACCGTTATACCCGCGAACATGAATGGATTGAGCTGACTGGCTCCATCGGCGCCATCGGCATCACCGACTACGCACAGAAATCCCTCGGCGACATCGTTTACGTGGACTCGCCCAAGGTGGGCGACACGGTGACCGCCGGCGCAACCTTCGGCTCCGTTGAGAGCGTGAAGGCGGTCAGCGACCTCTACTCGCCGGTCACCGGCACGGTCACAGCCGTCAACGACGAGTTGCGAACCGCGCCCGACAAGATCAACGAAAAGCCTCACGAAGCCTGGATTATCAAGGTCGAGGTTGCCGATCCGGCGCAGGTCAAGACTCTGCTCGATGCGGCCGCTTATGAAGCTTTCATCGAAGAAGAGACGGAATAGGGACATAGGGACTAGGGACGTAGGGACTATGTAACCGAGATATGAGGATTGAACCATGGGGGAATCTTTCAGGGATCTCGCTGTTTGGCAGCGGTCCATTGAATTGACATTGGCTGTCTATAAGCTCACCTCCTCTTTTCCGGATTCTGAGCGATTTGGTCTAACGAATCAACTGCGTAGAGCAGCCGTGTCCGTTGCCAGCAACATTTCAGAGGGATATGGCCGTTCAACCAGAGGAGAGTATGTTCAATTCTTGGGCCACGCTCGCGGATCCAATTCTGAAGTCGAAACACAAATTGTCATTTCAAAAGCGCTGGGCTTCGGCTCAAAGCAGTTGCTTCAAACGGTAGAAGAATTGTGCGATGAGGTAGGCCGTATGCTAGGCGCAATGATGAAGTCGCTGCGGTCCAAGTCCCTAGTCCCTAGTCCCTAATCCCTTATCACCAACCCCAACAAGGATCGAACTTCCATGCGTTATCTTCCAAAATCTCCTGCTGAACGCGAACAGATGCTGGCCGAAATCGGCGCGCCTACCATCGACGATTTGTTTGCCGTCATTCCCGCCGAACATCGCCTGAACCGCGACCTGGACGTGCCACGCCAGCACGCCGAGAGCGAGATTATCGACTACTTTCGCGCGGCGGGCAAGAAGAACTCGACGGGCTTCGTCAGCTTTCTCGGCGCTGGAGCTTATCGCCACTATCGCCCGGTCATCATCGACTCATTGGTTCAGCGCGGCGAGTTTCTGACCAGTTACACGCCCTATCAGGCGGAGATAACTCAAGGCACGCTGCAAGCTATCTTCGAGTTTCAAACGATGATCGCCGAGTTGACCGGCATGGACGTGGCGAACGCCAGCATGTACGACGGATCAACCGGCGCGGCCGAGGCGGTAATGATGGCCGTGCGCGTCACAGGGCGCCACAAAGCTGTTGTAGCCACGACTGTTCATCCCGAGTACCGTGAAGTGCTGGCTACTTATGCGAAACATCAAGGCCTGCCAGCGAGTTTAGTTGGCTATGACTCGAAGACAGGGCGCATCGATCTGGCCGCGCTCGAAGCAGCTGTAACGGATGAGACTGCGGCCGTCCTCGTGCAAAGCCCTAACTTCTTTGGAGTTATTGAAGACATACCAGCTATCGCGGCGATTGCCCATGCCAAAGGCGCGTTGCTGATTGTTTCCATCGCAGAGGCGGTTTCGCTGGGCGTGGTTCGCCCGCCGGTCGAGGCGGACATAGTAAGTATGGAAGCGCAATCATTTGGCGTCGCGCTGAGTTATGGCGGCCCGTTCTGCGGAGTGCTAGCGGCTAAGGAACAGTTTGTTCGCCAGATGCCGGGACGGTTAGTGGGCCAGACGGTGGATGGCTCAGGTTACCGCGGATTTGTACTTACACTTTCAACGCGCGAGCAACACATTCGTCGCGAGAAAGCCACATCGAATATCTGCACCAATCAGGCATTAGTCGCACTGATGGCCACTATCTTTCTGAGCGTTTACGGCAAGGAGGGAATCCGCGAGTTAGCCGAACATAACCTGGCCAAGGCGGATTACGCGGCCAAAACTCTCAGCGCTCAGCCGGGGGCGAAGCTGCTGTTCACCGGCGCACCGCGCTTCCACGAGTTTGTGTTGCAGACCGACGAAGTTCCGGAGCAATGGAGCCAGCGGCTCTTTGACGCAGAGATTGTGGGCGGCATTGAACTGAGCCGGTGGTATCCCGAACTGCGCAATTGCACGCTCTGGTGCGCAACTGAAATTATTACCCGCGAGCAGATAGACGCCGCGGCGAAGGCTTTGGCGGCTGTACCGGTGAAGGCGTAGGCGAGAGAATCGCGATTGGTTTGAATTGGATTTGGATTCGCGAGTTGAGGAATACAAATGTTCGAGAAATTCAGAACCAACATGCGCGAAAAGCAGCGTTTGAAATGGGAGAAAAAGCGCAAGGACGGCAAGCAAGCCTTTATGCTTTACCACGGGGTACTGAAGTGGGGCGGCTCCATGTTTGTTTTGACCAGTATCGGCATCCTTGCCCGCCATCAAAGACTGCATTGGCTTTATGTGGCAAGTATGCTGATAGCTTGCCCTCTGGCCGGATAC
>Ga0181520_10007650_pt1 | contig 15779 bp, 12 predicted proteins | sample PEATcosm2014_Bin_29_FD_132451 | JGI IMG/M metagenome (GOLD analysis project Ga0181520, IMG submission 132451) | Peatland microbial communities from MTU Mesocosm Facility, Houghton, MI, USA - PEATcosm2014_Bin02_30_metaG | ecosystem: Environmental > Terrestrial > Soil > Wetlands > Peat | place...
GAATCCCCCTCTCTCCGCCATGCATTGCATGCAGCAGCCGCTCGCGTGACGTTCGCACTGGCCTGGCTCAAAAAAATCCCCGGAGCCGATTGAAGGACATCAGTCAGGGGTTAAAACCCCTCGTTTTCCGGCCTTATTTGGCGCCAGTAAACTCGTGCCCTGATACCAAACCCGATTCATTCAACCAGTTCCGGAACGCGCGCGTGCGTGAACGCTTCCCTGGAGGAGAACCTTGCGGATCCTTGCATTTGTTGCAGGCGTCGCTTGCCTGTTCATCGTTCTGCTCGATGCCTTCCAGACCATCATTTTGCCACGGCGCGCCACAGGGCATCTCCGGCTCACGCGCATTTTCTACATCGCCACGTGGAGACCCTGGTCGTTTCTCACGCGGCGGCTGCGCAACCCGCGCAAACGGGAGACAGTGCTCAGTTTTTACGGGCCCCTCTCGCTGATCCTGCTCCTGGTGGTGTGGGCCAGCGTAATGGTCCTTGGTTTTGGTCTGCTCTACTTCGCGCTAGGCAGCCCCTTCGTCGATGCAGCGCACCAGGCCGGCTTTCAATCGGACCTCTACGTGAGCGGAACCACCATCTTCACGCTGGGGCTCGGAGACGTAACGCCGCAGAATTCCTGGGCGCGCGCGCTGGTGATTTTGGAGGCGGGTACCGGACTGGGTTTTCTGGCGGTAGTGATGGGGTATTTCCCCGTCCTCTACAGCGCATTCTCGCGCCGCGAGGTCAGCATCTCGCTCCTGGATGCGCGTGCCGGATCTCCGCCGACCGCCGCGGAACTGCTGCGCCGCCATTCCTACCAGGGCGCTGAACTCGCGCTCTCGGTGCTGCTCACAGAGTGGGAGCGCTGGTCGGCGGAATTGCTGGAGAGCCATATCTCGTATCCGCAGCTCTGCTATTTCCGCTCGCAGCACAGCAACCAGAGCTGGCTTGCAGCGCTCACCTCCATTCTTGACATGTCGGCGCTCATGATCGCGGGAATCCAGGGTTACGAAGCGCGTCAGGCACAACTCACCTTCGCCATGGCGCGGCACGCCTTGGTGGACCTGTCGCAGATTCTTTCCCAGCGGCCGCTCAACGACGCGCCCGACCGGCTGCCCGCGGAGCGCTACGAAAAACTCTACGAGCTGCTCTCCGAAAGCGGCGTCAAGGTCTGCCGCGACGGTCAATCCATTGAAAGGCTCCGCGAAATGCGCGCCCTGTACGAGGGTTACGCCGAAGCGTTGAGCCGCTTCCTTCACATGCCCCTGCCGCCGTGGCTGGCCGATCATCCCTTCAAGGACAACTGGCAAACCGTGGCCAGGGTGCGAGCCAGGACCGACGCAGCCAACCCGCCGTCTTCCGATCACGGAACCGCCGCCGCAGGCGCGCCGGGCACGATCTCAAAAATCCTGGATCATCCCCACGACTTCTGATAAGCACGGCCCTTGTGCGAAGGCCGATGCGATAAGATTTCCGGTATGCAAATCAGAAAAGCCGTAATCACAGCTGCGGGGCGGGATCAGCGCAACCTGCCCATGCAAACGCTGTTTGACGAGCGCGGCACAGAGCGCTCGGTGCTGAACCTGGTGGCCAGAGAAGCGGTGCGTGCCGGCGTCAGCGACATCTGTATCGTGGTCTGGCCGGGAGACGAGGAGCCGTACGCCAGGCTGCTGGCAGACGTGGGCGCGCGGTTGACCTTCGTGGAGCAAACCGAGGCGCGAGGCTACGCGCACGCCGTCTTCTGTGCGCGAAGTTTTGTAAAGGATGAGCCATTTTTGCACTTCGTCGGCGACCACATCTATGTGGGCCACGAGGCGGGCGGGTGCGCAAAGCGGCTGGTGGAAGCAGCCAGCGCAGAAGGCTGCGCCATTTCCGCCGTGCAGATGACGCGCGAAAACCTGCTTCCCTTCTACGGCACGGTTGGAGGCCAGCCGGTCCCGGGAAAACCTGGCTTCTATCGCGTCGACACCGTGCTGGAGAAGCCCACACCCACTGAAGCCGAGCAGCGCCTGATCGTTCCCGGCTTGCGGAGCGGGCAATATCTTTGCTTCTACGGGATGCACGTGCTCACGCCGGCCATTTTCTCAATTCTCTCCACCATGCAGCAAGAATCCGCAACCGGCCGGGCCAGCCTTTCGTCCGCGCTTGCCGTGCTCGCCGCACGGGAGCAATATCTGGCCATGATTCAACTCGGCCAACGCTTTGACGTCGGCGTGAAATACGGCCTGTTTGCGGCGCAGTTGGCGTTGGCCATGAACGGCCAGGACAGGGACGAAGTGTTGACCCAGCTCATCCATATTCTGGCCACGCGCGATTTGCTCACCGGGAAAGGGGCATGAGCGTGAGCGAGCTTTGGACGATCATACGAGCCGCCGATCCTGCCCTTCGCAATCGTTCTCTCGACGCGTTTTGCCGCGAGGCCACGACGGATCAACTGCTGGCTGAAGTTGCCGAACTGGAAGAGCTCCGGCGCGGCAGCGATAACCTCTACGAACGGGTTCGGGCGCTGCTTTTTCTTTACGCCATCCACCGTTTTCATCTCCCGGCGCGGTTAGCAAACGAGTCGGCGCCCGCGCTGATTCCATTTGGCGGATACGAGAAGCTGCTCAATCGGCGCTACGAAGAGGCCATCGGCGTTTTTCTCGCCGCCCAGGCCACTGAAGGATTGAGCGACGGCCTTTCCAGCGCGCTGGCCGCGGCGTATCGCGGGCTGGCCTTTCAAACCCTTGCCGACCAGGTGCGGCGCAGCGTGCGCTCGGTTCGCGGCAATCAATGGATGTTTCGCACCGGCCATCCCGCCGATTACGCGCTGCGCATGCGCCCCGAACTACTGCGCCGCAATGCCGGCGAGACCTTCCCGATCCTGCACGAATCCACGCCTGTGCGCATGGATCTGAGCCACAGCGGCTGGAGCGACATCTTTTTCCTGGGCATGGATCTGCCTGAGTTGGCGCGGGTGCTCAATGTTTCCATCGATCTCGGCGTGCTGGGATCTGACGCGGAGCCGCCGAAGCCTCCCGTCGAGGCGTTTCTGCGCGTCATCGATCGTCCCGTGATCCGCCTGGTCAGCGTCGATCTGGACGCGACTGCGGAGATCCGCGACCTCAACGAACTCTTCGACTTCGGCCGCGACTATCTGGGGCTGCTGAAGGCAGCCGTGATCGCGTCAGGAATTGTGCCGCCCGGCATGGAAGGTTCCGGCCAGCCGCTTCCCGATGTCCTCGCGCAATTGCTGCAACGCGACGGGCTTGGCCTGGAAATTGTCAGCCACGTGAACAACATTCCTAAGGGATCGCGTCTGGCGGTTTCCACTACGCTGCTTGCGTCGCTCATTTCGGTTTGCATGCGCGCCACGGGACAAGCGTCTTCCCTCATCGGCGCTTTGTCGGAGCCGGAACGAAGGCTGGTGGCGGCGCGCGCCATTTTGGGCGAATGGCTGGGAGGTTCGGGAGGGGGATGGCAGGATTCAGGCGGGGTGTGGCCGGGCATCAAGCTGATTGAAGGCGTGATGGCAGCGGAGGGCGATCCGGAATTCGCTATCAGCCGCGGCAGGTTGCTGCCGCATCACCGCATTCTCACCACCGAAGAGGTGAGCGAGCGAACGCGGCAGCGGCTTCAGGAGAGCCTCATTCTGGTGCACGGCGGGATGGCGCAGGACGTCGGACCCATCCTCGAAATGGTCACGGAAAGATACCTGCTTCGCTCCGATCCCGAATGGACGGCCCGGCAAACGGCATGCAGAATTCTGGATGAGATCCTCGAGCATCTGCGCGCGGGCGATGTGCGTGCCATTGGCAGCGCCACGCAACGCAACTTCGAGGGACCGATCCAGACCATGATTCCATGGGCCAGCAATCTCTACACTGAGACACTTATTCGCGAGGTCAGCACGATCTTCGGCAACGCGTTCTGGGGATTCTGGATGCTGGGAGGCATGTCGGGCGGAGGCATGGGCTTCATCTTTGATCCCGAGCGCAAGGCTGAAGCACAGAGCCGTCTTGGCGCCTTGATGCGCGACGTGAGCAGGAAGCTTTCCGGCGGCGTGGCCTTCGCCATGGAGCCCGTGGTGTACGACTTCTCCATCAACGAACGCGGCACGTTTGCGGAGCTCAAGGCGGGCTCTGCCGCAATCCTGCCCGATGGCTACTACAACATTGTGCTGCCCGCCATGCTGCGCAAGGATCAGCTCACGCTCTCACCTTGCGAGCGATCGGATCTGGAGCGATTCAGTTTTCTCTGCCGTGACGTTCCCGGTGCGCTCGGCCGAACCCGGGGCCTTCTGGAGCGGCTTCTGCCGCAGGGCAATCAAGGCGAGGAGCACGGCGACTCGCTGGATTCATTGCTGGCGCAGAACGGCTTCGATGCGATTCAGCATGAACGCATCCAGGCGGAGCTGCGCGCCGGACATATCGGACTTGCACAAAACCGGATTGCGGCGTCAGTTCTGATCGAAGACGTAGAGTCAGACAAACTCTTTGACCTAAGGCAGGAAGCAGACGCACGGCTGCGTTCCATTGGCGAGGAAGCCATTGCATCGGGAGCCGTGGCCGTTGTCACCCTGAGCGGAGGCGCCGGCACCCGCTGGACGCGCGGTGCGGGTGTCGTGAAAGCGCTCAGCCCCTTCTGCCGCCTCGCGGGCGTGCATCGCACATTTCTCGAGGTGCATCTGGCGAAGAGCCGGCATACCAGCCGTGTCTTCGGGCATCCCGTGCCGCACGTGATCACGACGAGCTATCTGACCCACGATCCTATCGATCGCCTATTGCGCAGCGAAGGCGCTTACGGGTACGAGGGGCCGCTGCATCTTTCGCAGGGACAAAGTGTGGGATTGCGCCTGGTGCCGACGGTGCGGGACCTGCGGTTTGCCTGGGAAGACACGCCGCAGCAGCTGCTCGACACCCAGGCGCAGAAGGTGCGAGACAGTGTGCATGCCGCCTTGATCGCCTGGGCGCAGCAATCGGGCGAAGCCGGCAACTACACCGACAATCTGCCTCTGCAGTGCCTGCATCCAGTCGGCCATTGGTACGAAGTGCCGAACCTGTTTCGCAGCGGCGTTCTCAAGCAGCTGCTGGAAGCGCAGCCCCAGCTTCGCTATTTGATGCTTCACAATGTCGACACCGTGGGCGCCGATCTCGACCCCGGCATTTTGGGCCGGCACATCGAGCGCAAGGCCACCATGACCATCGAGGCGGTGACGCGCCGCATCGAAGATCGCGGCGGAGGTCTGGCACGCATCGACGGGCGCATGCGCATCGTGGAAGGCCTGGCCTTGCCGTCAGAAGAGACGGAGTTCAAACTTTCCTATTACAACTCGAACACATTCTGGATCGATATCGATGCGCTTCTCAATGTGTTTGGTCTGCGCAGGGCAGATTTGGCCGATCAGGCGAGGCTGGCTGAAGCCGTCCGCGCCATGGCCGCTCGCATGCCCACCTACATCACTCTCAAAGACGTGAAGAAACGATGGGGCAAGGGGCAGGAGGACATTTATCCGGTAGCGCAATTTGAGAAACTGTGGGGCGACATGACTGCCCTGCCTCAGGTGGCCTGCGAGTACGTGATTGTGCCACGCATGCGCGGCCAGCAGTTGAAGGAACCGGCGCAACTCGACGCCTGGCTGCGCGATGGCTCAGCCGATTACGTGACGCGGCGCTGCGCGTTTGTGCCTCAAGCCAATCCGTGATCGCGGACTTCATGTTCGCAGGCCATGACATTGCTAGACTCGAAGCCGAGGGCCCTTGCCCTTCCGCATTCAACCAAGGAGCAGCACACCTCATGCCCCTGAGGCTTCAGAAACCGAACCTTCCGCAAGCCGTTTATTGGTTCACATTACTGGCATTTGTATTGCGCATGATGGCGCGACTGCATACCGGCGCCGCCGATTTCTGGGTCAATGGCTACACGTTCTATTTCGCCATGGCCCAAAACATCGCTGCTGGAAAAGGCATCGGGATTGAGGGCATGCTCACCGCATTTCGAGTTCCCCTTTACCCGATTTTTCTCGCCGCACTGACCATGGGCCACCAGGTCTTTTGGCCCATCCTGATTGCCCAATCCATGATCGGCGCTGCCACGGCATTTTGTGCTGCGCTGCTGGCGCGCCAGATGTTTCATGGACCATGGGCGGCCAAAGCGGCGACCCTGGCGGCTGCCATCACCGCGGTGTATCCCTACTATGTCATCCACGACACCGCACTCGAAGAGACCAGCCTTTACACGCTTCTTTCCCTTGTGGCAATGCTGCTTCTGCGGCAATCTGTGCCAACGTCCAGGCTCGCACTCGGCGCCGGCGCCGGCATTCTTCTTGGCCTCGACTTGTTGACGCGTGCCACCATTGCACCCTTTGCCATTCTTGCCCCGCTATGGCTGGTCTGGCAAAAGCGCACTCGCGCCGGTTTGGTTTGCGCATTCCTTTTGTTGGCGACAGTTGCTCCATGGCTCTGGCGGAACTACCTGCTTACCGGGGTTCCCACATTGAGCACGCAAACCGGTGTGATGCTGTGGAACGGAAATAACGGCTTTCTTTTCCACCATTATCCGCGGGAAAGCAGCGACCTTAGCGAGCATGAAGCGTTATTCTCGCTGACATTATCTGACCGGCAGCATTTGCTCGAAATTGAGTATAACGAGGAGCTCGTGAACCAGTGGTTCATGCGTAGAGCCCTCGACTATATCCGTGCGCATCCCGGACAGACCGTTATTGATGGCTTCCGCAAGGTCGCGGCAGCGTTTTACTGGCTGCCCAGCCCCCGTCGAGGCCGGATAGCAGATCTTGTCTACGCGCTTTCCTATGGGCCTGTCATGCTGTTGGGGCTTTGGGGAATGTGGCGACGGCGCAACTGCTGGCGCGAAGACTCGCTGGGCTATCTTCTCTTCGCGACCTTTACCATGGTCACAGCGGTTTTCTGGGCGCATACGTCCCACGTTGCTTGTCTCCATGTTTACTGGATTGTGTTTGCCTCGGGCGTTCTGGCGGAATACTGCGATCGTGTCCCATTCTTTTCCGCGCATCTTGCGGAAAAACGTGAGTAACTGACACGCACACTTCACACTCGCACTTCGCACTCACTGAATTTTTCGAAACACGGCGTCAGGGTTTTTCGCATCCGGCAACAGGCAATCATCACGGCCGTAGAGCGGCTCCCATTTGTCGAAATTTACCCTGAACACCGTTTCGAATTCTTTGGCCGCACGAGTATCGCAAAAGCGGAACATGGCGTGTTGGATGACCAGAAAGCCGCCGGGCTTAAGTGCGCGCGCCAGGTCAGCCACAGATTGCTCGAAGTCGGCAAAGCGGATGCGATGGCCGCTCTCGAGCGGCGGCGGCGAAGTGTTCAGATCTCCATGGCGGAAGACTGCCATCGCGAAGATGGCGTCGTAGCTGGCGTTCGCCTCCGCTTCTGTCGACCCGGCGACGGCGAAAGTCATCCTCTCATCTCCGGCCTTAACACGCCGAAAACGGCAGACCGCAATATTGAATGGATTGATGTCGAGCCCGACGATATTTGCCTCAGGGAAATAGCGGCGCAGTGAGAAGACTTCCTCTCCCGTCGAACAACCGAACGAAAGGATGCGCACACTTGCGTCGTCCTGGAGCAAACTGCGCACTTCAAGAAAAATCTCCGGATAGCGGTCGGCGGAAGTTGTTCCGTAAGGCTGGTAAAGGCCGTTCGGCGGCCGCAGCTGGATTAGCGCCGCGTTTCGCGACTCAAGGCTATGCAGCGCTTGATAGATAAACCTCGCCGCGCGAAATCCTGGGACTCTGCGCAATACGGGTTTCAAACGCTTCTTCAGTTCTTGCCATGCTGGCATAAGGCGCGGCCTGCGATCATCGAATCGAATGCAGGCGCCTTATTGTATCGTAATGAGAAACTCAGGACGGGCAAGCCCGAAACGCCTGGAATAGGATGTCGGCTAGCCGCAGAATTGCGGACGCTTCAAGTCGCTGACGTTTGTAGACACTCATACCCGGTGTACCCCGGAATGGAGCGCAAACCCCACCCCACACGCCCAAGCCTCCGGCAATGTTTGGTTGAGTCTCCTCTGGGAGAGTCAAAACCGGGAATCACCGTGTGCCGGTGATTGCAAAAAACGCGACGCATCATTCAACTTTTCAGCCACTGGCCTTGAACCAATTGTTAAGTGGAGAATGATGCAGCATCACAACCCAGGCGCCAAACCACAATCAACAGCGAATGAAAGTTACAACAGCCCACTAAAGCTTGCTGACATGCGACCCATCAGTGGGGGCCGCTGTTTTACGATGCAGTGCAATACGCAGATCTAGGTCTCCTCATCGAAAGATGAACCCCGAAACATAAATGATGCTATTTGTGATGAGCTGCCCTAGCTGGCCGGACTTTGACTCGAAAAACCATCATTTGAGTTACGTGGCCCCCCGCCCGCGGTGATCAGCTCAATATCGACCTTCTTCAGCTCTGGGGCGACCCAATTCTTTCTGATCTCGACCTTCTTGTCAGTCTTTCCATTCATCAGCTGTCTCCTTAAAGGGAATAAATCTCGATAGTTGGACTATAAGGGATACCCCCCCGGAAAGCAAGTGAATATTCCGGCGAGATGCCGCACCTTTAAGCTGATTCAGGGTTAACGTTGATAGTTACCGATCGCGTTATCTGGCTGGGATAAATGACGATCAGCCTGCAAGTTGCGCAATGAACCCCAAGCCTCCGTGTCGCACTCATGGCGTAAGTAATTGATCTATAAATATTTATTCTAAATCTGGAAATGGCCAGTTGCCCCTGCATAGCGAAGGGCGCGGTCAACTCCTGTTGGCGGTGCTGCGATGCCCCATTTGTTGCGCCCATCGCCATAGCCACAGAACAGGACGCAAGGGCTTGTAGGCCCAGAAAAAAGCATCGGGCAGGGGAAGGGTCCTGAAATCCTCCCGGCCATAGAAGAGTTCAGAGAAGCTGTCGCGCCAGGATTTTGTGGGCCAGAGGAGTCGCTCGTAACGGCTCCTGCGAATTCTGTTGCGGAGCTTGGCGGGGCCCACGCGATGCAGCGGCTGGCCGGAGTGATAAAGGGCCTGAAGCGGCACTGCAACGAGTGTTGGAGAGGACTCCTGCCACGCTTGCGCAGGAAGATCCGGCCTGGGGAGCCCATGCACCTGCTCGAGAAGATAGATCCCAGCCATTAGCACTCTCGTCTGACGCGATCTTCGCGCCTCCTCCCATGCCGCCTTCCAATCAAGCAGTCCCAGAGAATGGGCGCGCGCCAAATCTCCCAGCCATTTGGCTCGGAACCATGCGTGCAGCCCTCCATGGCAGCAGAGGTAGAGCGTCAAATCACTGGGATCCATGGCCCGGATCGAGCATTCCTGCAAGGTGGAGGGGGTGCTTCTGGCCCAGCGGGCGCGAGTCGCATCGGGAGTTTCCCACTGGTTGCGCCAATGGAGTTCCAACATGCGGCCCGTCCGAGCGTGGATGAAGTTGATGTGCTGCTCATTGCGCAGAAAACTTTCCCATTGCCGGGGACTCATGGGGAAAAATGATTCTTCCAGATGCCAGCTTTTGCTGACCAGGCAGTTTTGCGCCCTGGCAAGATCTTCTCGCGGCACTTCCAGATCCATATCCAGGGTTTCGCGAAGACCCACATCGCCGTAAAGCGTAAAGGAAAGGATCTGGCCCTTGAGCGGCATCACGGGAATGCCCGCGCGGTTGAGTCGCTTCACCGCATTGGCCAGCAGCAGACAATGCTCTACCGCCGTCATGCGGCAAGCATCACTGCGCTTTTGCAATGCCTGCCCGACAAACTCGGGAACCGTTGTTCCCGCGGCCCGGCTGAGGCTTGCCCAGCTCAGGGCCGAAGTGCGGTGCCGATCGACCAGAGACAGATACTCCTTCCAATCCGGCCCCGCCTCAATTGCTTCCCGGATCGCGTTGTCCTGGTTTTGCCGCCATGAATCCGGGGCGAGCCACGAGGTCGCGATCATAAGGCGGAACGCGGGGCGAGTTTGCTCGAGCCAACTACTTCTGTACATCGCCGATCTCCCGCATCTGGGCGGCCCATGAAGCAGCGTAAGCCCCTCCCGTGGCCACAAGCTGCGCATGAGATCCAGATTCAATGATGCGCCCTTTGTCCATGACGTGAATCACGTCGGCGTGCATGGCCGTAGTGAAACGGTGGGTGATCATCAGCGCCGTTCTGCCTTCCACGAGGGCGCGGAAGCGGTTGAGCCAGTCCTGCTCCGCCCAGGTATCCATGGCGCTGGTTGGTTCGTCCAAAATCACCAGCGAGGCGTCGCGGAAAAACGCTCGAGCCAAGGCAATCCGCTGCCATTCACCCCCGCTTAATTCCGCGTTTCCGAACCATTTGCTTAACACCGTTTCAAAACCGTTCTGCAACCGTTCGATTGACTCCAGCGCTCCGGAATCGTGCGCCGCCTGCCACACGTGCTGCTGATCCGAAAGTTTGCTGAGATCTCCAAAGGCGATGTTTTCGTGCACCGTGGTGTGGTAATGAACAGGATTCTGAAATAGCACCGCAATTTGACGCCGCAAAGCTTCCTGGTCAAATTCCCGCAAATCCGCTCCGTCCAGAAGAATCCGGCCCTCATCTGGATCGTAGAAGCGGCACATCAGCTTGATGATGGTGCTCTTGCCTGCACCGTTATGCCCCACAAGGGCTACGATCTTCCCCTTCGGTATCTCCAGATCGAACTTGTCCAGGGCGCGATGGAATCCCCCCGGATAGGTGAAGCTGACGCTCTCGAATCGAATCGACTGTTGCACTGGTAGGCCCTGTCTCCCCGCATGGCCGGAGAGGATTGCGGGCTGTATTTTCAGAAAATCGTCTAGATTTTCAACGAAGAGGAGGCTTTTGTAGATCTTTCCTGCCCCCTCCAGCAAGGACCGGAGCTGGGTTTGGCCTTGCTGAAATGCCTGGAAGCAGAGGAGCAAATCACCCAGCCTGGCTCGTCCGGAAACGGTTTGATGAAGCATCCAGCCGAGGCCGGCGAGACTGCCTGCCCAGGCCAGAAGGCCGGCTCCCAACTCGGTCGCAGCTCCTTCCCGCACCAGGCGCAACTTCCCTTCCCTGAGGCTCTCGCGCAAACTCTCGAAGGCTTTGCGGTGATAGATCCCAAGATCGAAGAGACGCAACTCAGCGGCGGCGCTCTGATCTGCAATCATCCAGTCCAGGTACCGGGCACGCCGTTCCTCGATGGTGTGCTCCAGATGCCAGCGGTGTTCCTTCAGAATGTGCCGCGCCACCAAAAGCAGGCCTGGAACAGCCGTGAAAATCAGAAGCAGGGGCAACCATCCGGCATAGGTCCAGAGAATACCGGTCAGTACAAGAAAGCCCAACCCGTTTTGCACCACCATACCGAGGTTTTCGAGTAGCGCCAGCGGCTGAGAAGCGGCATCAACCTGCGCCCGGTACAACAGGTCGTAGGATTCAGGATGGTCATAGAAAGACAAATCCAGGCGCAAAGCCTGCATTTGGATCAAGCGATAGATCTCGTCCTGCACTCGCTCGGCTTGCACCGCCCTGACCCACGTGAGAGCGCTGGACAAAAGCTGTGCGAGAATCCATAGTCCGGCAATGCCGAGGGCCGGGGGCAGAACGGGAGCCCATCCCGGTAAGGTCACAAGCCTGTTCACCAGGCTCCGGAGCAGCAACGCCAAGCCGGCGGGAATCAGTCCTTGGCAAACGAGCAAGGCCCCCCAAACCAAGGTCCGCCACCCCGCTGCTTCCCAGACCAAAGCGAGAGCGCGACGGCCTGCAGGCAGTTGGCGAAAGAACCGGGTGATCTGATCGACGAGCATGACAAGTAAAACCTCAGCAACGAGAGTGCGCCAGGCGGCGCAGAAAGAGCCCCACGCCCAGCCCGCGAACAAGAATCATCCCCGCCCTGGCCGTGGTGTCGTAATCGACCTTTGATGCAACGTCTTCCAGACAGCGATGCATGAGCGGCAGATCGAGGATAGCCTGTGCCTCAGGCACAGCATCCAGTGCATGCAGGCAATCTTGAAACTCCGTAATTTCACGAAGAATCCGATGGCCCAGATCGGCTGCCTGGAGCCCTTTCCGCCGCACCTGCAGTACAGGCTCAGGCATTCGGTTCCGGAAGGCCCGCCTCATCAAGAAACTGCTTCGCCCTCCCAGGTAAAACTGATCGTCGGGAACTCGCAGAAGAAACTCTGTCAAGCAGAGGTTGGCGGTTGGATCCAGGCAGGAAAGAGAATGTCCGGCCGCTATTTCCGCCCCCACGCCGGCCGCGATGCTTTGGGGAGGTTCGAATAAGAGGAGGCGGCCATCCTCCAGGGGCGAAAATGTGAAGGTTGGGTCATGCCCTGCCGCCCGCATCCGGCCATCCAGTTCCAACTCCGAAGCCATGTGAAGATTGAGCGCGGAATAGGCCCGCCAAGGCCTGCTGCCGGGAGTTTTGAAGCGTCGAAAAGCTCGCAGCTCCGGCGTCAACAATGGCTTCAATACCTGCCGCTTCAGGGTGAGCCAGGGATTCGGCTCCGCATGAAGAAGCAGCCGGAAGGCCGTTGCCGGGTATCCCTGGAGCAATGCCAGAAGCGCCGAGCCATTTCCCGTCCACGAGACCGTGGTATTGCCCACCCCACCAGAAAGGAGGACTCGAGAATCGCTCCGGCTGGCCGCTTCCAGAATTGCGTGGCACCAGTAGTTGTTGCCTGCCGCATGACTCGGCCCATTGTGGAGGTCGAGAAAGTGCTCGATGCCTTGGATGACTCCATAGTCCCTGGCATCAATGGGAACATGCTGGACGTTCGCTCCCGCCATTGTTGCGGTTGCGTGGGCGAGCTCCCACTCATTGCCCAACTGCCATTTACCGGCTCCGTCCGGAGGCAGGCAGGGCACCGAGGTATAGGCCGTCAGGCCGCGGCCCTGGCCGGCAAGAATCGGCGCAGCCAAAGCCACTACCGAGCCGGAATCGCGGCCGCCCGAGAGCATCGCGGCCACTGGTTTTTGGGTCCGCAGGCAACTCTGAACCGCCCGTGTGTAGTGTTCCAGGAAGGCTTCAACGTACTCTTGATCCCTGCGATACGCGAGCATCTCGCGGCCTTCCGGCGACCAATGACGCCAGGCGCGGGTTTGGCCATCGGGAGCAACAGTCATGGCGTGAGCCCACACCATGCGCCGGAAACCCTTGTAGGCGGTCAGTTCCGCGTCGTGCTGCCATGAAACCAGTACCTCGGCAAGACGCAGTCGATCAGGTTCCTTGACAATGCCCGGAAGCGTCAGTAGGGCCTTCAAACTGGATGCAAAGGCGATGAAGCCATTTCCCTCGCAGTAATAGAGGACTCCGTTTCCAAATGCATCCCGGGCCAGGAGAAGCCGGCGCTCCCTTGCATCCCATGCAGCCAGCGCCCAATCTCCCTGAAGGTGTGTGCAGAGTTCCTTGCCCCAGCGATCGAAAGCCAAATTCACCAGATGCCCGTCGCTCAGCTGAGGAGCCTCTGATGCTGAAATGTTGAACGTCTCCAGCAGCGCATCGCGGTTGTCAAGTCGAGCCGCGCACACCGTGAGTCCACGTGCGCACGTCATGGGTTGCCGCTCAAAGGCATCTTCTGGATTCACTTCCAGAAGAAGATGTCCCATTCCAACCGGCCCCGCAATCATGCTTCCGCCGCCATCGGGGCCGTAGTAGGCCATCGCCTCCTTCATTCGCTCTAACCACTGCGGATCCACCGGCGCGCCGTCATGGCGATATATACCGTAGATGCCGCTCATGATCGTTTCCGGGCAAATGTGGTGGAGACTATGAAGCGCTCGTGACTGGCTCCTCCCGTCACGATCATTGAACCCACGCGCAGCCACGAGTGAGCGTCAAAGCCGGCCGACTCCCCCTCGCACACGCCAAAGCTGACTGTCCCTTCCAGACCCCGGCGCCGCAGCATGCTCGTGGCTGCCAATGCCTGAGCAAGGCAACGTCCATCCCAGGGCACATGCCTGCCCATGACCCCCACGGCCCACCCTACGGCTTCTGCGGTGCGCGCTTCTTCGGGAGTTGCGCCAGCTGGACTCTCGGCGCCGGACGTCCCCAGCCAGGCCGCGATGCGCCGGAATGGAACACACGCCATGGCAATCCGGGCGATCGCAAGACAGACGAGGGCTTCACCTAAAAGGCGCTTGCACGCAGAAGGAATCCGCCAAAAGTGCTTCAGGTCATTCCACACGTAGCAGGCCTTCGCGTTCCATCGCTCCAAGAAATCCCTGCAAGTCGGCGGCACAAGCCTCCGGTGAGATGTTGTATTCCTTCACCAATTCGTCGACAAGCGTTGAAAAGGTGATGGGCGACTCCAGTTTCTCCCAGATCCGCCGTGCCGTTCCAGCAAGGCCAAAATAGGCCCCTGCGTCAATGCCCATCAGGACTGTTTCCTGATCGAGATCGGTGGAAAGCATATCCTTGGCGCGAATTAATCTGTCTTCCGGATTGAAGCCACGCATTCAGTTCCTCTCCTCTGGCTGGTCTATGCTAAAATGTGCTGCCCACTCCGTTTCCAAAAAACCAACCATCCTCTCGATCTTGATCGGATCGCGCCGGCGCGACACCTCGGCAATCGTCGTCCGCTCCGCAATCTGCCCCGCCAGCCGCATGAGATCGCCTTGTGTATCCTGGCCTTTCAAGTATTGAGGGCGATACAGATTTTCAAGGAGGCGCTGGACGCGGTCAAAACCGCGAAGCACCGCGAATTTCGGGTCTCCGCTTTCTTGATCGATAAGAACATGAATCGCTTTCAGTGGCGCTGGGTCAGAATGGTAGCCTTCATTCATCGATACCACAAATTTGTCGACGTTGAAGCGCGCCCCTTGCGGAGTTCCGAGGCGTTCGTATGCGTCGGCGCAAAGCCGGAAGTGGGCTGGCGCGGGCAGAACCCGCAATCCCTCCGGCGTTGAAGCTACGGCGCAAACATCGTCTGACAGCAGGCGATACCCCTGGCGATGAAACTCCGCGGCCAGCGTGGACTTACCGCTGCCCTGCGCTCCAGAGATGATCATCGCCCCCCATTGCGTCATGATGGCACTGCCATGCAAGGGGAACAAGCCACGTTGATAAAGAAGCGCGCCCATGGCCGAACCCAGGAGGAAAATGCGAATCTCTTCCGCCGAGGATCCTTCCTGAGGCGCGATGGAAATGCTGCATCCTGTTTCCACAACATATTGAGCCACTCGGGATACCGCAAGGCGAAAGATCCCGGGCCGGACCTCATAACAGCCCATCTCAAGAGATTCTGAAACGCTCGGCACCGGCGGCAGCATGCGGATGATGACATCCGGATTTCCGTCAGGCTGTGGATCCCGTGGGAGCTCCGGGCAGTCCATCTCCGCATGAATGTGAAGGCCATAGGCCCAGTATGCATTGACGGACATTCCGCACTCTCGCACGATTTAGGAATAGAGAACTTCCCTGCCCTGGGGCTCATGCAGCGATGCAGGCAGGCAACGACAGAGATCGATTTCAGGATACAACACTCGAGCAGTTTCTTATGCGTCCGGCGTGGGAGTTTAAGGGTTTCGCTTCCGGCACAATGCGATATTTCTCTTTGCCGAGTCCGAACCGTATTCCGAATTGGACAAACACGGGAAGCTGGCCAAAGAGTATCCCCGTACAGCGGCGCCGTTTTCGAGACCAGGATGGATATCGTGGACTAAAATGATCGACAAAGGCGCAAACAGCCTTCGAGAAGGCGGAGAAGGCGCGAACTGTCGAACCATACGCCAGTATTCCCAGAACAAACCGAAGCCCGGCCGCGAACACTTTACACTTCCGCAGCCAACCCCCGGAGCCATGAACGA